>Ga0007809_10000569_pt1 | contig 15597 bp, 13 predicted proteins | sample CryBogCBE02Aug07_FD_60383 | JGI IMG/M metagenome (GOLD analysis project Ga0007809, IMG submission 60383) | Freshwater microbial communities from Crystal Bog, Wisconsin, USA - CBE02Aug07 | ecosystem: Environmental > Aquatic > Freshwater > Lake | place: Crystal Bog, Wisconsin, USA | collected...
TGGAAGCGGGTCTTGGTATTGCCGTCGTAGGAGGTGTCGATGAGGCGTGCGACATCGAGCCATGTGCGGGTGGCGAAGTCTGGGTCCTGGGTGTGGAGGTAGACCTTGGCCAGCTCTCGGCTGAGGACGGGCTGGCTCTGCGCGTCATTCTTGGCCTGGAGGAGTTTTAGCGCCTCGGCCTTGTTCTTGGTGCCTAGGCTCTCCCGTGAGCCCGTGGTGCTGTCCTGGGCGTAGTAGGTGCCGTGGGAGCGATTGGAGCGGCGGTAGAGACGGTATCTTGCCTGCATGTGGAGTATCCGGGATGTGCAAGACCATGACCGAAAAATTTCCACTTGGTGTTCCCGATTGGGAGCAACATGCGAGTAGTCCTCGCTTTTTGACATCCTAGGCTCGGGTAGTGCCTCCGCGATCCGAGGAGGGACACTTTTAGGGACACTTGGCCCAAAAAGGCCCCTTTTTGACCCCTCATCAAAATGCTGACCCTAGTATTTATGAGGGTCTGCGGGCGATGAAGTGGCATGGCGGAGGGGGTGGGATTCGAACCCTTCTCCCTTCTGGGTGCCGAACCAGTTCATGAAGAAGCCGTTGGAGAGGTGCACGGTCAGGATGGCCACAGTCATCACACAGGCGATCCCGAAGGCGGCGACACGGCCGAAGAGACCGACGATCAACCCGAGCGATCCGGCGAACTCCGCAAGGATTGCCAGGAAGGCAAAGGGGGCCGGGATGTGCATCATCCCGGTGAAGAATCCCATGGTCCCGGCAAAGCCGTGGCCGCCGAACCAGCCGAGCGCCTTCTGGGCGCCGTGCGGGAACATGACGAGCCCCAGGGCGAGTCGTGCGACGAGGGAACCGAGGCAGGGCTTGGTGGAGAGGAGGGAGCGGAGTGCGGTGTTCATGACGGAAAACATCTACCACCGTCTCGGCACGGAATGGAAAGACCATGTTCCTTTACTGAGGATACCCGGAAGGTATCATTGGCTGATGGAACTCCGGCATTTCCGATACTTCGTCGCCGTGGCCGAGGAGGAGAATGTCACGCGGGCAGCCGAGCGTCTCCGCGTCTCCCAGCCACCGCTCAGTCGGCAGATCCGCGACCTGGAGGAGGAACTCGGCGTGGAGCTTTTCGAGCGGACGGCCCGGAGCGTGCGACTCACGGATGCGGGCAGGATCTTTCTGGAAGAGGCCCGGGCGGTCCTGCGCCGGATGGAGGAGGCTGTCGCGAAGGCCCGGGCGGCAATGAAGTCACCATCCGGTGAACTCGCTGTCGGCTTCGCCCCATCGCTCACGGCCGATCTGCTTCCCTCGGCCCTGCGGCGCTTCCGCAACGCGCATCCCGCCATCCGGGTTTCCCTGCATGACATGAGCTCCGAGGAAATGCTCCGCGGCCTGCGCGGCGGGAAGCTTGCACTTGCCCTCATGGCCGATCAGGGCCGCTGCCTGCCGAAGGGTCTCTCCGCGCGCGCACTCCGGAGTCAGGATTTCCACGTCGCCCTCCCCGCCGATCATCCTCTGGCCGTCAGAAAGTCACTTCGGATGACGGACCTTCGTGATCTTTCCCTGCTCGGATACTCGCGTTCGGAGTATCCGGAGTATTTCCGGAGCGTGGCGGGACTGCTCCACGGGAAAGATCCCGGCAAGGCGACACCCTCTCCCTTCGCCGAGGAATACGAGAGCGTCTCCTCGCTGCTGGCAGCCGTGGAGTCGGGACGGGGAGTTGCGCTGGTATCCTCCGGGATGGGCCAACTCGCCGGAGCGGGAATCGTCCTGCGGTCGCTGACCCCGAAAACCACGGCCGTCACCCTGACCGCCGTCTGGCCCGGAAAAAAACCTCCGGCTGCAACCGCTCTCTTCCTCGAAAGCCTGTTGGCAGAATCGCGTAACTAGCCCCAGCATACCCGAAAGATTTGCTCAGCAGAGAAAGAGGGTCTTTGGCATACGGGAGGCGTTCCTGTATGGGTGACGGGAAGCCCAAGGCGGCTCTCAACGTCCAACCCACCCCAATCATCCCATGTCCGAACCCGTCATCGCCCAGAAATCCCCCATCCCCGTCGAGGTCAAGGCCGGCCAGACCTACTACTGGTGCTCCTGCGGCAAGAGTGCTTCCCAGCCGTTCTGCGACGGCGCCCACAAGGGAAGCGACTTCGCCCCGAAGCCCTACACCGCCGAGAAGGACGGCACCGTCTACTTCTGCGGCTGCAAACACAGCGGCAGCGGCGCTCTCTGCGACGGCGCACACAAGAATCTGTAAGCAGATCTTACCCGATCAACGCCGGGGCAGTCCTCCTCATCAAGGGGGGATCACCCGGCGTTTTTCTTTCGGAACATCATCGCCGACCATTTCCCGCGGCGAAGGGTCTCCTGATGACGAAGTACGGAGAAGGTCTTCTTCAACGCCGACTCCTCGACTGATAGGATCCCCGAGAGGATCAGGACGCCTCCGGGACGGATCGCCCCGATGATCATCGGGGCAGCGGCGGTGAGGATCGTGGAGTAGAGATTGGCCGCCACGATATCATAGCGCGCCGGCTTGCCGGCTGATGCAGGCGGCTTCCAGCGGAGGACATCGGCTTTTACGAAGCGCGAGCGGGTCAGGTCGTTGAGCGTGGCGTTTTCCTTGGAGGTCTTCACACAACGCTCGTCGAAATCGCAGCCAAGGATCCTCCGGGCACCCAGCAACTCCCCCGCGAGCGCCAGGATTCCCGAACCGCAGCCAAGGTCGAGCAGGGACCATTCCTTCCCATCCAGAGGTTTCACCGCCTCAACGAGCAACTGCAGGCACCGTGCCGTCGTGGCATGGTCACCCGTGCCGAAGGCAAGGCCGCTCGGGATGAAGAGAGCCTTACCCTTGCCCGAGGCGCGCTCTTTTCCAAATCGTTCCCCATCACCATAGATCCGAAGCACCCCACCGATGCGAAGCGGGGTGGTCTTTTTCGGAGCGGGAGGAGTCCACTTCGACGAGTCAAAGGGGCGGACCGAGCCGCCAAAGGCCTTTTGAATTTTCTTGGCCGTAGACGCGTCGGTGTAGAGATCGAGCCGGAGCGAGCGGGAGGCCGGAAACTTCCTGATGACCAGATTCTGCTCGCCGGCAAACCGGAGCCGCTCGACCCACGCATCCTCCCATTTCACGGAGGAGAGACGGGACCAGAGATGCGTGGACATGGGATGGAAAAGGATGAAGTCAGAAGGATGAATGATGAAAGGGGGTACATGAAACCCCAAAAGGGTTAAATAGGCTCAAAATCCAGAAAATGAATGGGTTATCATGTTCAAAGGCGGCGTTTTCTTCCTGATTTCCTACCACCTCGACACTTACCCCTCCGATCCAAGCCCCCATCTGGTCTCTGTTCAGATTTCCGCCTTGTTCCGCCGACTCCCTCCATTACTCTGTTGGCACTATGTCCACGGCGACTCTTCCCACCCATCCTCATCGGACCCCGGTTCCCACGCCGATGGCCTTCGACTCGAAGATCGAGGGGAACATCATCATCACCAAGCTCGACGCCGCCATCAACTGGATGCGCAAGAACTCCCTTTGGCCGATGCCGATGGGTCTCGCCTGCTGCGCCATCGAGCTCATGGCCGCCTCTTCCTCCCGCTTCGACATTTCCCGCTTCGGCGCCGAGGTGATGCGTTTCTCTCCCCGTCAGTCCGACGTGATGATCGTCGCCGGCACGGTGACCTACAAGATGGCCCTCTCGGTGAAGCGCATCTACGAGCAGATGCCCGAGCCCAAGTGGGTGATCGCCATGGGAGCCTGCGCCTCCTCGGGCGGCATGTTCCGCAGCTACGCGACGCTCCAGGGCGTCGACCAGATCATCCCCGTGGATGTCTACATCTCGGGATGCCCTCCGCGCCCCGAGGCGCTGCTGGACGGCCTGATGAAGCTGCAAAATAAGCTCATGACCGAGCACTCCTTCCTCGACCAGAAGAAGGCCCTGCTGGAGTCCCTGCGATGAGCACCGCCGTCCTCTGCCGGGAGCACGCCTCCAAACTCTCCGCCCAGTTCGGTGCCGACATCCTCGGCACCAAGGAATTCCGTGGCGAGACGACCGTCACCGTGGCCGCCGCCCGGATCCGTGACATCGCCCTCTTCTGCCGCGACTCCCTCGGCTACGACATGCTGCTCGATCTCTGCAGCGTCGACCACTACGGGCAGGATCCCCGCTTCGAGGTTGTCTACGAACTGGTTTCCACGACCTCCAATTCCCTCCTGCGCCTCAAGTGCACGACCTCCGAGGAGGTGGCCGAGGTCGACTCCGTCACCGATGTCTGGCCCACGGCCAACTGGCACGAGCGCGAGGTCTGGGACATGATGGGGATCAAGTTCCGCAACCACCCCGACCTGCGCCGCATCCTGATGTGGGAGGGGTATCCCTACCATCCGCTCCGCAAGGAGTTCCCTCTCGAGGGCTTCCCCAGCGATGTGCCCGATCTGGCCTTCACCGAGGTGGCCCCGCTGGCCGGCGGCCCCTTCGTCACCATTCCCACCGAGGGCAACACCGAGGTGCGCGAGCCCCGTGCCCGCCACGCCGGGGATCTCCCGACGAAGGCAACCTTCATCGCGGAGCCTTGATCGCTTCCGAATCCGCTCTCAGGGACTACCTGTCAGGCCTTCGCGAGCAGTCCTGCGTCGCCCTCGACACCGAGGCTGACAGCCTCCACTGCTACTTCGAGAAACTTTGTCTCATCCAGAGCGGTTGGGGTGAGGAGCGAGAAACGGGCCTGGCCTCCGACCTCCGCCTGATCGATCCGTTGGCTGGACTGCCGATGGGGGAGTTCTTCGAGGCCCTGCGCGGCAAGACGGTCCTCTTCCACGACGCCGACTACGACCTGCGTCTCCTGCGTCGCTCGGGAGATTTTCCCGATGACGGGATTTTCGATACCATGATCGCCGCGCGTCTCTGCGGCGAACCGCAGCTCGGGCTCGCGGGTCTTGTGGAGAGGTATTTCGGGGTTGTTCTTTCCAAGGCTTCGCGCAAGGCAAACTGGGCCCAGCGCCCCCTCTCGGACCAGATGACCGAGTATGCCCTCAACGACGTCCGTTACCTCCCCCAGCTCGCCTCGATCCTCGAGGCCCAGCTTACGGAGCTCGGACGCACGGAGTGGTATGTCCAGTCCCGCGACCGGATGATCCGGGGAACGAGGGAAACCCGCCAGCGCGACGAGGAGAATCTCTGGCGCATCAGCGGTCATGCCGCCCTCTCGCAGCGGGGTTGGGCCATTCTGCGCGCCCTTTGGCACTGGCGCGATGCCGAGGCCAGGGGATGGGACCGCCCCTCCTTCCATGTCCTTTCCAACGAGAACCTCCTCCGCCTCGCCGACGAGGCCTCCAAGGGAGGCAAGTTCTCACGTCCCCGCCTCCCTCAGAACCGAATGGCCCGGATGGAAGCCGCACTGGAGGAAGCCCTTGCCCTACCCGAGGATCAATGGCCCCGGGTCATCAAGGGAGTCCGCATCCGCGCCTCCAAGCAGCAGGTCGACCGATTCAACGAACTGCGCGAACACCGTGACAAGGTCGCCAAGGAAATCGATTTGGATCCCTCGATCGTGGCCCCCAAAGCCGCCCTCGAAGCCGTCGCCTACAACAAGGAGGAGATTCCCCTCCTCCCCTGGCAGTTCGAGCTTCTCGGGCTGACACCCGCCGCCAACACCGCGTCCTGATGCGACGACCATGAGTCACCCGGAAAGCATCGGGACATTGATCAGCCTCGCCCTGACCGAGGATCTCGGCGGGACGGGCGACATCACCTCCCGGGCCTTCATTCCGGAATCCTCTGTCTCGCGAGCCCGCATCGTCGCACGCGAGGACTGCATCGTCTCGGGACTGGAAGTGGCTGCGGAGGTTTTCCGCCGCGTCGACCCCTCGCTGGAAATCACCCTGCGTTGCCCCGAGGGAAACCCTATCGCAAAGGGATCTTCCCTGATCGATCTTCACGGCTCCTCGCGCTCAATCCTTTCCGGGGAACGGACCGCGCTGAATTTCCTCGGTCGCCTCTGCGGGATCGCGACGCAGGCCCGCCGCTACGCCGACGCCGTCGCAGGCACGAAGGCCGTCCTCCTCGACACCCGCAAGACGACGCCCGGATGGAGGCTTCTCGAAAAGGCCGCGGTGAAGCACGGCGGGTGCATGAACCACCGCATGGGGCTCTTTGATGCCGTGCTGGTGAAGGACAATCATCTCGCCGCCCTTGGCGACCTTGCGCTTCTGCCGCCGGTCATCGCCCGGCTCCGCTCCGAGCATCCGGGTCTTCCCATCGAGATCGAGGCGGACACGCTCGATCAGACCGAACGACTCCTCGGCATGACCGGGATCGATGTCATTCTGCTTGATAACATGACTCCCGAGCTGATGAAGAAAGCCGTGTCACTTCGCGATGCCAAGGCTCCCAATGTCCTCCTGGAAGCCAGCGGCGGCGTGACCCTCGGGAAACTTCCGGAAATCGCCGCGACCGGGATCGATCGCATCTCGGTCGGGGCACTCACCCATTCCGCCCCCCACGCCGACCTCTCGCTGGAGATCGCCGATGCGCCCTAAGAAGGCGTTGGAGGAAGCGCTGGACGCGGCGGCGCTCACCGCTGCCTCCCCGTGGGGTGCGCCGGCCGAGGTGGTCGCCGAGATCACCTCCACGAACGACGAACTCCTCCGCCGTGGGGAAGTCGGTGCACCCGAGGGAACGCTTCTTTTTGCCGAAAGCCAGACGGCTGGACGGGGTCAGTTCCAGCGCCCCTGGAGTTCCGCTTCCGGACTCGGCCTCTGGTTCTCCCTCCTGCTCCGCCTCGAGATCAACGATGCCACGATCCCGTCCCTCTCGGCATTCGCAGCAGTTGCGTTGGTGAATACCCTCCGCAAACTCGGGATCGGCGATTGCCGGATCAAAGCTCCCAACGATGTGCTCATCGGGGGTCGTAAAGTCGCAGGCATCCTCGTGGAAACACGACCAGGCAACGATCCCTTCGCCGTGATCGGGATCGGCCTGAACGTGAATCACGCTACGGAGGATTTTTCCGGGGAACTGAAGGATCGCGCCATCTCGCTGGCGATGGCTGCCAGAACTCTGTTCGATCGGAACGCCGTGGCCTCCTCACTAATCGCCGACTTAGGTCAGGCCGCCGAGTTGATGCGGCAATCCCCCGACGAACTCCTCGCCGCATGGAACCTTCATCTGCTTCCTTCCTGAGCTCTTGAGTTCCTGCTTAAACCTTACAGCAGTGCCTTCCGATTCCTTGATTTTAGCGATCGAATCCAGCTGCGACGAGACGGCCGCCGCCGTCCTGCGTCCCCCGGGCACGATTCTCTCCAGCCTGATCGCCTCGCAGGCGGAGGAGCACGCCCGCTTCGGTGGGGTGGTGCCGGAAGTTGCCTCGCGCAATCACCTGCTGGCCGTCGATCCCCTGGTCCGCCGCGCCCTTGCCGGGGCGGGCGCGACGCCCCGGGATCTCGGTGCCGTGGCGGCCACCTCCGGCCCCGGCCTTGCCCCGGCCTTGCTTGTCGGAGCCTCTTACGCCAAGGGCTTCGCGCTGGCGCTCGACATTCCTTATCTGGCCCTGAACCATCTCGAGGGGCACCTGCTCTCCCCGTTCCTCGGCGCGGAGGAGATCCCTTCCCATGTCGCCCTGCTGGTCAGCGGAGGCCATACCCAACTCACCCTGGTCCGGGGTGCCGGCGACTACATGGTGCTCGGCCGTACGCTCGACGATGCGGCAGGCGAGGCGTTCGACAAGGCGGCAAAACTTCTCGGGCTTTCCTATCCGGGCGGCATTGAGATCGACAGGCTCGCAGCCACAGGCGATCCCAAGGCCCACAAATTCCCCCAGGCACTCACGGAGCGGGATAATCCCGACTTCAGCTTCAGCGGGCTCAAGACCTCCGTGCGCTACTTCCTCGACAAACATCCCGATCTCCCCAAGTCGGAGCAGGGCATGGCCGATCTCTGCGCCTCGATCCGCGCCGCGATCGTAGGGGTGCTCCTGCTCAAGACGGAGCGTGCGGTGGAGCATTCCGGCCTCAAGCGCGTCGCCCTCTCCGGTGGGGTCGCCGCGAACCGTGCCCTGCGCGAGGGAATGACGGCTCTCTGCGCCGCGAAGGGTTGGGAACTCCACCTCCCCTCGCCGGGCCTCGCCACTGATAACGCCGCCATGATGGCCTTCGCCGCGATGCATCATCTGCGCGCCGGTACCAGGAGTCCGATCGCCCACGAAATCACCCCTCAGTGGCAGGTCGGTTCAGCGCAGGTCGCCTGATCCTGCTTTTTCTTGTTGCCCAAGGGGTTGCAAAACCCCTAACAGGAGCGTGTATGAATTCCCCCCGTTCCCTCCTCCTCGTTTTTCTCGCAGCCGCCCTGATCTGTCCGGCCTTTGCCGGCGGATGGAGCGATGACTACAAGGCCTCCCTCGCCAAAGCCGAGAAGGAGCATAAAAATATCCTCCTCGACTTCACCGGCAGCGACTGGTGCGGATGGTGCATCCGCCTGAAGCGCGAGACCTTTGACCAAACCGCTTTCAAGGACTACGCCGACAAGAACCTCGTTCTCGTCGAAGTTGATTTCCCCCAGGGCAAGAGCCAGAGCCCCGAGGTCAAGAAGCAGAATGACGCGCTCCAGCAGCAGTATCACGTGGATGGTTTCCCGACGCTGGTTCTACTCTCTCCCGAGGGCAAGGTGATCAAACAGCAGAGCGGCTACATCCCCGGCGGCCCGAAGGGTTTCATCGAGTGGGTAAATTCAAAGTAAGCGCTCTGACTTCTTGGCAACTCTGGAGTTTTTCCCGCAGAGGCGCGGAGATTGCAGAGGGAGTTTTCCGGAATGTGGTACTGAATTACAGAGAACACACCAGTTTTGCTGCTGGCCCTTTCAAGCTGATTGATCGTTTCAGCTTCAATCCTCTCCGCGTCTCTGCGGGGAAACTTGTCTCTTTTTAATCCAACCGGATCGCCGGACTGACCTGATCCTGCGCCGCGCAGGAGAGGGAAACCGCGGCACCCGCCATGACGGGTGCCATCGCGGCCAGGGCGAGTTCCTCGCTGTTGCAGTCGCGGCTCAGGTGGCCGAGCACGAGATGCCCCAGGCCTTCGTGGCGGATGGAGGAGGCAACTCCCGCCGCTGCTCCGTTGGAAAGATGGCCATGGCGCGACTGGATGCGTTGCTTCGTGGACCAAGGGCGCTTGGTGTCCTTCTCCAGCAGAGCCTCGTCGTAGTTGGCCTCCAGCAAGAGCCCATCCACGCCTCGCAGTGACTCAATGACCAGCGTGGTCGCGTGACCGAGATCCGTGACGAATCCGAAGGAGCGTCCGCCTCGGCTCACCGTGAAGCCGACCGGATCAACTGCGTCGTGCGGCACGGAAAAAGTTTGCACCACGACACCGTATAGATCGAACTCCGCACCACTCTCGAAAAGATTCCATCCCCCGAAATCCTCCACCTTCTCCCGCAGGATCATTGCGGTGCGGCGGTTGCAGTAGACAGGAGTGGCGTGTTTCTTCGTCCACTGGGCGAGTCCCTTCACATGATCACCATGCTCGTGGGTGATCAGGATGCCGGATAGGTCCGGAGGCTCGACCCCGCAGAGCGCGAGACGAGCCGTCAGTTCGCGAGTACTCAGCCCGGCATCCACAAGAAAGGCGGTCGTCTCGGTCCGGACCAGGGCGGCATTCCCCGCGCTTCCGCTGGCTAGGACGGTGATTTCGATCATCGGGACAGGATAGGATCGTCCGCGCGCTCCGCGAGCAAATCCGGCGGGGTGGCGCACCCGGCAGGATTCGAACCTGCGACCAAGGGTTTAGAAAACCCCTGCTCTATCCCCTGAGCTACGGGCGCAAACGTCATTCCATCATAGAAAAAACAGAAATCCAAAAATGCGGAAACTTAACCTAAGTGCATGGAATTGAATCAAATTTTATAGCAGCTCGTGATTATCGCAACCTCAGAGTGACTGGGCTACCGGCTCGTAGCCAGGTCGATGCTTTTTCATCTTGTTAAATCGGATGAGCGGATGAAAAGTCCCCTTCTGCATGCGCCAAGCAATGCAATTTATTAGTTATCTCCTCGGGGCTTTTCTTTTACCCGCCGCCATCCACGCGCAGGTGGGTAATACGGAGAACGGCATGCCCATGGAGTCGCGCACATCGCTTTCTTCCGGAGAGCAAAAAGGCCATGCCCCCGCCGGCGTGACCCAGCACGAATTCACCTATGTATCGGCGACGAACCTTACGAGTGCCACTATAGTCGGCAGCTTTAATGAATGGCAGCAGGGTGCCACGCAGATGACGCCTGACCGTTCGGGGAGAATTTGGCGCACTACTGTCAATCTACCCCCCGGTAACTACCTCTATCAGATTGTCGTGAATGGAGAGACATGGATCGATGATCCGATGGGTGGTAGGGAAACGAATGCAACCGGCGGCACAAACTCAAGCATCACCTTGGGCCCACGCAATCCATTCAGGGCGCCACTGTCCTGGAGCTCTTACGAATTCAATTACAAGGTAGATGGCTCGATTCCTGAAAGCGAATGGTCCGCAAATATCGATTGGGTGGAAAAGAATCTGAAGCCTTGGGGCTACTCCATGGTCTGTATCGATGGCTGGGGGGATGAGGTCTTCAACCAGGACGGATACCGATCAAGCCATTCAAGGGAGTGGAAACACGATTATGCCTGGTGGTCCCGCAATCTTCAATCCAGAGGGATGTCGCTCGGCATTTACACCAATCCCCTATGGATCCTCCGTGAGGCCGCGATGTCGTGTGTGAAAATCAAGGGCACCGATCTTCCCATCAGAACCCTGATGAACGATGACGAAAAGGCGAGGTTTACCTGGGTGCAGGTTGATCGCCCCGGAGCGGAACAATATGTCAAAGGTTGTATCCAGTATTATGCCAACATGGGGGTTCGTTACCTGAGGGTTGATTTCCTGTCCTGGTACGAATCGGGTCGCGAACGCAACACCCCCGGCAGGCTGGGCCCCCCGCACACCCGGGCACAGTATGAAACCGCACTGCGTTGGATGCGGGAGGCATGCGACGAATATGGAATTTTCCTGAGCCTGGTCATGCCTAACCTAGAGAATGGAGGGGAAATCGAGGTGCATTACGGACACATGTTCCGGGTTGACGAGGATTGTGCGAAGGGGGGGTGGTGGAATTTTAGCGAAAATCGCCGGGGAGTGCGTCTGCCGGGATGGTCCCAATATGCCAACGCCTTCGACGGGCTCACCTACTGGTCGAATGTTTCTGGGAAAAACCAGATCCAGCTTGATCCCGATTTTATCCGGCTTAATACCTTTGCCAACGACGATGAGAAGAAGAGTGTGGTCTCGCTCTGTCTGATAGCGGGGTCTCCGGTGGGTGTCGCCGACCAATACAGCACGATTGGGAATAACCTTGGTTTTTATCAAAACGAAGAGTTATTGGGGCTCAATCGGGACGGGTTCGTGGGCAAGCCCCTGACAACGGATCCCACCAACGAAAGAAGCCAGATCTGGACGGGGAGAATGTCCAACGGCGATTGGGTTGTCGGACTTTTTAACCGCGAAAAAGAGCCTCGGGAACGGGATATTGATTTCAGCGACCTCGGCTTGACAGGAAAATTCAAGGTCCGGGATCTATGGCAACACAAAGATCTTGGAAGGATGGAGTCTTTTCACGCGAGTGTTCCGGCACACGGGTGCATCATCATCAGGATTCAGGGAAATTCACAATGAACGGCTTCTTGAGCCATCGCTTATCGTAGGAGTCGTCTAGGCTGTTTGCTTCAATCTCAACCGGTATCGACGGCTGCACTCAGCCCACCGGCACTCCGCCGGTACAAGCCGTCTTAGAAAGACCCGGCTCTTTCCCCCGAGCTATGTTCTCCAGCAATCAGGGCGTTGCGGCTCATGGGATTGTGGATCCGGAATTTATCTGACCAGCCCATCATCCGCTTTGTTTGCGGTTGGGATGTCCGAATCACTCAAGGATGCCCAGTCAATAAATGAGCGATACCACTATATATTGTGGTAGTTATTCACAAAAGCCCCAACCCATAGTGTTTTTTATTGTCCGCATAAAAAGGGCATTCTAGGCTCATATCACCCCCGAATCCACCCCTTCACGCCATGTATCTCCAATCCCTCGAACTGATCGGCTTCAAATCCTTCGCCCCGAAAACCGTCTTGCGTTTCCACCGGGGCGTGACCGCCATCGTCGGCCCCAACGGCTGCGGCAAATCCAACGTCCTCGACGCAATCCGCTGGGTGCTCGGCGAGCAGTCGGCCAAGGCACTGCGCGGCGGCGAGATGGCGGACGTCATCTTCAACGGCACCGACACCCGCCAGCCCCATAACATGGCCGAGGTCTCGATGACCTTCGGCGAGTGCGAGCAGGAGCTGGGCGTCGAGTGGAACGAGGTCTGCATCACCCGCCGCGTCTTCCGCGACGGCAAGAGCGAGTACCTCATCAACGGCACACCCTGCCGCCTCAAGGACATCCACAATCTCTTCATGGACACCGGTATCGGCCGGAGCGCCTACTCCATCATGGAGCAGGGCAAGACCGCGCTCCTGCTCAACAGCCGCCCGGAGGACCGCCGCTCCATCTTCGAGGAGGCCGCCGGCATCACCAAATACAAGGTTCAGAAGAAGGAAGCCCTCCGCAAGCTCGAGTACACCGAGGCCAACCTCCTCCGCGTCTCCGACATCATCAAGGAGGTGAAGCGCCAGATCGGCTCGCTCCAGCGCCAGGCGGGGAAAGCGCGCCGCTACCAGTCCCTCATGGAGGATCTGCGCGTCCTCGACACCCACCTCTCCCACCGCACCTACCTCGACCTCGAGCGCTCCATCACCGAAGTGGCGGAGCAGGTCGACAAGAGCGCCGACGCCCGCGCCCTCTACGAGCGTGAGATCGAGGAACAGGAAGTCGAGGTCGCCGGGGCCCGAGAGCAGCTGACCGCCCTCGATGCCGAGACAGAGGGGGCCCGCGCCCACCTGCAGACCCTGCGCAACCGCATCTTCTCGGGCGAGAACCGCATCGAGACGAACACCGAGCGCTCGGGCGAGTTTCGTACGATGATCGACCGTTCCCGCGCCGACATCGGCTCCATGCACCTCCGCATCCGCGAGCAGGAGAGCGAGATCGAGCAGGCCGACGCCCAGCTGAACTCGCTGCTCGAGGTGCTGCGCGCCGAGGAGGAATCCCTCACCGCCTCCACCGCCCGAGTTTCCGAGGCCCAGCGCGAGCGCATCGTCGCCGAGCAGGAGACCGAGGCTCTCACCGGCCGCCTCCATGATCTGGAAAACCGCCTCACCGATGTCCGCGGTGAACTTTCCACTGCCGATGCCCGCCGCGACGCTGAGAGTGCCCGCGTCCTCCAGCTCCGCGAGCAGGCCTCCGTGGCGGAACTCGCCGTCACCACGGCCGCGACCCGCGCCTCGCAGACGGAGTCGGCCCTTGCCTCGACCCGCCAGTCACTCGACGCCGCAGAGCTGGAGCTCATCCAGTCCCAGCAGGCCCATGACGAATCTCAGACCGCCCGCCAGATCGCCGAGAGCGAGTGGAACACCGCAGGCAAGCAACTCTCCGAAAAAGAACACCGCCTCGAGATCCTCCTCCAACTCGAGCGCGAGGGTGAGGGACTCGGCGAGGGGGCGCAGGCGATCCTCCGCGGCCTTGACCGTCCGGAGTTCTTCCAGTCCGGCATCGCCGGCACGCTCGCCTCGCTGATCGAGGTCACCCCCGCCGAAATTCCGGCCGTCGAGGCAGCCCTCGGGGCAGCGGGTCGCTCCATCGTCTTCAAGGACACGGGCGTCGCCGAGGAGGCCCTGCGCACGCTGCGCGAGGCCGCCCAAGGAAAGGCCTCCGTCCTCGCCGGTGATCTCCTGCCTGTGCTTCACCCTCAGGGCGCAGGACTTCCCGAAGGAGCCCTCGGCTGGGCGGCCGACGCCGTCCGCGCCGCCGGATCGGTCAGCAACCTCGTGGCACGCCTCCTCGAGGGTGTCGCCATCGTCCCCAATCTGGCGACGGCGCTCAGCCTCAAGCGTCGGTATCCCGACCTCGCCTTTGCAACCCGCGACGGGGAATACATCGCCCACGACGGCGTGATCCAGGGCGGTGCCACCGGGGAGACAAACACCTCCGCCCTGCTCCGCCACTCCCAGATCGCGGCCCTCGAGCGTGAGGTTGAGACCCAGCGGAACGAGTTCAGTCGCCTCTCGCTCGCCCGCGAGGGAGCCTTGGCCTCGCTGGAGGCCGCCATCAACCGCCTCCGTGAGGCCCGCGAGCACCTCGGCAACACCCAGGGACTCCTTGCCGCCGCCCAGGCCGATCATCTGCTTGCCACCCGCGAACTCGAGAATGTCCGTCACCGCAACGAGGTCCTCGAAGGTGAGATCGCGGCCCTGCAAGCCCATCTCGGAGAGCTGGAAGGCCGCATCACGGGACTTCAGCAGGAGCTGGAGAACGCCAATGCGGGACTCTCCGCCGCCCGCGAAGAACGCTCCGCCGCCGGGGCCAGGATCGCCCTGCTCCGCGAAGCCGAGGCCGAGGCCGCCAATGCCCTGGCCGAGGCACGCCTGCGCGTGGCCACCGAGCGCCAGCGCCAACAGTCGCTCGCCAGCCAGCGCGCCCCGATGGAGGCACGCCTGCGCGAACTCGCCGAGACCATCAGCATCCGCGAGCGCGACATTGCCTCCCACGAGGAGCGCATCCGCTCCCTGGAGCTGGAATCGGCGGAGCTTGCCGCAAGCGTCGAGGGATGGAAGCTAGAGGTCAGCGAGGCCGAGGCGAAGGTGATCGAGCTCGGCGCCCGTCGCAACGAACTCCAGCAGGGGGTCGAGGCCCTCGAGATCGCCCTGCGCGGAGCCCGCAAGAACCTTTCCGACCTGCAGGACAACCGCTCCAAGAACGAGGTGCGCCTCGCAGAGCTGAAGCTCCGCGCCGAGTCGATCCGCGACCACGTCTCCCGCCGCTACCAGCTCGATCTGGCCGGCTTCGAGCCCGACCGTTACTCCCTGCTGAAGGCCGTCCTCTCACAAAAGGAAAAAGAACGCCGCAACGCGCTTCCCGAAGCGACGCCGGAAGGCGACGCCCCGGTTCCCTCCAACGAGAATCCCGAGGAGGTTCCCGTCGAGGTCCTCGAGGCAGCCGCTTCGGGCCCGACTCCGGCAGAGATCCCGTGGGAGCGTATCGAGGCCGTGGTCGCGGAGCTGACCGAGCGCGTCGACTCGATGGGTCCGGTGAACCTCGACGCCATCCAGGAATACGACGAGCTCGAGGAGCGCTACACCTTCCTCGAGCAGCAGAACACCGACCTCGTCAACGGCAAGGAAGAGCTGCTGGAAGCCATCTCCCGCATCAATAAGACGACCCGCGAGCTCTTTGCCGAGACGTTCGAGAAGATCCGCGTGAACTTCCAGGAGATGTTCACCCAGCTCTTCGGCGGCGGTAAGGCGAACCTCCTCCTCATGGACGAGAGTGATCCGCTCGAGAGCGGCATCGAGATCATCGCCCAACCTCCCGGCAAGAAGCTCCAGAGCATCTCGCTCCTCTCCGGCGGCGAGCGCACGATGACGGCGGTGGCCCTGCTCTTCGCCATCTACATGGTGAAGCCCTCCCCCTTCTGCGTGCT
>Ga0007809_10000570_pt1 | contig 15580 bp, 13 predicted proteins | sample CryBogCBE02Aug07_FD_60383 | JGI IMG/M metagenome (GOLD analysis project Ga0007809, IMG submission 60383) | Freshwater microbial communities from Crystal Bog, Wisconsin, USA - CBE02Aug07 | ecosystem: Environmental > Aquatic > Freshwater > Lake | place: Crystal Bog, Wisconsin, USA | collected...
AGCGGTGTTCTGACTGTCTCCGGCTCTACTTGTTCAGCCTTAGGGCCAATCTCTGTAACGGTATCAGGTTGTATCTCTAAACCTTTTTTTCTACCAACGGCGGCTTCAGCCTCCTTCATACTATCATGCGTAGAAACAACTTCGCCGTCTTTTGTAACGTTAAAAACATCCCTGGATGTCTTGGTTAGGTCTTCGTCTTTAAGAGCCTTGTTCAATAAAGCCTGAGCATCTCTATCGTTATCCAGTCCAGTTCTACCCTTGATGTCTTCAATCACATCCTTAATGGGTTTATTCTCTTTCATGTCAGACAAGACAAACTTTAACGCACTGTCGTATTGCTTCTGTGTAAACCTAGATGCGTTGGTTCCTTCTGGCAGAATGATTTCTTTATCGTTTAAATCCCTGTCTAAATTCATCAGCGCTGTAAACGCAGAATGTAGCTGCGGCTGGGACATAGCGTTTAAATCATCTACGCCCGTTGTTCTGGTTAAGAAATCCTTAAAGCCTTGAGTACCTGTGGCTACACTATTCTTAGTTGCCGCATTTATTACATCATCAGGCGTGTATTCTTCTTCACCTTTATATCCTGTCTTTGCCGCAATAAAAGAATCTAATGCGCCCTGTTCACCCTCAGGGTTTACATTGGTCATCGCATCTCTTACGTCTTCGATGCTGTAAGAATTAAGTTTGGGTAATTCGTTGTCCTTGCGGTACTTATCAATGTATTTAACTATGTCAGGATGCAACTCCTCTTTTGTTAAATTGCCCAGCGGGTTGTTTAAACGCTCTGAATCTAATTTTTCCTGTGTTTTGGTAATTTCTTTGGATGGAGCAGGTAATAATGGAACGTTATTTATACCAAGATTGGTTTTGGTTTGTTCTTGTTCTTTGTTAAAGTTTTCAATAAACGCTAATCTTTTAGCTTCCTCATCTCTAGCACTTTTTATTGCTCTGAGATCTTTGTCTGCCTGGTAATCAGATAAGGATTGGGAATGAGCCATAGGTGAGAATGCTCCACCCGCTAATGCTCCGGCTAGTGCGTCCCTAGATGCCGCTCCTGCCACACCTTGGAACGCAGACGTATCAAATCCTTGGTTTTGCATTGCCACATTGGTTGCAAATTGACCATAACCACCCTGTAAACCTTCTGGTAAAGATTCCTCAAGAGCACTGTGTAATAGGGACTTACCCGCAGTAGGTGCTTCAAGTGGTTTTTCTGCAATGTTCTTAAGCGCTGCTTCTAAACCTTCCTTCGCTGTCTTGCTTGCGCCTGGTTTAAACGCTTCCTTTAAAGCTCTGGCTCCAGATGACTGAATACCCGTTGCGGCATCTAACGCTCCGAATGCCGCCCCACCAATGAGTAGAGGTGCGTTTTTAGCAGTGTAAGCTTGGGCCTCAATAGCCTTCGCCTCAGCTTCCCGTTCAGGAATATCTTTGTCAATATACGCCTGTTTGATCTGATCATGTATGTCTCCTTTGGTTTCACCAACACCTTGAGCCGCACCCATCAAAACCTGAACTGCTTTCTCTACACCTATGACCAATCCCGCAGGAGCGGTTTCAGGCAAAGCCGCTAATGCCGCCGCACCACCCACCATTGTAGGAATAGATGAGCCAATAGCCTGTCCTGTAGACTGTAAAGGAGCCTCTCCAATACCCGCAAGGTTAGCATATATTTCTGGAAGAATACCTCTTTTTTCTGCACGGCTGACCAACTCTTGCCTTCTCGCCATTTCTTCCTGGCGGGGTTGAGTCATAGTACTTTGTAGGTAGTTAGACATGTTCCCTAATTCTTGGGATATGCCTGGCCCTGCCCCAAATACATCAGCAAAAGATTTACCCGCTCCTAGTACACCTTGACTGGTTGCCTTAGCTAAGTCGCTTAAAGAAAATGGGGCGCTGGGGGCAGACTCTAACTCCTTTGTAGTCTTACCCGCCATAGGATGTTTAGCCATTACAGCCATTGCCACTTGCTGTTGAGTAGCGCCCTCAGGCCCCTCTATTTCGTAAGTGTTACCATCAGGGGCTTGAATTTTATATAAAGGCATTAATTTGCTCCAGCAACTTTAGGTTGTCCCCACTGACTTAAATCTAATCCCGTTTCAGGTAATGCCGAACTTATCCCGGCATTATCTCCGTGAGTGTTCATTATATTTCTTCTGGCATTTTGATATTGTTCATAAGCATTTTGATATAACTTGGATTTTGGATCCATTTTAGACATTCCGCTTTTAAACCATTCGGTATCTAATGCATCCAATTTAGCATTTCTAATGTTAATTGCATTTGCACCAATTCTTGTATCTTGATTGTAACCACCCCTTAATTGGGCTGCGGCAGGAATTTGTTTTACAAGTTCTGGATTGTTTTTAAGAGCCTCAAGTGTTCTAATCTCAGCGGGTGATTGATTAAGCTTTTCTTTCTCCATTTGAAGTTGTTGCTGTTGATAACCCGCCATTTGAGCATAATGATTGACGGTTGCATCAAGTTGTCTGGCTTGCATTTCAAGTTGTCTTTGCTGACCCGCAAGCATTGTTGCGGTTTGTATTTTTCCATCATTAAGAGCAATCTTGTATTGTTGTTGATTTATTTGCAACTTGTTATAGACTTCTTGACGCGCCTGTTCCGCCTCACGATTTTTCTGAATTGCTTCACTGTAAGCGGGAGCGGCTTCTGCAAATCCACTTAAGAAAGTTGATCCTGGACGAGTCGCTTTAGATGCGGCGGTAAAGAAATACTTAGCCAATGCATCTCTTTGATCTCTTTCACTTGTGTCTTTTGGTTTTGCATTTTCAACCAGCCTGTCAAGATCAGCAACATATGGAGCACTTTTAGCTGTCAACGCATCATAAAATCTATTTGTGCTATCAAGTAAACTGGTAGGATCATGACCTGTAGTTGCCGCAACATGACCTACCGCTTGGCTTATAGTCTTATGCTCTTCGGGCGTTCTATTTGGAGCGCCGTAAGGCATCTTTGTATTAGCCGCATCTGCTTGAGACATATTTGTTGTATCAAAAGGATTGGATTCTTTTGTAGGCTCTTGTTTAAACGCAGAAAGTTGAGCGTCCAATTTTGCTTTTTCAACAGGATCGGTTACATTTCTACCGCTATAAACTGGATTGGTTAAGTTTTGATATAACTTTTCTTTTGCAGCTCTTTCAGACGGAGTAAGTTTTTCAAAAAAACCAGGTTTTTCTGCTAAAGATTCAATTTTTGCTTGTGCTTTTTGTTCTGAACTGGGCACAAAAATGCCTTTAATTGAATCCGCAAGTGATTCAAAAGCAGATGTAGATTTTTCTGGAGTAGGTTTATATTTAACTTCTCCTTCTTCAGCAAACCCCATGATTCCACCACGAGCGGCAGTTTGAACCATCTGATCAGCCATATCAGGTGTCACTGCATTGGCAATGCTACCCTGAGGAATAGCCTGGGGTACTTGAGCACCTTGCTGAGGATTGGCGGGTTGGTCTTGGATGCCCAGTAACTCATTGACAATAGCCAACTCTTGACGACCTTGGTCATCTGTTCTGTTAAGCAATGCTTTACGCTCTTCTTGTAACTCTTGTGGAGTCATTGAGGCAAGCATTTGTCTGATGTTGTTTAAACTCATTGGGTTGCTAGACACTGACGCACCATCTGCATAGTGCTGCACTTCCCCGCCATGTTTAAACGCAGTTTGTAATCCACCATTAGCTCCATTAGCTGATTTAGTACCAGTACCGCCTATGGCGTTGTAAGTTCCTAATCCTAATGCGGCGGCTTGAGCCACCTGACTGCCTGGTGACTGATAAGTGTTTGTAGTGCTTGAGGTTAAAGGTAATCCACTCATCAAACCTTGCATAAAGCTAAGTTGCTGATAAGGATAATTCTTTGCGTTATTAAAGTTTTGAATCTGCGTATTGATTGCATTTTGTTGGTTCTGTTGTTGTTGAGTACCATATGCATTTTGCAGATTAAGCGCCCCAGTCTGTTGGTTATACTGTTGCTGACCTAAGTTACCTAAAGTATTTGCTCCAGTTAAAGCTGCTTGGTTAGCGTTTAAACCTAAGTTAGCGCCAAACTGCTGCTGTCCAATGTTCATGCCTTGAGCTTGCATGTTTCTAGATTGGTCAGCGTTAAACTGATTCTGAGCGCCGGTATATGCTTGGTTGTATGCGTTACCAACTAAATTACTTTGAGCCAACTGATTAGCTTGGTTTTGAAGACCTTGCTGAAGACCAAATCTAGACCCGCCAAATGCTCCGGCTTGGGTAGCTTGGGATTGTAATTGTTGACCCTGTAAGCCTTGTTGTTGTTGCAACAAAGCAATTTGTGGGTTTAATGCATTTTGTACATACGGATTCATGTAGCTAGAAGCCACACCTGGATCTGTAAAGTTTTGGCTTTGGGCTTGCATACCGTTGTAGCCTGTGCCAAGCAAGTTATTTGTTGCCTGGTTAGCCGCATTGGTTGCTTGACCCGTCTGATTAGATACACCTAAATTACCTGCTCCTGCAAAGGATTGGTTTTGAAGGTTGGTAAAGTCAGCATTTTGAGCGCCTGGGTAAGGCTGGTAAGGCTGTGAAGTCAAAGCCTGACCCTGACCAAGCATCTGATTTACATAAGGTGCAGCAAACGCAGATATAGCGTTGTATTGAGTTTGTGATCCTGTTTGTGTGGGTGATCCACCGCCGCCTGACCATGCCATATTATTCCCCTAAAAATTCTGTATATGAATCGTTGTTTGCTGAAGCAATCCAACCATCTATAGATGCTTGTAATGCCGCCTCATCCCCGCTGGTAATTCTTACACTTTCAACTACCACATTAATTAATAACTTTCTAAGCGTGTATGCTTGAGCAATATTTGCATCACTCTTCATATCATGCAAGACATTTGCCGTTTGCCAACTGGTAATTGTCGATACCACCAACGGATACAAAACATTAAAATTGCGAACGTAAAAAGGACAAACAGGAAGAGATACCAAAGCACTACGAAAAACAGCATTGATATCTTTACTTTCTACCTCTTTATCTTTGTCAATTAAATCATCCCACACATCAGATATTTCAAATAATAGGCAAATAAAATCCACTGCCGAGGGATCAGTTAAATGCCTTCCTATCCATTCTGATGGTAATAATTTCATGCGGGTAAATACCTATCTGCTTTTGAATCTTTAGCAACTTTGCCTTTTCCTACACTTTCTCTACGGATGTGTTGAATTCTGTCAAGCATGGCATAAAGCTTTCTTGCTCCCGCCTCTGTTGATCCGTTTCCAAGTTCAGAAACAATCCTAGCGGGTACTACAAATTCTCCATCTGCAAGTCTTGCGGGTTGCTTACCAGCTATTGTCGCAGGGATTGAATCAGATACACCGTCTCCAGGGCCTCTAAGGAGTCTTCCGCCATCAGAGTAATCTCCTAGATGACCGTCCCCGCCTGTTTCTCCACCAGAAGCAAATGGTGTGCTAAATTTTTGACTATTCTGACCAATGCTTGCCAAGGCAGATAACAAATCAGATTGTCTAGCATAAGGCATACCTGTTGCCGGGTCTATGGCTTGACCATCAGCGGTCATTGCCTGTCCACCATTTGCCATAAGCGTAGCTCCAGAACTCATTGGGTTTTGAGGCATCGGCATTTGGCTATAGTTTGCGTAAGTTGTATTCTTGTCTTGCGACATGGGAGCATTAGGATTATTAAATGAAGTAGGCGGAGGAACTTGTCCACCATCCGCAGAAGTATATGTATATGGCGGTAAAGCCGTGTACTGTGGACTAAAGTAAGTACGCTCACTTGTATCTTGACCAGGAACGTATTTAGCACCAATTAGATTACTTTGAGGAATAGGATTGCTTGCGTAGGTATAAGGTGTGATCCTTGCCGTATTTGGATTGGATGCGGCAGTAGCTCCACTACCACTCATTTCTCCCAAAACAACAGGAGCTGCCGCCATTGCGCCATATTTAGCTAATGAACCCCATCCACCCATTTGAGATGCTAATGATGAAGGATTAGATATTGCTTGATTAATACCTGTAGAAAAGCTTGTGGAAGCGCTTGGTGTCAAAGCACCAGCTTCAGATAAAGGAGTACCCGCCGCAATCTCTGGTGTATATCCTGCCGCAACAGTTGCAGCTTGACTAGCAGCAGGAGCACCAAGAGCACTAATTCCACCAGCCAAATTTGCACCTCCATAAGCTCCAATACCAGCCATAATCCCTTTGCTGAGACTGTGAGATTGAATGCCACTAGCTCCACCAATAATAGCGGCTCCAGTAATAGGATCAATAGCCCCGCCTGAAAAATATGTTAAGGCAGCACCGCCAATTGATGGTAAAAGATTTTCTAAAAATCCACTCATGTTACTTCCTTATTGTAAAACGCTGCCATAAATGGCTGCATTAATATCCGATACATTACTGGCATTATTCGTGATGATAATTCCAAATGTATTGTTTAGCGTACCAACTGAAAGCGTAAATGAATTACCCCCAGCGCTGCCGTTTGCTGTCGCAATCTGTGTAAACGTTGCTCCGCTGTCGCCTTTAACGTAAAACACGGAATAAGTTGTTGTTGTTCTGGTCGTTGCGTTCTTTAAACAACCCACCACAAGAAACCCAATAAAGGTTTGATTTGTATAGGTAAATGGTACTACAACTTGCCCTGATATCGCAACACTTTGTTTAGATACGTTGGAAATCTGCCCTGCTCCCGCGTTCCCTTGGGTCGTATTAATGTTTTGGATAATGGCGGCAACAACAGAGTTTAATTGGTTGAAGTAAAGCCTAAGAACGTTGTTCAGTTGGTTTTGATAGCCTTGATCATAATCAACAGGCGGAACGTTAATTTGCGGTACTGCGGGGGAAAGTAAACTAGCCATTATCGTTTCCCGTCTGGTCTAATTTCTAGACGATGCACACCTGACTGCCACTGCACACCTAAACCCGTATTATTAGGCGCAGGAGAAGAAATCTTCAAAGCCATCTGACGACCCCTAGCTCTAACATAAACTTGCGGTGTAAACGTCTGAATAATAAATTCACGTTGAGGCGTGTAGTTTTGTTGGCTAGTAATGGATTGATTATTAGACAATCCATAATTATTACCAGGGTTTTGTCGTGGTAAAACAGTTAAGGCAACTGTTGGGTTGGGTTGATAAGATCCAGTAAAGTTTATATCAGGAACTAATCTCCAAATAAAACCAAAATTATTACCATCCCCAATGTCAAAATCAGAACTTTGAACGTAAGAATTAACGGCAGAAACTGGATTGGTTGTGCCATCATCTACTCCGTTTTCTTGGTAAATCAATTGTCCATAATAGTTTGTTGCTACTGGAGTTTGACGTAATGGAGAATACAACCAAGACGTTCTTTGCATTGCGCCGTAATACCAAGTTTGATCAACGTAATTATAAATTACATAAGAATCATTAAGTGTATTTGGATTGGACTGAGTTCCACCCCCAAGAGAGCCGTCTATATTCCGTCCTGTGATTGAAGGATAAAACCACCACACTTCGTTATATGCTTCATTGGTTCCAGAATATACCTGGTTGGATTGGCTTAAATTAATATTGTCAAAAACATATTGACGTACCGCACAAGGCAATGTTTGAACCGTACCATTGAAGAAATAAAACTTGTTGTATCCCATCCAGTACACAGTATTGTTTACTGATGACACGGCATTAGGACCCATGATTGATGTATCACTTGCCATGTTTTGGAAGCCCCAAACATAAGGCTGTCCAACATATTGCATCATGTATATGGCTGTATCTGTAAACACCAATATGCCCTGTTGCGCCGCTATAGCAGTAACAATTGCAGATCCTTGAGATAGACGATAACTACCCGCTGAATTATTGGTTGAAGGTAACCATGTTGCTACGTTTTGTTGATCTGACCATCTAATTAAAAGAGGGTCAAAAAATGTCGTAACACTATTAGATGGATCGTTACATCCAAATGCAATAACAAAATTACTTGATTGAGAAACCAATACATAATTAACAAGTGAAGGACAACTTGCATCAACTGTAAAGCTACCACTTGATGTAGTAATTGTCTGTCCCGCTCCGAGCAAAACAGCCCTGTTGTAAACTGTTGGTGTAGCATTGACCGCCCAATAATACATAGGAGCATTTCCTGGGGCAATGATTAAGTCTTGACCATAATTGGCAGAAGACCATAATCTCAATTGAATTCCAACACCAAAACCAGCAGGAGCGGCAGACCCCCATCCTGTTGATGTATATCCTGTGTTAGCTCCTCCCCATCCCCCAGCGCCCCATCCTAAAGCTTGTGTATAAATAGAGCTACCAGTTGTTATTTGATACCAAGACGCTGATGTTCCTGTCAGTGTAATATTTGATGAAACGGCGGTAGATGCACAAACCGGTACAGAAATTGTGTAAGTATTAGAATCAACAACAGCCAATACCTGAAATTCCGCATCAAGTATTGTTGATGTTATATATGTATCAGATGTGGCAGTGATTCCGCTGTAAGTTACAAAGTCATTTGCCTGTGCATTATGAGCCGTATCCGTCACAGTAAGTACTGTACTTCCCACTCCAGCACTTCCAGTTTTTGATAAAACCTTAAAGCTTGGGTTACCCGCAGTTCCGTTTCTAATAGGCGTAATGTCGTAGAAAGTTCCGCCAATACCGTTTTGAATGTAGTACTTTAGATTGGTTCCAAGTCCTAATAAGTTATACCCAACAAGATTTAACCAAGCAATTAAGTTTCTACAAACACCCCAAAATGATGGCGAATTAACGTTGATTGATTTAAGAGTTGTTGATATAACCGTTTGGGATATGCTTACCGTCCAAACCAATCCACTTCCTCCAACAATCACCGTATTGGGTTGAACATTTGTACCAGTTATGATTTGACCAATATTTATCGTTCCACTGGTGACAGAAGAAACCGATAATGTAGTTCCACTAATAAAGCCAACAAAAGTTACGCTATTAGACGGAGGCGCAAGGGTAGGAAGATTTGTATCTGCCGCAGGAGTTGGGGCAGTTTGAGTTGTAGATTCAGTTCCTGTATCGGTTACCCATCCGCCTATCTTTTCAGGGTAACCAGACCTAAAACGAATATTATTACAGTCGTACCAACCACCCTCGTTAGAAAGAGTGGTGGCTTCTCGGTTTACACCAGGTTTGAACTGTAGTTTCGTTAAAGGCATAGGTCATCATGCTAAAACGGACATGGCGTGATTAAACCTGGCAACGCGGTCCTCAAGTCCGAGTGTACCCCCATTTATGATTTTTGTCATCTGTACAAAGTCATTATTGTCAACATAATGGTTTAAATTGTGTTTTTTCCAAAACCAGGCGGCAGTTATGGAAGCTCCTTCAGGCGTTGCGACAGCATCAGGTTCTGATACGAAATCAAATCCCATGTCGCTGGAAATGTGCTCATAATTCGCCTTACCCGTGAGCTGGAGGAATCCTCTTCCTCTATATTTCCATCCGTCTCCAGATTCTTCGTCTCCATTTCCCATGCGGTTCGCGTAACTTCTATTAGCGATTTTTTCTGGATTGTGGGCGTATTCATTTACATTTTCCTCATTAAAGTGACTGGGCCAGGTACGAACCAAGCTCTCAGCCTTATAGTTTAAGTTTTCTTCCATGTACTTAAATCCGCCAGATTCATGTCCGCACTGAGCTAGGAATGCGGCAAGTCTAATTGGTGTACTTAAGTCCGCAAATTGAATAGCGCTTTCTATGCCGGGCAATAATGCTTCGGCATGGCTTAGATCAACTTTGGTCATTTCAGCGAGTTGTTGGGCTTCCATTTATAAGTTCCTTTACTTGGTTGTAGGTTGCGATACAGGCGTTGAGCTTCCTGATGGCGAGGTCGCCATCGTCTGTGACGGCGACAAGAGATCTAGCAAACGTTGGGTCAAGTTGGGCGTTTGTGGAGTCAGATCCGCTGGGAGTGGTGGCATCTTTGGAGGGACATACGGGGGACTTAGTTTTGACGTAGAGCTGCAACTTGCCAGTAGCAATGTCAGCATCACGTTGAGCAATCTGTTTCTTAGCATCATTTTGCACCTTTGAGAGTTGGGTTGATAGGTCTGATATCTTTCCGTTAAGTTCTTGCTCCGTCATCCTTGCAGAAGCGTTAGCTTCTTCAATAGCACCTTGCACGTTTAAACGCTCTTCTTCGTAGCCAACATGGTGACCGTATTCATATACTCCGCCAAGCAAAGTAATGGCAAGGAAAAAAGCTATTACATAAGTACTCATAATGGTGGTCTTTCTGTTGGGCTACCAAAGGTTGGCTTAGGTAGAGTCGGTGGACAGGGAATAACTGGAGGAGTAACGGTTGGAGTAACTGAAGTTGACTTGGATATATAGTTAGCCAGTATAGTTAAAAGCTGTCCTCCTATCAAAGTCAATACACCAAATATCTGCTTATCCGCCGGGGCTTCGTTGAATAAAGGTTGCTCAGTAAATACGATGCTATAGCCAAAAAGTACTACGATAAACACCAAAGCTATGCTAAACGACTTGATTACAAATCGTTTGGTGTCGGCATCTTTTTCTTCAGGGCTTTGCATTGGGTCTAAAGTATTCGGGGCAAGTTTGCGTAGCCACGCAAAGAGGCGGTTTGCAATCATCATCACTCCAGTGTTTAGGGTCTTGGCAGTGGTAGCGGTAGCGGTCTTCGCACCCCGCTAATAACATAATCAATAAAGCGCATATTCTCATTTCTCTTTCTGAGCCTCAAGTTCTTTTTTAAGCTTCTCAATTCTTTTCAGATCATGTGCAATCAATATCCGCTCTTGCTGAATATCCATGTACAAAAATCCCAAGACGGGAAGAATCAAAACAAATAACAACGCTAATATGATTATCGTTATTACATACCCCCATGTGCCATCCGATTTATTGCCCACATCAGTCCTGCCATATAAATTGCCACTATGATCACCGCCACTGTGCAAGCACTCATAAACCAAGCCCTGTCAGCCATCTCCCTAGCATCTGCTTCTTTCTGTCTTTTCCTTCTCAGCTCAGATTGCCGGGCAATTTCTTGCTTTGTCTTGACCGTCCCAATCATCTCGTTTACACGCGAGTATAAATCTTTTAGCTCCGCAGGTACATGGTAAATCATGAATTCCGTAAGGTTTACACGCATTTCTTCAAGCTGCGTCTTAGCCATAACCAAGCGGATTGCTATTTCATACGTCTCCCCATCGGGTTCGTATATCTTTTCTATTCTTTCCTCCTCTACCCTAATAGCATCCGCACAAGCTTTGTAGTTCTTAAAAAATGCAACCAACTGATCCCCGATTTCCGTGTAAATGGCTTGCTCGTCAAACTTAACTTTCTTCTTTGGCTTAAGGTCTTGAACGCTTCTTTCGGCAGGTTTAGGCTCAGAAAAAAGGGATGTTATCCATCCCCATATTCCTTTTACCTCTTTGCCTATTTGTTTAACCTCTCCAATTGTCTTTTGGACATCTTTTACAAGCGCCTTGCCCTCGTTGTACATACTGCACAACTCTTTGACCCCAGCAAAAGCAGCATTAGCCGCTTGGAAAAGAAGTAAGAACTCAATGAGTAATCCTTAAGCAGTACGTTGCCACATATAAACAACCAAATACGGAGAAATGGTTGTAAATGATGAGCCGGAACCAGTTGCGTCTGTACTACCAGAAAGGTTGGTTGTTGTACTTGCTGATGCGGTAATTCCAGTAACTGCATTTCCTGTGTTAACTGTAACGTTACCTACGCTATTAGGATCTCCTCCAGCAAGTGTTCCACCAGTTGTTGTTTTAAATGTGTAGGTGTGATTGTGACCTGGATCGCTAATACTAACTGAAGTACTAGAACTTGCAGAAAGACTAGAAGATCCGTGGGTATGGCTTGGTAAGTTAGCGCTTGACAAAGATGTTGTTGAAGAACCTCCTGTTCCCCCGGCGGAATAACCTCCTCCGTTTCCAATCAACATTCTTCCGGCGGCAAGTGCAGTCCAGGTTCCAAATCCAAGCAATGAAGAAGGATTGGTTGCATTTGATGCGTTCATGTAAATAGAACCAACTGGATAAGCAGTTTGTAAACTATTTGCAATGGCGGTAGAAACAAATGCTGTTGTTGCAATCTTTGTGGTGTTATCGTTGACTGTGGGAGTGGTTGCTGTTCCTATTCCATTAATAGCAAAAGTCCCAGTAGTTCCTGTAGCGCCAGAATAAAATACAGTTCCGTCCGTGTAAACGGATGTTGTAACCCCAGCAGGAATCACAACAGATGCTCCTCCACCTGTAACTTGCATAGTGATTGCAGTCGCGGGAGAAGTTGTGTTGTTATAAATAATGTAAGTCTTTTGTGATCCATAAGGAGTATTAACTGTACAAGCTCCTCCAGATACTCCGCCAGTGAATATAAGTGCTGCACATATTGCCTGGTTGTTTGCTAATGTGGATGTTGCACCGTTTAAATATGTCAAAGAATACGGAGAACTACTTAAAGCTACGCTTTGCACCCCCGCAATAGCTTGTTCAAGAATGTATTGAAAGTTGTTATTCGTGGTAGAACCCCAAGTACCAGCTTGGTCGCCAGTACCCATGAGTTGAATTCTTAGATCACTTGAATATGAACTTGACATGTTTTATCCTTTATTTTCTAAAAACGTTGTTTTGCCCGATGTAGCAAGTAATACTTGTTGACTCATTTCAGTAGCTCTAACCATTTCATTTCTAAAAGATTCTACTGCCGCGCCGGTTTGTCTTTGTTGTTGGGAGTTCTCAATCATAAGAATGGGCATCCAAGGAATTGCACACCCCCACTCATCGACAGGTTCTCCTGTATTTGGGTTTGTACCAGACACTTTCATAAACCAAGCACATTCAAGTTTTCTGCAAGGTTTAAATCCGTCTAATGGGCAATTTGTTTTTGCTTCAATTTTCATAGTTCTATTTTAAACATGCAAGTAAATCTAATACCCATAAATTTTTTAGATAGGGGTGATACGCAATGTGGGATATCTTTATCAAAAACTAGAACTCGGTTGTATTTTGGAAGTACTGATTTAATAATGTCATTTTCAGATCTAAAACTTAATCTATCTGTAGTTTTAAAAAATACAGTTTGTCCAAACCATTCTGGCAACCAAGCAGGAGTTAAATAAACAATAACCGTTAAACCTTTTTGCAAGTCTGTATCGTCTTGATGTATGTAATCTTCAATCCCAAAAGGTTGAGCATTGACATAAGCTCTGCTTAACTTTGCTTCTTCAGGAAGTACTTTTTTTACCTCATTCCAAAGATCAAGCATGGGTTGGCTTGTGAATTCTTTAATATCATTTTTTGGATTGTAAAAAGTCCAGTTTAATTTAAATCCCACGTTTGTGGGATGCAATGGATAAAAATTTTTACAAGCTTCAACAGTTTTAATGGCATCATCCATTATTTTTTCTTGAAACAAATTATCGTAGATTTGGATATTCATTTTAATTCTTTGTACAAATAATAATGTCTACGTATTGAACTGCAAGATTGAGTGCGGATCCTGTAAAACTTGAAGATGCGGTTCCACTTGTAAAAGCAAAAGATGATGATGCTGTTCCAGATGTAAAAGAGAAAGAACTACTTGCTGAATGATTATGCGCAGTGCCAGAAAATGAACCGGAGACTCCGCCAACTGTGTGGCTATGAGCGTTGCTAGAACCATTATTTTGAGTTGATATTCCTGTGTATGCGCCATTAACACCTACGCCTGTGTACGCACCATAAATACTAATACCTGTTCCAGAAGAAGAAAGAAAGCTATTTCCGTAATTGGTAGCGTCTCCACCAACTGCTATTGAGTCGTTTGTAACTCCAGAACGTCCAAATAAGTAGCCTTGAGAAGCTCCGTGAACGTGCCCTGGATCAGAAACTCCATGACTATGACTTGGGTCAGAAACTCCGTGATTATGACTTGGGTCAGAAACTCCGTGATTATGCGCAGGCATCTGTGCTACAGAAATTGCCGTGCCGTCTACGCTACCACTTATTCCAACTGAACCACCAGCTGTTGTGTTTCCTGTCGTTGTTGAGACTGTGCCTGCAACACCTGTTACGTTTGTGCTGACCGTGCCGGAGACTGCGCTAATATTTGTACCAACTGTACCGCTTGGAGTTTGACTTGCAAAAGCCGTTGTAAACGCAACCGACCCCCCAGAACTTGCTGTTCCTGATACAACCCTAAGTGCGTAGTTGTTGTATGTTGTAACTTTAGTCCAATTTGTAGGGGCTGTAGATTGTTGAAACAGCAATGCCGTGCCAGATGCAAACTCACTATAAGTAGATGGAATATCTGCCGCAACCAACGCCCTAAAAGTTGGAGTGGCTGGGCTACCAGTAGATGGACCAGAATAGACCGTATTAGCCGTTTGCGCCGTAAAAAGTGGTTGCGCTCCCAGAGCGGTTAAGGCATTTGCAGCAGTTGTTGAATTTGTTCCGCCATTTGCAATTGCTACTACGCCGGTAACGTTGGCTGCATTTCCCGTTGTGTTTAAACCCGTAACCGTTGTAACAGTATCCCCAAGACGAACCGCAGTTGAGCCTAAAGTAATAGGCGTAGCAAAGTTAGTATCCAATTGCCCTAACTGGATATTGCCAACATCATTTCCAAATATGTAAGGTACGCTCATTGGTTGTTATTAACTCCTGTCCAGTTTGGATTATTGACATCTACAATGCTTGTCCAAGTATTTGAATTTGAATCATTAATTGCAGTCCAGGTTGAAGTCTGAGCACTATTAACTTTGGACCAGGTAACAGTTTGGGAATCGTTTACACTACCCCAAGTAACTGTTTGACTATCATCAATTTTAATCCAATATGTTACAGAAAGCGAGTCAAAAAATACAATAACTTCGTTTATCGTTGGATTATAAACCGCTACTGCCGTAACCGCATCTGTTATTACTATAGCATCGGCAACATTTCCGGCAAAATTAGCGTTGGAAGTTTCAGTATCAGCCAAGCTAAAAGATTCCGCAGTAGTTCCAAACTGCCCCCTAAATCCAGTCTCTACGTCCGTAAATGTTATTGTGTCAGATATGCTAGTTGGATATCCGGCATTTCCAGTTTCTACATCGGTCAGTGTAAATGTTTCTGCCGTTGTCGGTACATAGTTAGCCGTGGCACTGAATTCTGAATAAATCCATCCAACCACATCTCCAGAATTGTTAACCCACTGAACAACCTGATTTGAGTTATTTACCCATACCGCCAAATATTCAAAAGCAAAAGCCTCATCTGTTTCTACCGCATATCCTTGGGTTGTAGTTTCAGCGTCTGTTAAGCTAAATGTTTCTGCCGTAGTTGCAAATTGCCCTCTGCTAACGGTTTCTGTGTCGGCTAATGTAAAGGCTTCGGTTGTGCTTGAGGCAAAGTTGGCGTTTGTGGACTCCGTATCCGCTAGAGTAAAAGACTCCGATGTAGATGTTGGGAAGTTTTGTGTGGCGGATTCTGCGTCTGTAAATGTAAACGCCTCATCTGTTTGTGCTAGGGCATACCAAGTTGCAGATTCTGCATCACTAAAAGACTGGGTTTCAGTTACGTTCTCATAGAAATTAAA
>Ga0007809_10000571_pt1 | contig 15565 bp, 13 predicted proteins | sample CryBogCBE02Aug07_FD_60383 | JGI IMG/M metagenome (GOLD analysis project Ga0007809, IMG submission 60383) | Freshwater microbial communities from Crystal Bog, Wisconsin, USA - CBE02Aug07 | ecosystem: Environmental > Aquatic > Freshwater > Lake | place: Crystal Bog, Wisconsin, USA | collected...
AGCGGGCGCAGGGGACGGTCGGTCATGCGCGCGGTGAGGATCTCCTTCTCGCTGGGACGGCCCTCGCGCTTGAAGTACCCGCCGGGGAACTTGCCGACGGCCGCCGCCTTCTCCTTGTAGTCGACGGTCAGGGGAAAGAAGTCCTGCCCCTCCTTGACGGTGGTGGCGGAGACGGCGGAGACGAGGACGATGGTCTCGCCGGAGCTGACGACGACGGCACCGTCGGCGAGCTTGGCGATCTTGCCTGTCTCGAAGCTGATGGGGTTATGGCCGACATTGGCCTTGGTAGTAACGTGTGACATGGGAATTGGGTTGTGTTGGGTGGGATGCCTTCCGAATACGGCGTTGGTTGCCGCGAAAACAGGATGCGCCCGCATGGGCGACCGGCATCAGTGGATTGCTGTGTGGTTGGGGATCTTTTCCCGACGCGGGAGAAGATGCTTGGATAAGGCACGCTGGGCCCCGTTCTCAGACCGCCTCCCCCGCTTTTTACAAAGCCTCGGGTCGTACGGATCCAGAAAGAGGCTACGGGGCGTTACTTGCGGATCTCGAGCTTCTCAATGACCTTCTGGTAGCGCTCGGTGGCACTGTCCTTCAGGTAATCCAGGAGGCGGCGGCGCTGCGCCACCATCTTGAGCAGGCCGCGGCGCGAAGAGTGATCCTTGGCGTTGGTCTTCAGGTGCTCGGTGAGGTTGGTGATCCTCTTGGTAAGGAGGGCCACCTGGACATCGGCGCTGCCGGTGTCGTTGTCATGCAGCCGGAGTGCTGCGGTTTCTGCGGTTTCGGTCATGGTTGTTTTTCTAGAGCTGTTGAAGTTAGTCCAAAAGGGGACCTAATGGCAAGGCCTTTTGGGATTCGGGATTCCAAGGGGAGATCCTTGGTGCTTGGGATTCCCCCAGGAGATCGGCACTCCGCCCCCCCTTAGTGAGCCCTCAGAGAGTTCACGCTGGAGAGGATACCCGAGATCATGGAGTAGGCCACGATTCCCACAAAGAGGGCTACAATCAGGATCACGGCCGGCTGAATCAGAGTCGTCAGATGCTGGATCCTGCCCGAAAGCTCCCGATCATAGCGCTTTGCGGCCCTGGCCAGAGAACCGGCCAGATCCCCCGTCTGCTCACCCACCACAAGGATATCAAGGAGGACTGGCGGGAAAAATCCGGTGCGTCGTAGGGCGGATGCGAACGACGTTCCCTCCCGGACCATTGCAGTGACCTGCTCCAGAAGCCCCCTCAGGAAAACATTCCCGGTGGCCCCCTTCATTAGCTCCATGGAGGCGAGCATCGTCACCCCGTTGGACACCAGCGTGGAGAGGTTTTGGGTGAACTCGGCGAAGAATCGCGCCTTGAGGACAGGACCCACCACTGGCAGCTCCAACTGGGCACGGTGCCATCCCGCCTTACCCGAGGGGTTTTCCAGGTAGGTCCTGATGCCGCCGCCGATCACACCGATCGCGATGAGAACCGCCCACCACCAGTGTGCGAAGAAGAGACTCGTGCCGATGAGGAGCTGGGTGAGCACAGGTAGCTTCTGGCCTGATTTGCCCAGAAGCACGGAAAGCTGTGGAACCAGAAAGGTCAGGAAGATGAACATCAGCGCAATCGCCGCGGTGAAGACGATTGCAGGATAGACCAGTGCCGAAGTGACCTTGCGCCCGAGTTCCCCCACCATCTCGAGGTGTTCGCACTGGCGCTTGAGGATTTTTGGAAGGACTCCGGCCGCCTCACCCGCAGCCACGAGGTTGCAGTAAAGGGGATCGAAGGACTTGCCGCAGTTGCGGAGCGCTGCCGAAAACGACACTCCTTCGCGGACTTGATTGCGAAGATCCGACGCAACGGGTTTGAGCGCCGATTTTTCCTGCCTCTGCTCGATGACACGGAGCGCCCCCTCGAGTTGAAGACCTGCCTCCAGAAGTTCCGCCAACTCCTCAGTGAAGAAAAGCAATTGCTTGCCATCCAGCTTGGGTAGGACTGCAGGGGTGGCACCCTTTGCAGCCGTGGCGGCCGGCAGAGCAGCCACACCTCCCTCCTGCGTGACTTTGCTGGGTTGAAGTCCTTTTTCCCTGAGGCGGCGATAGGCCTCGGCTGCTGACAAGGCATCGATCCGGCCATTCTCGGACCTTCCGGCGGCATCAAGGGCCCGATAGAGGAAGGTCGGCATGGGAAGGGAACGGGATGTTGGTTCGAAGATCGGCTGGGAGCCTAGCACGGAGCCGCTTGCTGATCCAAAGGCTTTCGGCGCTTGGTTCAACGACCGCCGGGGACGATTTTTCCTCCTTCTCTCCGAGGCGCCACCCAGCTAGAAGGTCGGATCGTGAACAGATTGCTTCCAGGCATGATCGCGGTGCTCCTTACGGTGATTCTCACCGTGACGGGTTCAGCTGCATCCCTCGATCCCTGGACGATCCGTGTCCAACCCTCTTTCTCGGCAGGTATGGCACCTTCTTGGGCCTCGGGTCTTACCAACGCTCCGGCACTCCATGCCGACGCGGATGCCGTGGAGATCCCACTCCCTCCACTTGCCTCACAGGATGAGATCGGATGCTTCGCGGCAACGGTTCTCTTCGACGACAACGGCGACGGAGGCCCCGTCGTGGAATGGACCCCCCGTGGCGGTGATCGCACCCTGCTGAGTGCGGGACTCGGCGACACCGGAGTGCCGCTCGGGATCAATGCACGCACGATCCTACTCCCGCAGACCGTCACGCTGGACGGCGGAACGCTCAGGGTTTCCTACGCGGGAAGGCTTTCCCGGCTCCGCTCGGTGACACTGTTGCCCGCCAGAGACCTCTCGCTTGCCTCCCTCATCACCAGGGACAACCCGGCACTCCTGACTTCTCAAGGAACCCTGCTTAGTGACAAGGAAGTCTCAGGAGAATCCTTCACCCCCGAAGGAGGTGATCGGACACAGGGACATGTTGTCAGCGCCGAACTCTCAGCCGCTCCGATCAGGCTTGATTCGCCGGACGGCGGCAACTCGACGCAATTTGTGGTTCCCCTCCCCTCCAAGCCGGCTGGCGCCGTGCTCAAGGCGGATCTCGGCGGTCTCGACCCCGCCTCCTGGATCGAGGTGGCCGTGAACGATCGCGTGCGCGGCGTGCTCTCCCCCTCCCAGATCTCCTTGAATGCTCCTGAAACGGTCCTCGGATCAGATGGCAAGATCCTGCTGGCGGGCTGGCACCACGCCTCGCTATTCCTGCCAGCCACCCTCTGGCAGGAGGGGGAAAACTCCGTCACCCTTACCCTGCATCGTGCCAACGGAGATCCGGGCAATCCCCTCCACTTGCGCGCTGTCCGTCTGGATTTGCTGTTCGGAGCCGATTCCGCATCTGGAGAAATCACCTCTTCAAAATCAAGTGCGTCACCGACCCCGTCTGCTTCTCCCTCCTCTTCGCCATCCACCGATGCAGAGAAACTCTCCAATGGATCGGTGTACGGCAATCCGTCGCCCGGACTGTTCAGGAGCGCTGCTCCCGCTCCGACGGCCCCTTGACCGGGCACTCTTTCTACACGACATCTAGTATCCACCCAACAGCGTCCCCTTCATGACCAATCTAGGCTTCATCCGCAATCGCCGGTCCCGGCGCTCCCTCTCACAACTGGAGTCCGGCTACACCCTGTTCGAGATCATGCTCGTGCTCGGCATCATCGCCGTGCTGGTGGGATCCGCCATCTACGCCCTCTCGGGAAACATCGACATTGCCAAGGAGCAGCGGGTCACCAGCGACATCCAGGCCATCTCAATGCAGTTGCGCACCTACGAGATGCTCAACTTCCGCAAGCCCACCACGGAGCAGGGTCTCAAGGCGCTGGTACAGATGCCTTCCTCCGACCCGAAGCCGATCCACTGGAGAAAGCTCATGGAGAATGTTCCCCTCGACCCATGGGGCAACGAATACGTCTACCGCAATCCGGGCAAGCTCAAGCCCGACGGCTTCGACCTCTACTCGCTCGGACCGAAGGGGGTGGAGGGTGAGGGCAACGTCGGAAAATAGCCCGACCACTCGGCGCGCAAGAAAGCGGGGTGGTTTCACCCTGCTCGAGATCATCATTGCGCTGGCTCTGGTGGCGATCCTCGTCTCGGCGGCGCTTCCTTACCTTTTTGATGCCTTCGCCAACGGGGCGGGTGACCGTGCCTCCTCCTCACTCGCCGAAAAAGCCAGCGAAACCCGTTCCACCGCCATCGAAAGCGGGACCAACCAGCAACTTCTGCTCACACCCACCGGCATTGGCGGCTCTCCTCTTCCCAATGGCTGGAGCCTTCAGATCAAGGGACTTAACGACAACAAGTTCCACCCGCCCGAGCGTGGTCGCACCTGGGAATTCACAAGGGCCGGGGTCTGCGAACCACTGACGATACGCATTGTCGAGGAGGGGCGGGGCGGTCGCTTCATCGAAACAACCTTCGACGCCCTCACGGCACTTCCCATCCATGACGAGCAATAGCAAAGGGAGAAGAGGGGGGTTCACCCTCTTCGAGATCATGATCGCGCTGGCAGTCTTCATGCTTGCCGTCGTGGGGATCGCCAAGGCCATCGACTCGGCCCTGCAGGGCGGCATCGAGGCTCGGCGTCGCACGCAATGCCGTCAGCAACTCGAATCACGCTTGGCCTACTGCCTGGCGGATCCCCCTCAGACCGGACAGCCCAGAGTGATCGAGGCGAACGATAATCATGGCGTCCGGGTCGAGGAAACATTGGAACCCTATGCGGCCCAAAATGCCAAGGGACAGGAAATCCCTGGGCTCAAAAAGCTCGTGATTAAGACGAAGGTAGGCAACCAGAGCGATAGCGCGGATATCCTGCTCAATCACCCGTGAACACGAGATCTTCCCAGCGTGTCAGGGGCTTCACCCTGCTAGAAATCATCCTTTCGATGAGCATTCTCGCACTGCTCTCACTCTCGGTCTACGCAATCGTGAATTCCTCAATCGGGGCCTCGCGCACCGCCATGGAGGAGCAGCTTGGAACACGCCGCCTAGATGCCTTCCTGAGCGTGATGAGGGATGCCTTCCTGAATCTGCCACCGCAGGGAACCGTGGCCCTCGAGATCGCCAAAATCCCCGGAGGCGAGACCGAGCAGCGTCTCCTCTTAGGCAAGGTTCAGGGGATTCTCGGCATGCAGAGCCTCGCTGGTGGCACCGCGGTCTTTGCAGCCCGCCCCCGCTCCGACGGCACCCGCACGATCACCTTCCTGCGAATCCCTCCCAACTCTGATGATCGCAAGGCGGGCGAAGCACTGGTCGCTACGGGCATCCCGCTCCTGCCTAAAATCCGCAAACCTCGCTGGACTTTTTTTCAGAATGGCAACTGGTTGGAGGAGTACCCGACTGGAAGTCCTCGCCCCCAACTTGTCCGCCTTGAGGGGGATCTCGATGGCATTCCCGATCCCATCCAGGCGATTTTCTATGTGCCTCCCCTGGCCGGATCTCAATCACAGGGTACTGCCTCACCAACCCCCTCTCCGAGCCCCGGATCATGAAGAAACTATCCTTCATCACCGGCAACCGTGAAGGCATGGCCCTGCCGATGGTCCTGTGGGCTATCGCCCTGCTAACGGCCATCACCCTGCTGCTGGCTGGCATCATCAATGCCTGGATCGGCGAGGAGACCCGATCGGGTAAGTCTTTCCGGGCACGCCAACAGGCCCTATCGGGACTGGCCTTGGCATTGAATCCCGGGGTCCAACCGGGGGATCCACTGCTCAAGCATGGCAACAAGGAGGAAGGGTGGTCCGTCGTGATCGGGGACGAGTCGGGGCTGATCAATCCCAACTACTTTCTCACTCAGAAACCTGACCGCCGGGATATCCTGCAAAAGCTTTTCGAGACATGGAATGTCGCCCCAGAGGACTCCGAGTCGGCGGCAGACGGATTATTCGACTGGCAGAGCGCGAGTCCGTTCAAATCCCTTCGCGGTGCGAAAAAAGCCGAGTATGACGCCGCAGGCCGCGACGGCTTTCCGCCCGGGGCCCCCTTTGTTTCTCCCGAGGAGATGGAGCTCGTGATCGGCTTCGGCCCTGTGATGAAAGTCAAGCCAAGCTGGCGCCATTACTTCACCACCTATTATTCGGGACCGGTCAATCTCCTTCATGCACCCAAGGATGTGTTGACAGATTTCCTGCGCTTCTCAGTGTCCCAAGCGGATGCTTGGATTGCTCTTCGCAACGGTAAGGACGGAATCGAGGGTACCGATGACGACGTGAATCCCGGCTCCGTGGAGAAGGTCCTCGCCTTCGCGGGTATCAGCCCTTCCAGCCCACAGGGTATTCTTGATACTGCCGCTGCAAACATTGGGGGTGCTATCCGTAGGATCGAGAGTACCGGATATTGCGGGGGAGTCTCTCATCGAATCGTGGTGGTCACCGGAGGAAGTTCTGGTGACAATGCCCAACCATCCGTTTATCAGGGATGGTCCGAAGAATGACTTTGGCTACCGAACAACCTCCGGCACCCAAAACGACCCTTCCCAAGGATCGCCCCAGCGATCAAGGAAAGGCCGGAGGCCTTGTGCTGGAAGGGCGCGGTGCTGTGGAGGGAAGCTGGGAACGCTGGGTCCACTCCGGCGATGGGGCTCCAGTGGCACTCCCTGACGGGGAAGCCCTGCCAAAAAACAGCCGGCGCATCCTCACACTCCCCACCGTCCAACTGCTTGCCTGGCCCCTCTGGATTGCAGCCGAGGGAGAAGCCTCCGATCTGGTGAGCCTCGAACTCTCGGGCCGCCATCTGCTTAGGAAGGGAATGGAGGAGTCCCTGCGCGTCCTGCCATTGACGGAGAGTAGCGGCCGGAGACTCGTGCTGGCGGTGGCGGGAGAAGAGCCTTTTTCCGAGGCCGACCTTCCCTCCGACTGGAAAACGGCGGATCGCTATGCCGTGCGACCATTCCTCTTTGGGGACGAAACGACAGATCTGATTCTCTGGAAAGAACACGGGGTTACTTTTGCCTGCTTCCGAAGGGAAGCGATGCCGGTCTGGTTCGGCCCGCTCGGGGATGATCTCTCACCGGGCCTGCTTCTGCGCACTTCGTTGAGGCTTCTTTCGGAAGGCATTCTGACCCATACCATCCGTTCCATTTTGCTTGTCGGGGGTTTTTCGGACGACTCGCGCGGTGCGCTCAGCCGTTTTTTCCCATCGGCGACGCTCACAACCCAACCCATGGCTGTCTGGCCCGGGGAACGTGTAGCCGAAAAGGAGGATTTTCCGCCCGCCGCCGCCATGGCCGATCGCCGCAGGCGCAAGCAATGGGAGAGGATAAAGCAGATCGCCGCAGGAGTGGCGCTTCTCTACCTGCTCTTCCTGCTCTGGGCAATCGGCGACCATGTCATTCAGAACCGGGCACTGATCAACTGGAAGGGCAAGCTCGCAGCACTTAATCAACCGGCACATCAGGCTCAGGCAGACTCAGAGCGGTGGAAGGCCCTGCGAACCGCCGTCGATCCCTCCACCTACCCTCTTGATCTTCTGGCAGCGGTTGCGGCACCGACCGAGGGTGGCAAGGTGCGACTGACAGCCTTCACCCTCGAAAAAGGAAGGCTACAGATCTCGGGTGAGGCGACCGATGTGACCCAAGCCTACGCCTTCATCGATCAACTCAAGAAGAGCGTCGCTCTCAGGGAATACGACTGGACGGCTGGCCAGCCCCAGTTGGCCGGAAAGAATAGCGTGAAATTCGATATGGAAGGAGTGCGTCCCGATGCAGCCAAATGAAAAACGACTGCTTCTGATCCTCTGCGCGGCACTTTTCGTTGCGCTGAACCTGTTCGGACTGCGTGCCTTATTGCTCTCTCGCAAACGGCTTGCCGGCGACATCGCGGCAGCGAAATTATCTCTTGCCGAGGACAGGAGCTGGATCGAGGTCGGGGAGACACTCCGGCCCGCGGGTGAATGGATCACGGCTCACCCAATGCCGCACCTGGCATCCGATGACGCCAGCGCCGGACTCCTCAAGGACGAGCGGGACGCCGCCGAGGCCGCCGGCCTCAAGGTAACTGAGGAAAACCTTACCACCCCGGGTGAAACGCCGTACGGCCAGACTGCCGGGGTCTCGGTGAAACTCTCAGGGCCCTTTGCGGGCGTCGTGAAGTTTCTCTTTGCAATCCAGACCCCCACGGCGTGGAGGGTGATCGAGAAATTGACGTTGCGGAGCGATACCCAGCCGCCGAATGTCGTGGCGGATCTGGAAATCCAGCAGTATTTCCAGCAGCCATCGGCACCCGCTTCCAACACACCATGATCCTCATGCGATACAACCATCGCCTGACAAGGGGCGCCCGGACGGCCATTGCGCTGCTCGGGGTGACTTGGTGGGTCTTGGGACTTTCCGCCTCGGAGCCTTCTCCATGGGAGAAGAAACGTTCGCTCGATGACTTCCGGAAGCTTCTGGAGCGATCCCCTTTCTCCCTTCCCACGGCCGAGGCCACCTCACCTCTGGCTGACCGCTACGCCATGACCGGCGTCGTCACCATCGGTGGGGAGGAGGAGATTTTTGTCTTTGATCGGACCGACCAGAGCCGCTCTCTGCTGACAAAGAAACCGAATGACAAGAACATGGCCCTTGTCTCCCTGATCAGGGACACAAATTCCCCATCCACACCCGTGAAGGCCAGCATCCGGGTCGGTGGTGAGGAGGGAACCATTGGTTTCATGGAGTCTAGCCAACCCAAGGGCGCCCAAGCCCCGGCTCCGCCGCTTCCGGGGTCACCTGCTGTCGGAACCCCACCCAACCAGGCCGTCCAGTTGCCAAGCCTCCCTCCCCTGCCGCAGCAACCCGGAGCAGCTCCCCCATCCCGACGCATCATCCGCAGGCCCGTCGTGGCCGCGCCGCAGCAACCCCATCCCTGATCATGACATCATCCCGACGCATTCTCGCCGCATGGCTTCTCGCACTTGCGATCATTCCGGCCGGCATCCGACTGTTTGCCCAGCAGCCTCCCGAGCCCCAGCCACTAACTCCGCAGGCACCCACTGTGCCCTCCGTTAAAGATGAGGCCGTGACCCTGAATTTCCCCCACGCCTCGGTTGTCGATATCGTCACCTTTTACGAGCAACTCACCGGAAAGAAATTCATCCGCGACTCGAATCTTCAGGGTCCCGAGCTCTCGATCGAGGCACCCGGCACCATCTCTAAAAAGGATGCCGTTTCCCTGATTGAAAGTTCGTTGCTGCTCAATGGCTACACGCTCGTTCCCGTGGATGCCACAACTGTCAAGATTCTGGGCCCCAGCCGCCCACCGCGCTCCGAGGGAGTTCCCCTCTATACCGAGGAATCCCAGCTTCCCGTGGATGGTGACAAGCTTGTCAGCTTCTACAAACCGCTGAAGTTCCTCTCGCCCCAGGAGGCCATCCAGATTCTTGATGGGGTGATTCAGAGAAATGCCTACGGGTCGCTGGTCGCCGTGCCCAATGCCGCGGCGCTCGTCATCACCGACAAAACCCCGATCATCCGCAAGGCCATTGCCCTACTCGACGTCGTCGACCACGAACCGAGCCAGATCATCACCGAGTTCATCCCCCTCCAGCGTGCAAGCGCCGACAAGGTCGTGGAGACCCTCGGCCAGATGTTTGGCGGCGGCAGTAGTGCAGCACCGGCGGCTCCCCAGGGCCAACCTCCGCAGGGTGGAGGCGCGGCAGCCGTTTCGGGCGGTGGTGACACCCACCTCCTCAGCGGCAAGGCACAGTTCATCGCGGACAAGAGAACCAATCGGATCCTCGTGATCGTGCGCGCGGACAACTACAAGTTCGTCCGCGAGATCATCAGCAAGCTCGACCAACCGGTCGAACAGTCCCAGCCCTTGATCCGCCCCCTGAACTTCATTTCGGAGACCGATCTCTTCCCGGTGCTCGTCGACATGCTCAAGGGCAAGGATGAGAACGAAAAAGAGAGTTCCGCCGGTTCCAAGGCCCAGGCGACACCACAGCAGACAACCCAGAACAACTCGGGCACCTCCTCCGCAAACAGTTCTTCGGGAGGCGTTGTCAATTCCCCCGACAGACTTCAGGAAGCCGCCGCCTTGAACCCGCCACAATCCGTCACCATCGGTGCGACCAGCATTATCGGCGACACCAGCGGGAACGCCATCATCGTCTACGGACCACCCGAGGCGAAGGCCAAGGCGGCGCAGATCATCGATCTGCTCGACCAACGTCCCAAGCAGGTTTATCTGGCAGCGGTCATCGGAACCTTGGAACTCAACGACGGGATCGATTATGGCGCCAACTGGTTCGCTAAAATCGGCACCTCCGGCACGAACAACCTCTACGCGGCCGCGCTGACGCCGAACCTCAATAACCTGATCACCGGCGGCATCAACGGGATCACCAATGCGGCGACAGCCCTCAACGGAATCGCGGGACTCAATGTCTTCGGTTATGTCGCCAAGAATGTCCTCACCTACGCCCATTTTCTGGAGACCACCGGCAAGTTCCGCGTCCTCTCCCGGCCCTGCGTCTACACGAGCAACAACAAGAAGGCCACGATCTTCTCCGGGCAGAGCATTCCCGTTCCCGACCAGACCACGTATGCGCCGAACTACGGCGGCGGAACGAACGCCTTCCCCTCGCAGACCTCCTCGGTGAAGTATCAACCCGTCGTCCTCAAACTCGAGGTGATCCCGCTCGTGAACGCCGACAAGGAGGTGAACCTCGTGGTTGCCCAGCGTAACGACAAGGTCGGAGCCACCAACAATGTGGGCGGCATTCAGGTGCCGACCATCGATACTCAGGAGCTGACCACGACGGTCCGCGTTCCGAATGGCTCCACCATCGTGCTGGGAGGTCTCATCACCGAGGAGAAAGTCTCTTCCAACGAGGGGGTTCCTTATCTCAACCGCATTCCGGTGCTTGGCGCCATGCTCGGCGGACACGATGCCAAGAGCAAGGTCCGCAGGGAACTCGTCGTGATGATCCAGCCTATCGTGGTCGACTCCAACGAGAAGATGGAGGAGGCAAGCGCCTTGGAGGGGGGGAATTCCGATCTCGGCACCAAGGGGGCTAACCTGAGGCAGAAATTGCAACCCACCCCGACGCCGACTCCGAAAAAGCAGTGGTATCAGAAAGTCTTTCAACCGCGGAAGACGGAGAACTTCTGATCCCCACAAAAGCCAAGTCCCTTCAATCCGCCGCATGAGCCCATCCTCGACCGACGCCGCAGCCCGGACGGAGAGTCTGCAGGCTCTCCTGCTGGAGGTGGTCTCCCGCGCGGGCGGATCGGACGGGACGGAAATTGAAGACGCAATCAGGCGGGCGGCGTTCTCGCAGCAATCGCAGGTCGGCGCCGTGATCAGCACGGGTCTCGTCCCTGAGAACGATTTCCTCAAAGCGCTCGCCGACACCCTCGGGATCCCGTGGCGGGAGGAAGACCTTCTGCGACCGCTGGAAAATGTCCGCCAGAGCTTTCCCGCACGCCTGGCGTTGGGTTTTCAGGTTCTTCCCGAGGCTCCTCCTTCCGACGAGGAGACCAAGACACTTCACCTCATGGTCTGGGATCCCTTCGACTACACCGCCTGGCAGGGGGTGAAGCAGCATCACCCCGGACCGGTGGAACTCGTGATGACCACCAGACGCCGGCTCAACGAGGTGATCAAGACCTCCTACGGCGTCGGGGCGGAGACCTTCGAGGAACTGCTCGAAGGACGAGACGAGGAACTCAATCCGCAGAAGGAGGAGGTCAATGTCCTTGATGATGAGGATCCCGAGGCCTCGGTCATGAAATTCGTGAACCAGATCCTGCGGGAGGGACTCCAGCAGGGGGCGACCGACATCCATTTCGAACCGCTCGGACACGACCTGCGCATCCGCTACCGCATCGACGGGATCCTCCACGAGGCGCCTGTGCCCCCGAGGATCAAGCTTCTTCAGGACTCGGTTACCTCCCGCCTCAAGATCATGGCCTCCCTCGATATCGCCGAGAAGCGGCTTCCCCAGGACGGGCGCATCGCCCTGGAGCACAAGGGCCGTCCCATCGATGTCCGCGTGGCCACGATCCCGTGCGTCCACGGCGAGAATGTCAGCCTGCGTCTCCTGGGAGCCGAGCGTTTCGATTTTGCAAGGCTCGGACTGGCTCCATCCATCGAGCGCAAAATTCGCTCCCTCATCGCGATGCCGAACGGGATCGTGCTGGTCACCGGGCCCACAGGATGCGGCAAGAGCACCTCTCTGTACACCTTCCTGAGCTCACTCAATGTCACCGAGCGACGCATCGTGACGATCGAGGATCCCGTGGAACACAAGATCGACGGCGTCATCCAGATCGCCGTGAAACCCGAAATCGACCTGACTTTCGCCAACGCCCTGCGCAGCATCCTTCGCGGCGACCCGAATGTCGTGATGATCGGGGAAATGCGTGACCGCGAGACCGTCGAGATCGCGATCCGTGCGGCCCAGACGGGCCATCTGGTCTTCAGCACCCTCCACACCAACGACGCCGTGGGTGGCATCACCCGGTTGCTCGACATGGGGGTGGAGCCCTTCCTCGTCGGATCCTCGGTGCGGGCGTTTCTTGCCCAGCGCCTCGTCAGGAAGCTCTGCCCGGCCTGCTCCCGCCCCTCCTCCATGACCCGTGAGGAGCTTGACCGCCTGGGCTTCCCTCCTGGCCTTGAGGGCGGACTTCGGGAACCGGTGGGATGCCGTCAGTGCCGGGAAAGCGGCTACTCCGGCCGTCTTGCCATCATGGAGATCTGCATGATGTCCCCTACGCTCCAGGACCTGCTTCAGCAACGAGCCACGGGAACAGAACTTGCCGCGCAGGCAATCCGGGAAGGGATGATCCCCCTTCGGCAGGACGGATGGATCAAGGCATCCCAGGGACTGACCTCTGTCGAGGAGGTCGTGCGGGTCACGGCCAACGATATGGCCCTGCTGGACGAGTAGGAGCGCTCTTTTCGGGGTTGGTGCCCGGCTCACCTTCCCCCTAGAATCCCCTTTTTAGCCATGTCCGAGATTTCCAAAGCCTATACCCCCGGAGAGGTCGAGACCTCGTGGTACGCACGCTGGTGCGATTCGGGTTGCTTCACCGCCGATCCCTCCTCCCGCGCTCCGGCTTACTCGATTGTCATTCCGCCGCCGAATGTCACGGGCATCCTCACTCTCGGCCATGTCCTCAACAACACCCTCCAGGACATCCTGGCCCGCCGGGCACGCCAGACCGGCCATGAAGTCCTTTGGCTTCCCGGCACCGACCACGCCGGCATCGCCACGCAGACCGTCGTCGAGCGCCAACTCCGCAAGGATGAGAAGAAGACACGGCACGACCTAGGGCGCGAGGGCTTCCTCGCCAAGGTCTGGGAGTGGAAGGAGAAACACGGCGGCATCATCATCGGCCAACTGAAGAAACTCGGCGCCTCGTGCGACTGGACGCGCGAGCGCTTCACCATGGACGAGGCCTACGCCCGCAAGGTCCAGGAAGTCTTCGTCGATCTGCACGGCAAGGGGCTCATTTACCGAGGCAAGCGGATGGTCAACTGGTGCCCCGTGTCGCTCACCGCCCTGAGCGATGAGGAAGTCATCCCCAAGCAACAGAAAGGCTACCTCTATCACTTCAAGGTCGAGGTCGTGGAATCCCCCGGAACCTGGCTTGAGATCGCCACGACACGGCCGGAAACGATCATGGGAGATACGGCCGTCGCCGTGAATCCGCAGGATCCGCGCTACGCCCACCTGATCGGCAAGCATGTCCGCCGCCCCCTCCCCCTCGAGACCGAATACCTCCTGCCGATCATCGGCGACGAGGCCGTCGACTTCGAGTTCGGCACCGGCGTCCTGAAGGTCACACCGGCCCACGACAAGGCCGACCATGAGATCGGCCTGCGCCACAACCTCCCCGTCATCGACATCATGAATGCCGACGGCACGCTCAATGATCTCGCCGGGGAAGGCTTTGCGGGTCTTGACCGCTTCGAGGCGCGTACGGAGGCCGTCGAGCGCCTCAAGGAACTGGGACTCCTCACCAAGGAAGAGCCCTACGAGAACAATGTCGGCTTCAGCGAGCGGGCCGATGTCCCGGTCGAACCACGCCTGAGCGAGCAGTGGTTCCTGAAGTATCCGAAGACCGCCGAGGCGCGTGCCGCGGTCCGTGACGGACTGATCCGCTTCTTCCCCGACCGTTGGGAAAAGGTCTACGACCACTGGCTCGGCAACATTCAGGACTGGTGCATTTCCCGTCAGCTCTGGTGGGGACACCGGATCCCGGTATGGTACCCTCCCGAGGGATCATCGGAGGACATCCGTGTCCAGATCGAGTCGCCCGGCGAGGGATGGACTCAGGATCCGGACGTGCTCGACACCTGGTTCTCCTCCTGGCTCTGGGCCCACGACACGATGGACGAGTCGGTCCGCGCGAAGTTCTACCCCACGAGCGTGCTGGTCACGGGGCCGGACATCATCTTCTTCTGGGTCGCGCGCATGATCATGGCGGGACTCGAGTACACCGGGGAGATCCCCTTCCGCGATGTCTACTTCACCGGCATCATCCGCGACAAATCGGGTCGCAAGATGTCGAAGAGCCTCGGCAACTCGCCCGACCCGCTAGACTTGATCGCCAAATACGGCGCCGACGGGCTCCGCTTCGGCATCATCCGCGTCGCCCCGCAGGGGCAGGACATCAAGTTCGACGAGAAGCAGATCGAGGAGGGACGCAACTTCGCCAACAAGCTTTGGAACGCCTGCCGCTTCCGCGAGATGCAGGGGCATTGCGATCCCTCGGCGGATCTCTCCAAGCACGAACTCCCCGACATCGCCCTCGACGTGCTGGCGAAATTCGACGCCATGCACACGGCACTCCGCGAGGCCTATGCTGGCTACCGCTTCCACGAAGTGGCGGGACTGCTCTACGACTTCTTCTGGGGCGACTACTGCGACTGGTTCGTCGAGGCGGCGAAACCCGTCCTGAATGGCACCGATGCCGCGGCCAAGGCCGCGATCCTCGCCGTCATGGACACCGTTCTATCGGGCTTTCTTCGCCTACTTCATCCGCTCATGCCCCATATCACCGAGGAACTCTGGGCACGCCTCGGATTCCGAGCCCCCGTCTCCGCCTCGGGCACGGGTGAGCGGGCGCAGTTCCTGCTCTACGCCACCCCTCCCGCGGAAGATCTCCTGGCCACGGCGGCACCCGCAAAGGCCGCCACGGCGCAGTCCCGTGTCGCGGCCCTCTACGGCGCCGTTCACGCAGCGCGCAATCTGCGCGCGGAATTCAAGCTCCCCACCCAGCAGCAGATTCGCCTTTTTGTCCTGCCCAAGGAGCCCCTCTCTTCCGAAACCCTTGCGATCCTCGGATCCCTTACCCGAGCCTCCGAGGTGACAGTCGTCACCGAGGCTCCCGCCGGGACTCCGAGCCTCGTGACCGATCTCGGCACGCTCTTCCTCCCGCTGGAGGGTCTCGTCGATCTGGATGCGGAACGGAAGCGCATCACCTTGGAGATGGGCAAAGTGGAGGCAGAGATCACCAAGGTGAACGCCAAGCTCGCCGATCCGAACTTCACGGAGAAGGTTCCCCCGGCTGTGCTCGAGGAACATCGTGAACGCCAAGCCAGGTGGACCGAAAAGCTCGGTTCCCTCAAGGCCACCTTGCAGA
>Ga0007809_10000573_pt1 | contig 15557 bp, 18 predicted proteins | sample CryBogCBE02Aug07_FD_60383 | JGI IMG/M metagenome (GOLD analysis project Ga0007809, IMG submission 60383) | Freshwater microbial communities from Crystal Bog, Wisconsin, USA - CBE02Aug07 | ecosystem: Environmental > Aquatic > Freshwater > Lake | place: Crystal Bog, Wisconsin, USA | collected...
TTTATTCCTGTGATCGATAACTTTTATAAGCAAATTGCCTTTGATGATGTCGAAGGTATCAAACAAGCATTAAAAAACAAAGACTTAAGCCCCAACACTTTAAGTAAATATGGCGATGCGCCCTTGCCTTATGCGATCAAAGAAGGATCGTATAAAGTGTTGAAATATCTTCTGCAACTTACTGATATTAATGTCAATTTAGAAAACCGATTCGGAGAAAACGCCTTGATGATGGCTGCCTTAAAAGGTGATCTTGAATGGGTTCAATATCTAGTCGAAACTAAAGATGCTGAAATTGATAAGGACGGCTGGACGGCTTTGCATTATGCAGCCTCAACCGGAAAGTTAGATGTTGTTGGATATTTGATCGCCAATGAAGCAGATGTAAATGCCGAGAGTCCAAACCAAATGACGCCACTGATGTTGGCGGCAAAATTCGGGCATATTTATGTTGTAAGGTATCTGCTCGATCATGAGGCAGATTTGTCTGTACAAACTACATCCAACCAAACAGCCATTGATTTTGCTTTTTTAGGAAACCAACGTGAAATCGCTGATGGCTTAAAATCAAGGTGGAAGAAACTCTATGGCAAAGATTACGTTATTTCAGTTAACTGATACCAAGCCATTTGGCGAATCCAGTTTTTACCTATTATCAATCACTCTGTAATCAATCAATCTGGATTTTGCGTATAATCTTTATTATGTTAAACAAGATATTCCTAAGGAACACAACATCATGAAATTTCTGCATACGATGATTCGTGTGACTAACCTTTCACAATCCATCGACTTTTATACCAACGTTTTGGGCATGAATTTACTTCGAACGACCAATCGTCCTGAACAAAAATATGATCTCGCCTTTTTAGGTTATGGTAACGGCAACAAGGATGGACAAGCTGAGATCGAGCTGACTTACAACTATGGTACAGATCACTATGATCACGGGTCGTATTATGGGCATATTGCTTTAGGAGTGACCGATGTTGCTCTTACCTGTCAAAAGATTAAGGATCAAGGTGGAAAAGTCACTCGCGAAGCTGGACCTGTTAAAGGTGGCAACACCATCATTGCGTTTGTAGAGGATCCAGACGCTTATAAGATTGAACTTATTCAGATTGGCACTAACACATGACCGATTTTTCAGGAAACTCAAGCGAAATGGTCGATTCTCCGTGCATCGGGATTTGTTCTACCTTATTTGATGACGTATGCAAAGGCTGCGGTAGAACCATCATTGAGGTATCCAATTGGGTAGCCATGAGTGCAGAAGAGAAAAAACAGGTATGGGCTCGCATCACGAATGAAGCAACGGCTATGCGATTTACCAATTCTTAAAAACTTATCAATCGCTTGGATTAATCAAAAAAAGCTAACAAGGTTTAAGCTGCAAGCCCCTGACTAACAAGGTATTCCTCATAAGTACCTGAAAAATCAGTGATGGTTCCATCCATACGTACTTCTAAGATGCGATTTGCCAGACCTGAAACAAACTCACGGTCATGGGATACAAAGATCAGGGTCCCTTTAAATTTTTCAAGAGCAATCTGCATGCTCTCAATGGATTCCATATCCATATGGTTTGTAGGTTCATCTAATGCCAAGACATTGTGTCGACCAAGCATTAACTTACCCCAAATCATCCGCCCTTTTTCTCCTCCTGAAATCACCTTTACCGATTTGGTGATCTCTGGACCTGAAAAAAGGAGGCGACCCAAGATACTGCGAATCGCTTGATCATCGTCACCGGGTTTGGCCCACAAACTCATCCAATCAGACAAGACCATATCTTGCGGAAAGGACTCATTCGTATCTTGTGGCATCACTCCTACATTTGCATGTTCTGCCCACCGAACCTTGCCTTGATCAGATGCAATTCCGTCAAAACGCTCATTGAGAATGGTCTTTAAGAGGGTGGTCTTACCCGCCCCATTTTGTCCAATAATGGCAATTTTTTCACCAGGTTGAATGGTCAAATTGAAGTTTTTAAAGATGGTCCGATCAAAAGACTTTGTAATGCCCTCGCATTCCACAGCAATATTGTGTAGAACTTTTTCAAGCTCAAAACGAATAAATGGATTTTGTCTTGATGAGGGTTTAATATCCGCAACTTCGATTTTTTCAAGTTGACGTTGTCGAGAAGTGGCTTGTCTTGCTTTGGATTTGTTGGCAGAAAAACGACGGACAAAGTCTTGTAATTCCGCAATTTTGTCTTTTGCTTTGGCGTTATCCGAGAGTTGTTGGGTCCTAGCTTGAGCCGAAGCCAACATATAGTCGTCATAATTTCCTGGATACACCCGTAATGTACCAAAGTCCATATCCGCCATGTGTGTACACACTGAATTTAAGAAATGGCGGTCATGAGAAATAATGATCATGGTGCTATTTCGTTCGTTGAGAACGTCTTCTAACCAATGAATCGTATGTATATCGAGGTTATTGGTAGGCTCATCAAGAAGCAAGACATCTGGATCGGCGAACAAGGCCTGTGCCAGCAACACCCTGAGCTTCCAACCAGGAGAAACGGCACTCATTAACCCGTGATGCTGATCGATACTCACCCCAACACCGAGTAATAACTCCCCTGCTTTGGCTTCTGCTGTATAGCCACCATATTCTGCAAATTTCGCTTCTAATTCAGCGGCATGCATGTAATCATCTTCTGTAGCTTCTAAATTGGCGTAGATTGCATCACGTTCTTGCGCCGCCGCCCACATCTCGGCATGACCCATCATGACAACGTCTAATACCCGAAATTCTTCAAAAGCAAATTGATCTTGACGAAGTTTTCCTAGGCGAATATTTGGTTCGAGCATGACATGCCCAGCAGAGGGCTCAAGTTCTCCCCCTAAAATTTTCATGAAGGTCGATTTCCCACAACCATTTGCGCCAATTAAACCGTAGCGATTGCCGCCGCCAAACTTAACAGTGATATTTTCAAATAAAGGCTTTTGGCCAAACTGCATGGTGATATTAGACGTAGCAAGCACAGAATAACTCTTCGCTGGTAATTTTATGAAGCCCTATTTTAGCATCGGACCGCTTTTATTTTGAAGTCAGACTAGATCGTCTGTAGGGAAAATTGCGAAGCATTTGCTTTGAAATGGACATTTGTACCCATGGGTAAAGTGAGTTTATCGTTGCAGTGACCAAAAGGGAGTCCTTTTAATATTTGCGTTTTAGCTCCACTTCCTTGCAAGGCCGATTTGATTCTTGACAGACAGCTCTCCAAGGTGTAACCCTCATCGATCGGACTTTCTTTGTAGTTAGAAAAATCCCCCACTAAGATAGCACTTTGCGCCCCCAAAATACCGGCATAAAACAGCTGAAATAGCATTCGCTCGACACGATAAGGGTGCTCATTCACATCCTCAATAAACAAGATCCCCTGCTGAATACGGCTCAGGTCTGGAAAATATGGCGTGCCTAATAGGCTCACCAACATGCTAAGATTGCCTCCCCACAAAATCCCATCTACTGCATAGTCATCAATGGTTAGAAAGGGTTGCTGTGCTTCAATGCTTACCGAAAAAGGCTCAAGCTGTAACAGCTTTTTAAATGAAGACAATGTATATGCAGAAACATCATTGATCGACTTACCAAAATCGGCATTTAACATTGGTCCTGCAAAGCTAGCTCGACCAGTTTTTGCAAACAAAGCCAGTTCCAAAGCGGTAATATCGCTATGACCAACGATTTTCAATCCTTGATCAACTGCTTGAGCTAAATGGTTCCAATCAATTTGCGGCAAAATCCGTGTTAAACCATAGCCACCTCGTATTGCAAGTGCCACAGAGGGTCCTAGGGATTGGGTAATATTGATTAAATCATTGATTTCATTTGTGCGTTCTTGATCTGTGCCAGCAAAGCGCTGATAGGAACGTTCGACCACTTCCACGTTATGAACAGTCAAACCCTGCGACTGCAAGAGTTCAAATGCTTGGGCGGTAACCGCTTGATCAGGTGTTTTTCCTGACGGTGCAAAACAATAGATGGGCAGCAAACTCGACATGAAACTATTCTACTCCTTCGATACCCGTTTGATTTTAAAGAACTCTTTGAGTAAATCAGCGCAAGCTTGGGCCATTAGTCCACCGTTGACTTGGCAATGATGATTCAATTGGGGATGTTCGTAGACGTTTAAGACACTCCCTGCACAACCGGTTTTTGGATCAAAAGCACCAAAATAGACATTGGCAACCCGTGCCTGAAAGATCGCACCAGAGCACATCAAACAAGGTTCCAAAGTAACGTATAAGGAAGTCTTTGGTAATCGGTAATTACCAATTTTTTCTGCGCCAGCACGAAGAACTTGAATTTCTGCATGGGCGCTTGGATCATGCTGAGCAATTGGTTGATTATGAGCCCTCGCTACTAGTTCATTATTTAAAACAAGCACTGCACCGACAGGAACTTCGTTTTCAGAAAATGCCAGGCGAGCCTCTTCCAGTGCAAGCCCCATCCAGTGTTCATGGTTCATTTCAGGAGGCAAATACATCTGCCCAACAATTAGGGGTTTCGAAAAGGCGCAGCTGTTTCAAGCGAATTCGGCCAGCATATTGCTCCAGTAGTTTTGGCGCTAAAAGGTCAAAAGCCGCTTTTGCAATATTTTCAGCCGTTGGGATTGCCTCTAAAATCGTGGTTTTGTGACCAGGTATGGTTTCTAAAAAATCGATTAAAACCTGATCACTTCTTGCTACAAAAAAAGAGTGGTCCCAAACAGAAACAATGAGATTCTCCATGATCGTCTTGATATGACTAAAATCCATCACCATGCCTTCATCGGCTGAGCCGGTCGTTTGAATCAATTCTCCCGCCAATGTCACCTCAATTTGATAACGGTGACCATGCAGATGACGGCACTGCCCTTCATGGTTTGGAATCCGATGTCCTGCATCGAACTCTAAGCGACGGGTAATTTGAAATTCTGACATTCAGGTACTTTCAGGGGAGATGCAATACTTTGTGTTGTTGAATGCTCAAACGCCACAGTGGACGCTCTTTACATAATTCAATAGCCAATGCAAGGTGTTTTATGTGATTTGGACTATCCATTGCTTGCAAATAAAAATTTTTAAAATTAAGTTGTTCGAATCGTTTTAAATGTCTGAGTAATTCACTCTTTACAGGTATTTGATGCTGTTGCGGGACGATATATTTGATTTCATCGCCAGTCAACTGAATTAATTCACTGCCATTTTTCGGGCTCACACAGATCCAGTCAATCCCTGCCGGTACTCGAATCGTACCGTTGGTTTCGATCGCAATTTCAAAGTGGCGACTTTTTAATGCATCGATTAAGTCTGAATCGAGTTGAAGCAACGGTTCACCCCCGGTGAAAACCACGTAGCGATAACTATTGGATAGATTCATTGCTACCCACTGATCTTGAATGGCTTGGGCTAACTCATGAGCGGTTGAAAACTTACCGCCGCCAGTGCCATTACTGCCTACAAAATCCGTATCACAAAATTGACACACTGCGGTTGCGCGATCCTCCTCACGACCTGACCATAAATTGCACCCTGAAAAACGGCAAAATACAGCCACTCTACCGGCATGTCTTCCCTCACCTTGAAGTGTGCTGAAAATTTCTTTTACTGTATACATATTTTCTATTTTAAACTTGAATTCCAATTGATTTTTTTAATTGAATCAATTGGCTTTGATTGAATTTCAATACATCAGTGTATGTTATGTTAAATTATTTAACATCGTGAAGAATATAAAATATCGGAGATACTTCTTATGACGTTAGCGACACTTTCGCCACATATTATTACGAACCTGAAAGATAGTGTTCTTGAATTAGAAATTAGTCGTCGTGAAAAGAAAAATGCGCTAAATGGGGCCATGTATCTGACGCTTGCCCATCACCTCACAGAAGCAGCGAACAACCCTGCTGTCAATGTTGTTTATATCCATGGGCAAGAGGATTTGTTTACATCGGGCAATGACTTACATGATTTCTTGAATAGAGATTTAACGGGACCTTCTCCCGCTTCTGTCCTCTTGAAGGTTCTGACGCATTATAAAAAGATCATTGTCGCTGCTGTCGGCGGAAATGCTATCGGGATCGGCACGACCCTCCTTTTACACTGCGATATTGCCATTGCGAGCACACAGGTGCGATTCCAAATGCCATTTGTTAATTTAGGCGCTTGTCCCGAAGGAGGCTCGAGTGCAATTTTGCAACGGACAGGTGGACAAAAATTAAGTAGTGAACTGTTGATGCTTGGTGACTTTTTTAGCGCTGAAAAAGCGCAACGCGCTGGTATTGTGAATGATATTTTCCCACCAGAGGACTTACTTTCTCAAGGCATGGAAATCGCTAAGCGTCTTGCGCAAAAACCTCAAGATGCTCTGCGCACGACCAAGCAACTATTAAAGCAAGGTGCTCAATTGGATATGGACGTTGTTTTTGAACGGGAGTTTGAACAATTTGCTCGCCTGTTAGGAACTCCAGTTTCTCGAGAAATTGTTACCGCGTTTCTTGAGAAAAGAGCGCCAGATACTTCTTTATTCAATCACGTTGATCTTTAAGACGTTTTATGTCTTCTTTAGAAATACCTACTGGCTTTTTACCACACACAATGTCAGCGAGTGCTGAGAAATTTTTAACATTACTTGGGCCATGGTATTACAAAGATGTCAAACATGACGATGGTTTGGTGGAAAAAATATTTGGTATTCATATTGAGGATCGGCATACAAATATTTGGGGATCTGCCCATGGTGGCATGTTGATTTCAATGGCAGATTCTGCTCTCGGATACAACCTTGCTCATGCGAGAAATCCTCCACAAAATTTAGTTACCGTCCATCTAGATGTTGACTTTATTGCCAGTCCTAAGCCAGGGGATTGGGTCCACACCGAGATGAAAATACATAAAATATTGCCTAGTATGAGTTTTGCAGACTGCTACTTGAAAGTTGGCAAGAAAATGATTCTCAAATCAAGTGGCATATTTAGCGTGTTGCAACGCCTTAAAAAAGTGAGTTAATTGTATGGATACCTCCTTAGAGAAACGATTTTATTACTGGGAAGATTTCATCGTGGGTCAAGTGATGGTTTCTGAACCTTACACCGTTACCGAAGAAGAAATCATTGAATTTGCTGAAAAGTATGATCCACAACGATTTCATATGGATCCTGAACTAGCAAAAGATAGTATTTTTAATGGCTTGATTGCAAGTGGCTGGCAAACCGCGAGTTTGATGATGAGAATGGCTTGTGATGCCTATATTCTGAATTCCTCAAGTAATGGCTCGCCGGGGCTTGAGTCTCTGAAATGGCTCAAGCCTGTTCGTCCCAGAGATACGTTAATGACAAAGATTGAGGTTTTGGAAACACGGCCTTTGAGTAGTAAACCCCATTTGGGCATCATCCGTTGCCAATGGCAGTGCTTTAACCAACATGATGAGTTAACCACGACGATTGATGCGTGGGGCATGTTCGGAAAACGTCCAACCAACGAGGTCTCATGAAATTACATGTCTTAACCAGTAAAGCTGAATTGAAAAAAGAACAGTTAGCCGACAAAGTCGTCATTGTGCTTGACATCTTGATTGCAACCACTTCCATCGTGACGGCTCTTGCCAATGGTTGTAAAAAAATTGTGCCTGTTAGAAACTATGAACAAGCCCTAGAGTATCAAAGGAATCCGGCCTACACGGATTACAAGTTTTCTGGCGAGTTGAATGCGGACACATTAAGTGGCTTTTTACACCCTACTCCGCTAGCACTCATAGAAGCGGGTATGCAAGACGCACATATGGTGTATTGCACCACCAATGGTACTGTCGCTTTAAAAGATAGCAGTTCTGCAAAAGAAGTTTTTGTTGGGAGTCTATTAAATGCCCAAGCCATTGTTGATCATTTACGCGAGAACCATCATGAAGGTAGCGTCTTGGTGGTTTGCTCTGGATCGAGTGATCAATTTAATGTGGAAGATTTTTATGGGGCAGGATTTTTCGTTCAGACATTTGTGGATACATTTCCACCCGAGTCATTAGACTTGAGTGATTGTGCCCAAGCGGCTCGTATCTTTCATGCCAGTGGCGATGCAATTTCGATGTTGAACTTATCACGCGTTGGTAAGATGCTTAATACACGAGGCGCAGAGCATGAGGTGGTTTTTGCCGCACAAAAAAATAAGTACCCTGTTGTCCCAAAGTTAAGTATTTCGGGTCATGTTGAATTGATTGAGAGAAAAACGTATGCTCATTGAAAACGGAACAGCTGTCATTACTGGCGCAGCCAGTGGTTTTGGTCTGGAGATGGCCAAACTTGGCAAACTGGCAAATATGAATCTGGTTCTTGCAGATATTGACTATGCGCAGTTATTGGTAGTTGCAGAAGAACATCACTTTGATTCAGCGAAAACGGTCCTGTTAAAGACCGATGTTTCGCAAGAAGCTGATGTAGAAGAAATGTGTCGCCAAGCCTACGCGCGTTTTCATACCGTTGAATTATTGGTTAACAATGCAGGCGTGGCGATCAATCGCTTAACTTGGCAACACTCCCATCAAGATTGGGAGTGGGTCATGGGCGTCAATGTCTTTAGTATTACTCATGCCATCCGTCATTTTGTGCCAAAAATGCTGGCGCAAAGTTCCCCAGCTCACATTGTCAATACCGCTTCAGTCGCTGGTTTTTTAAGTCCTCCAGGTGGTGCTGCATACAATGCCTCTAAGCATGCCGTGGTCACCATCAGTGAGACCTTGTATCGCGAGTTACATGATGTAGGCGCAAAGATTGGCGTATCTGTGCTTTGTCCAGCCTTTGTAGCGACAAAAATTGGTGATTCTGAGCGTAATCGACCAGATACCTTTGGGCCTTATAAAGAAATTGATGATGAAACAACGAAAAAATACCTCGAGCAATTGCGTTATGCTTTGAAATCTGGAAAATTAAGCGCAGCAGATATCGCTCAAGCTGCATTTGAAGCTGTGAAAAACGACCAGTTTTATATTATTCCCCATCGAAAAATCAATTTAGCAATTGGTCAACGAATGAATGAAATCCTAAATCTCCAAAACCCCTCTTTTTACTAATTCTTATGCAAGCACTCATCTGCAATTCATTTGGTCCTATTCACCAATTAAAAATAGAAGAAGTACCTGATCCAGCACCAAAGCCGCATCAAGTGGTCATTGATGTAGCTTACGCCGCCGTCAATTTTCCAGATGCGTTGGTTGTCCAAGGCTTGTACCAAAATAAGCCACCATTCCCCTTTTCACCTGGAAATGAAATGTCGGGAGTGATCACTGCGCTTGGAACTGAGGTAAAGCATCTGCATGTCGGACAACGTGTTTTTGGTTACTCTTCACATGGTGGCTTTGCCCAAAAAATTGCGCTTGATGCGTCTAATGTGATGCCACTTCCAGACGCGATGTCACTGGCGATTGGTAGCGCCATCACTCTGACTTATGGCACTTCCTTACATGCTCTGCAAAATATTGCCAAATTACAAGCCAATGAAACATTACTTGTATTAGGTGCTTCAGGAGGTGTTGGAATTGCCGCAGTAGAGCTGGCAAAAATCATGGGGGCTCAAGTAATTGCTTGTGTTTCAACCCCTGAAAAAGGTGCATTCTGCAAAGAAATGGGCGCAGATCATGTGATCCTATACGAAACAGAAGACATGAAGTCACGCATTAAGGAACTGACCGAAGGACGTGGTGTCAACGTTGTTTATGACGGGGTAGGTGGAAAGCATGCCGAAATCGCTTTGCGCAGTTTGTCTTGGCGAGGTCGTTTTCTCGTGGTTGGTTTTGCCTCAGGTGATATTCCAAAGATTCCATTGAATCTAGCTCTTTTGTCAGAAAGAAATATGATGGGGGTGTTCTGGGGAGAATGGACAAGGCGAAACTTTAAAGAACATCTACAAAACATGGACTTAATCAGCCAATGGATCAAAGACGGTTCATTACGCCCAGTGATTACCAAAACCTACCCCTTTGAAGATGCTGTTCAGGCGATTGAACATCTTGCTTCACGCAGTGCTATGGGTAAAGTTGTAATTGAAATCAACGCAAATCTTTAAAATTGACACATTACTAAAAAAGGAAATGATGATGGAACAAACGCATTATGAAATAAAAGACGCAGTTGCAGTCATAACGATGAATAATCCCCCTGTGAATGGACTTGGCTTGGGATTAAGAACCGCAATTGTCAGTAACGTGAAGCAAGCCCAATTGGACCCTGCTGTGCACGCCATTATCATTACTGGATCTGAGAAAGCATTTTCTGGTGGTGCAGATATCAAAGAGTTCGGTACTGCAAAAGCAACCACTGAGCCGCACCTACATTCGGTCATCCAGACCATTGAAGGGTCGACAAAACCTGTGATTGCGGTCATTCAGGGAACGTGTATGGGCGGTGGATTGGAGTTGGCACTCGGATGCCATTACCGAATTGCTCATCCTAAGGCAGCTTTAGCCCTGCCAGAAATCAAACTCGGACTTTTACCTGGTGCTGGAGGGACACAACGTTTACCCCGTGTGATTGGTGTTGAACACGCATTGAACTTTATACTTTCAGGTGATCCTTTGCCAGCAATCATGTTCAAAGAAAGCGCTTTGATTGATGCCTATTTTGAGGAAAACGTTTTAGACCAATCGATTGCTTTTGCAAATCAATTGGTTGCGCAGAACAAGCCTCTCAAGAAAATTCGGGATATGAAGTTAAGCTACCCGAATCATCAAGCCTATTTACAGTTTGCCCGCAACAGTTTAAAAACCGTTGCTGCGCCCTACCCTGCACCTCTGAAGATTGTGGATTGTATTTCTGCTGCGATCACTAAATCCTTTGATCAAGGTTTAGCTGTGGAACGCGACAATTTCATGGCACTCATGAACACATCTGTCTCAAGGTCCATGCGCTATGCATTTTTTGCCTCACGCAATACTTCCAAAATTATGGATATTCCTAATGATACTGCTTTAAGAAATATTCAAAAGGTCGGGGTTATTGGTGCAGGCACCATGGGTGGCGGGATTGCGATGAATTTTGTGAACGTTGGTATTCCAGTTGTGATTCTAGAAACCGAACAAGCTAAACTTGATAAAGGTTTAGCTATTATTTCCGGAAACTATGCCAATACAGTTAAAAAAGGGAAGTTAAAGCAAGAAGCCATGGACAAAAGAATGTCCTTGCTCACCCCAACGTTAAACTATGATGACTTAAAAGATGTTGACTTAGTCATAGAAGCCGTATTTGAAGAACTTAGCGTAAAAGAAATTGTCTTCAAAAAACTTGATGAAGTGGTCAAACCAGGTGCCATTTTGGCAAGTAATACCTCAACACTTGATGTGGATAAGATTGCGAACTTTACTCAACGTCCGCAAGACGTTATTGGAATGCACTTTTTTAGTCCAGCCAATGTTATGAAATTACTCGAAGTCGTACGTGGAGCTAAGACCTCAAATGACGTTTTGGCGACGGTGATGAAAGTTTCTCAAACGATTAAAAAGACACCAGTTGTCTCACGTGTGTGCGACGGCTTTATTGGTAATCGTATGATTGAACATTATTCACGAATGGCGGGTTTCTTACTTGAACAAGGTGCGACTCCATGGCAAATTGATAAAGCCTTAGAGGATTGGGGCATGATCATGGGTCCGTTCCGGATGGGGGATTTAGCTGGTAACGACATTGGTTGGGCGATTCGTAAACGTCGGACTTTAGAAAGGCCGAATATGAATTATTCACGTTTTGCCGACGTCATTTGCGAAGCGGGTCGCTTTGGTCAAAAGACAGGTAAGGGTTGGTACATCTATCAAGCTGGCAGCAGAAAAGCCATCCCAGATCCTGAGCTTGAGACCATGCTCGTCGAATTTAGAGAGAAAAACGGCTTTACTCCACGGAAGATTTCGAACCAAGAAATCGTGCAATTCTGTATCTTGGCTTTGGTTAACGAGGGTGCCAGAATCTTAGAGGAAGGCATTGCACAACGCGGTTCAGACATTGATGTGGTCTATTTAACCGGTTATGGTTTTCCTGTTTTCCGAGGTGGTCCACTCAAATATGCAGATGAAATTGGCTTGTTTGAGGTGGTACAAGCATGTGAGAAGTTTTATGCCCAAACGGGCGACGATTTCTGGAAGCCCGCCAAGCTTTTGCAAGATTGTCTTGCCAGTGGTCGCGCAATTAGCGAATCTTAATTCATTTATAACGGAGAAAAAATATGACTGATGCCGTAATTGTATCGACAGCCAGAACCCCTCTTGCCAAATCTTGGCGTGGGGCCTTTAATATGACTCACGGTTCGGTTTTAGGTGGCCATGCGGTTGAGCAAGCTGTTTTGCGCGCCAAAATTGACCCCGCCGAAATAGAAGATGTGATCATGGGTTGCGCTACTCCTGAAGGAGCAACCGGTATGAACATCGCCCGACAAATTGCGATTCGCGCTGGTCTGCCAGTCACAACGGCTGGTGTCACAGTAAATCGTTTTTGCTCATCTGGCTTGCAAGCGATTGCAATGGCTGCTCAAAGTGTGATCGTGGACCAAGTTCCAATCATGATTGGTGGGGGTGTTGAGTCCATTTCTTGTGTACAGGGTGAAACCAATCAACATATGCTCTTTGAACCAAGCATTCAAAAAATGAAGCCAGAGTTGTATTGGAGCATGTTACAAACAGCAGAAATGGTTGCGAAACGCTACAACATTTCAAAAGATAAACAAGACGAATACGGAGTTCGGAGTCAATTACGCGCTGCTGCAGCACGTGAGGCTGGTTTATTTAAAGATGAAATCGCCCCAATCACAGTGACGGCGGGTATCGCTGATCCTGCGACAAAAATGTTGATTACCAAAGAAGTTACTATTTCTGAGGACGAAGGAATTCGTGCAGATACCACTCTCGAAGGGGTCAGCAAAATTCGTTCCGCACTCCCTGGTGGCGTCATTACTGCTGGAAATGCCAGCCAATTTTCGGATGGTGCGAGTGCCGCGGTAGTTATGAATGGCAAATTGGCAGAAAAGCGTGGCATCGAGCCCTTGGGAATTTTCCGTGGTTTCGCAGTTGCTGGATGTGAGCCTGACGAGATGGGTATTGGTCCCGTTTTCGCCATTCCCCGACTGCTTGAGAGAACAGGCGTGAAAATGTCAGACATTGGACTTTGGGAACTCAACGAAGCCTTTGCTGTGCAGGTATTGTACTGTCGCGATCAGTTGGGAATTCCAGATGAGTTGTTAAATGTGAATGGTGGCGCAATTGCCGTTGGCCATCCTTATGGCGTAACCGGTGCGCGCTTAGTAGGTCATGCGCTGATTGAAGGCAAGCGCCGTAAAGCGAAATTTGTGGTTGTGACCATGTGTATCGGTGGCGGTCAAGGTGCTGCTGGTTTATTTGAAGTTTGCTAGGGGCTTTTTTTGCAAAGAAAATATTTTGGTGTACATGTTCCTTTTATTGATCATTTAGGAATTGAAGCAGTAGAAATCGCCCCTGGTGAAGTAGAGTCCCGATTGATCTTGGAGCCCCACTTATGTAACCCCCTGGGCAATGCTCACGGGGGGGTTCTGATGTCGATCCTTGACTTCACTATGGCGATGTCAGCCAAAAGTTTAGCCAAGCATCATGGAGTTGGTGTGACAATTGATATGTCAACCACCTTCATGAAAGGCGCCAAAGACGAATTGATCGTGCGGGGTAAAGTTTTAAAGAGTGGACGTTCCATTCAGTTTTGTGAAGCGATTGTTTACGATAGGATGGGTGATATGTGTACCAAAGCCATGGGAAGTTTTAAATTAGTGGACCTCCCCTTATGATGGATTTTTCACATGAAAAATTTCTGGCATGGGCACACAAGCACGTCCCAGAAATTGAGGCGAATGCTCCCATCGAGGTAAAAAAATTCCCCGGTGGTCAATCCAACCCAACCTATCTAATTCAACAAGCACAACATTCCTTTGTTTTGCGTCGCAAACCACCTGGAAACCTGTTACCAAGTGCCCATGCCATCGATCGAGAATACAAGGTCATTGATTGCTTATCAAAAAATGACTTTCCGGTTGCAAGACCAGTCGCTTATTGCAACGATGTGACTGTAATTGGGTCCGAATTCTATCTCATGGATTTTGTGCAGGGGCGTATCTTTTGGGATCCACTCTTGCCAGAACTTTCAGATACGGAGCGTGTTGCTGTGTTCGAGGAAATGAACTCCGTAATGGCTAAGATGCATACCCTTGATCCGGTTACGATTGGCCTTGGAGATTACGGACGCTTTGGCGGGTATGTGCAACGTCAAATTGAACGTTGGTCGAAACAATACCGCGCTTCTGAGACAGAAAAAATTCCAGCAATGGACCATCTGATGGAGTGGTTACCGCAACATATCCCCACTTTTGATGCGACCCGTTTGGTGCATGGTGACTATCGCTTAGACAATATGATTTTTCATCCAAGCGAGCCACGTGTCATTGCCGTCTTAGATTGGGAACTATCTACATTAGGCAATCCCCTTTCCGACTTTGCTTATCATGTCATGAGTTGGCGACTTTCTCCAAGCCTTTTTCGGGGTTTGGCAGGTGAAGATCTTCAGCAACGCCTCATCCCAGATGAAAAGACGTATGTGCAATCCTACCTTAATAAAACCGGCTTTGAAATCGCTTCTGCCAAAGATTGGGAATTCTATATCGTCTTTAACATGTTTCGATTGGTAGCAATTTTACAAGGGGTCATGGCGCGAGCATTACAAGGCAATGCCTCGAGTGAGCAAGCCATTGATTCAGGAAAACGGGCACGCCCCCTTGCTGAATTAGCATGGGAGCAAGTTTTAAAAATATAAACGTGCCAGCATTTCTGCTGCACATGCTGGTTTATCCTGCCCTTGGATTTCGATGACGATTGACCATTCGACTTGAACTCCACCGTCAATCGTGTCCACTTTCACCAAGGTAAACCGAGCGCGTAGGAGACTATTCACACGCACTGCATTGGGGAAACGTACCTTATTTAAACCGTAATTGATACTCGTCGTGACAAAGGGATAGGTTATACAGGAATGGATAAACGATGGCACCAAGGATAAGGTGAAATAGCCATGAGCAACGGTTGTTCCATAAGGCGATTCTTTTTGGGATCGTGATACATCGGTATGAATCCATTGCTGATCATTGGTGACATCGGCAAATGCTTGAATCTGACTTTGTTCGATTTTCACCCAATCACTGATGCCTACTTCTTGGCCGACGACTCTTTTTAATTCCTCTATGTTGGCAAAGCTGATCGATTGCATTGTATTATTCCTCATTGTGAAGGAGAGCGAGTTCAACTTGCGTAAAACCTGCACGCTCTCTTGCGTTGATATTAAAAGGTGGTCGTAACGTGGGGGCGCGATACGTCACACATAATTGAGTAAAGATGAGAACAGGATCCACTTCCTTTAGTGTACATAAATAATTAAACCAATGATTACCAATGGCAACATGGCCGATTTCATCCTCTAGAATCGTATCAAGTATTTTGACCATGGCATGGTCTTTCACTTGTAAGAAACGTTCTCGAATCACCGGAACCGCATCAAGTCCACGAGCTTCCATCGT
>Ga0007809_10000574_pt1 | contig 15555 bp, 10 predicted proteins | sample CryBogCBE02Aug07_FD_60383 | JGI IMG/M metagenome (GOLD analysis project Ga0007809, IMG submission 60383) | Freshwater microbial communities from Crystal Bog, Wisconsin, USA - CBE02Aug07 | ecosystem: Environmental > Aquatic > Freshwater > Lake | place: Crystal Bog, Wisconsin, USA | collected...
ACATTCAACACCACCGCTTTTAGCGATCCTTCAAACGCTACTCCAGTTGCCATCGCTGCCCGCGATGCCACCGATGCAACTCAGGGTGAGCCTGCAGATGCTGCCAACAAGTACATGATGTCTGTTTTTACTCAGTACATCCTTCCCAAAAAACTACCCATGTTGTCCCTGATCTGGTTCAGAACACCAGACAATGTGGAACATGGCTATGGACCAGGCACACCCAATGCAAAGACTGGTTTACGTTCACAAGATGCTCGTTTGGGAGAGTTGATTGCGGGCCTCAGAGCCAATGGCTTGGATAGCAGCACGAACATTGTGGTTGTCTCTGACCATGGCCACACCAGCGTCTCTGGCCCATTGAATATTTACCCCTTACGGACCATCACACCATCCACAACTCTACCGAATGGGACTCCTGTCAATGGCTCCACCAATGGAGTGACCTCTGCTAGCCTAGACTTGAGCAAACCCATCGACAACGTCAATGGTTACTCTTTTTCGGGTGACGTTCGCTCGGCTGACCTTTTAACCTACCGCGGCTTTAAAGCCTACGACGGCACAGGATGCTCAACCGATCCGATGTACGGTATCAGCGCCGCAGGCGTTCCCACAGTCAGTGTCAAAGTAGACACCACAGGCGCTTTGTGTGGTTCAGCCAATACCAAATACCAAGCCGTGAGCTCTTCACTATCCACCCCAGTGGCCAGTTTTAAGGTGCCTGCTGCGGGTAGTCTGCCAAGCAACGGTATCGTGGTCGCAGCCAACGGCGGATCCGACTATTTTTATGTCCCAAGCCATGACCTACCCACCATCAAGAACTTGGTCACATTCCTGCAAACCCGTCCTGAATACGGTGCAATTTTTGTTGACAGCCGCTACGGCTCAATCCCCGGTACTTTGACCATGTCACAGGTCAATTTGGAGAACAGCTCACGCCAAAACAACGGTCAACCTGATGTTGTGGTGAGCTTTAACTGGGATTACACCACTACCATTCAAGGCATGCCCGGCATTGAGTATGAAAGCTTCGGTGCAGGACAACACGGAATGCACGGCAGCATCGGCATTGCAGATGTGCACAATACCCTCATCGCCAGTGGCCCCTCGTTCTTGGGTGGTAACACCTTCAAAAATCCATCGGGTAACGTAGACGTTGCACCCACAGTGGCTTATTTGTTGGGCCTAGTGATGCCACAAGCAGATGGACGTATTTTGAATGAAGCCTTGGTCAAACCTGCCTCTTCTTCTGTGCCCACAGTTGCACCGTCAACAGTGAGCAGTAGTACAGTGAGTGGACTCAGGTTTGAGTTGCCCACCGATCCAACTGGCGTCACCTCAGACCCAACCTTGGCCGGCACTTACAGCATCAACTTGGCCGTGAAAGATCTGAGCATGGACGGTAAAACATACCGTTACTTTGATTACGCACAGGCCATTAGAAAATAATGCTTCTATTCAATATTTAAGTTAAAGCAATCCATGACACTTTCCAATTTTTCAGCTCAAGCAACTCTTTTCATGCCCAGTTTCTTAAGAAAAACAGGCACAGGGTTCTTGGTTCGAATTGGAAGTGTTGTGCGCCATGGTCCGGTCTTTTTGGCCGGCTTTGGTTTGAGTATGGGTCTTCATGCTCAAACCAAAGAGCTTCAATTTGATGCGGTCTTCACCACCAAAGGTGAGCCCGCCTACCTACACTACACTGTCGAGACTGAGTCCCCCCAACCTCATCACATGGAGGTTTGGAGATCAGGTCAACTAAAGATCAAACGCTCCAGTGACGCTCTGATCGAAACCTATGCTGTCAAAAAGAAAGAGGATGCTGAGTTTTACATGTCTGTATTGGACTTGAAGCGGAAAATTCACACCCAGATCGATCGCACCAATTTGATTCGCATTGGAAACTTTACCGATTGGTTTGATTTGGGCCATGGCCTAAAGCACCCATTGGGAGATTACCAACTCAAACGCCACGCCTCACCAGAACCCAGCACCGCCAAGCCCAGCCCTTGCGTTTGGTACACACTGACACAAAAAGGTGTTGCCAGCCACATTTGCTGGTCAACACAGGCGAGATTACCGATTTTGATAGAGAACGATCAAGGTCAGGTTCAATGGCGAGTCCTAGCTTGGGACAACCATAAAATGAGCGACGATGTTTTCATCATTCATGACCAAGGTTTTGTGAAAAACAATGCCAACGAGGACATTGAAAAAGATTAATCTTGGGCTAGTGTTCTACTGAGCTAGAGCGCTTATATGCTAAGTAGCTAGGTAGCTAGAGAGCTTGTGATCAAGCGCCCAAGGCAATCAACTCTTCAACTCCCAGCTCAAAGCTCAAATGCTGCAAAAGTTTTAGAATTCTGGACTTCCATTGCCAATAGCTCTGAGGTGCCTTGACCATGGTGAACTCCATGCGCGGCACACCGCCTCTTTTTCTCTTGAATTCGCCCGCTCCGGAGCTGTAGTTAAGGAGCAATTGGTGAGCCAGGGTATATTTATAGACTTGAACAAAGAGTGCACGATATAAACCCGCCACTCGGTGATGAACGTCATACCCAAGAGCTGGGACCGTCAGGGTCACGTCGACTTGGTGTAAAAGCGCGAAAGCAACACACACACCAGCACTGTCATGCAGCATCAGACACCGCATCGCGCCGCCATTGATCATGTCTCTTAAAAACTTCGGTGTGTATTGCGCGTTAAAAGGTCCATGTTTTTCGATATAGATGCTGTAATAAAGCGCTTGGAGTTGCTCAGATTCTTCTCTTGTGATCTCCTCTACCACTTGGCAATGAAGGGTTAATTTGGAGGCATCTTTCATATCACGTTTGAGTTGCGAGGGAACTTTTTCAGGCTCTTGGCGCAAATCAAACTCGTAAACCACTCTAGCCGGTAGGGCATAAAATCCCAGTCCAACGAGCTCTTCGCAGAGTTGAGCGTGAAGTTCGGGCCTGATATTTCTGACAAACAAAAACCGATCAGGCCTGGATAACTCAAGCGTTCGACACACCTGAGGGATGAGATTTAACTCACCCTCAGTCCAAACCACAGTGGATATTGGGAAGTTGCCCACTACACAGTGGTGACTCAACCCAATCGCGTTGGCTAATCGCCCCAAAGCACGAAGTAAGAGTGCAAACCCACGCTGGTGTCTAAGCTCTTGGGCAGCGTAGTCAAACCACGCAATCTTGGGAGACGTGATGTAGCACTGATCGATGGGCGATGGACTCTCAGAGACTATCACTGCAAGTGCGTCTGTAAGGATCATCAAGTCTTGATCCCCAACACCACGAACGGCTGCTAAGGGGTCACACTCAGTGAGGCCTGACTTGTCATGAGCGCCATACCAAATCAACTGAGCCCCGGCATTGGCCATCCAGTCGCTCAACGTAAGAGCTTGGGTTAGAGGCTGCAATTGGTTTGAATGTGCAAATTTTTTAAGCTTGCAATCGATAGAGATGAAAGGCCCCATAAATACCAGAGCGGTCTTGGGGGCCCAGACGATCGCTTAACGCATCATCTCTAACCCAACGTTGCGCCAACTCAGAGGTAAGACTCTCTGTCAAGGGAGAGTGTTCTCCCGCAGTCCTAAAGATCACACGAGCTCCAGGCCTGGCCGCTTTATCTATGCTTTGCCAGAGCACCTTGATCTCTTGGGGAGACATCCAGTCTTGGGCATCGAGCAAATTAACAATATCCACCGATTGAGCACCCAACTGATTGAGTTTGTCTCGGATGTTATTGTGCTCGATCTCCAACTTATCCATGGATGCACGCAGGGTGACGTAATTCTCTTTTTTCAAGTACTCGGGTATAGGCCCACGTCCTGATTCATCGTATTTTCTGGCAAAAGCCTGCCATGCAAAATAATTTTCTGAAATCGGTGCAACAGTGGCCAAGTGTCTGGCACGTTGCTTTAAGATTTCCGACATATTTTTAGGAATATTATTGCAAAGCACCATGTGTTGACTGGGGGGGATTCCCAAGTTGTAGAGTGCATAGGGGCTACTGCAGATCTTAGTGACCAAACGATTGTCAAATATTTTGGCAACATGCTGATCAAACCATTGCCCTTGATTTTCAACCGTTTTTTGTAGCAGCAAATCTGAGAGCTTGACACCATGCAGTTTAGCGCCAAGATGAATTACACCAATGATTTGTCCAAGAAGTCCAAACTTGTAAAAGCCTTTGGCGAACATTTGGATGCGCTTAAAACCAAAGGTTGCGTGCTCCCAATACGCACGACTCGTCTCATCGAGTTGAGTGCGAATAATGTTGTTATAAATCCTGACATTGCTACTGGATTTGGCCACACCGAAAAAGCGGTAAAAATCCTCGTGGGACTCCAAGGTCTTGATAGCCGCGCACTTTAATTGCATCAATGCAATGTGCGCATGATTCAAGTCCACCACTGAAATTTTGGCAGGATACTCTAAAAGATAAGTCAAAGCATTGCATCCACCACTGGCAATGGTGAGCATATGATCGCTGCTTTTGATCTGAAGTGCTTTAATATCGACTTGGGGGTCCTCCCAAATCTGGGTGTAGACCAAACGATCAAACCACATCGCAAAGAGCTTATCCTTTAAGCTCGTCTTGTCTTTATGGCCAAAGACTGCGTTGTTGACCAAAGCCTTTGATTTCTTCAAACTCACCGGTGGATTTGAAAGCATGTTCATGGGCTGACTCAGTCCTTTCGCAATGAATGCAAAAGTTAATTATCAGCACACGACATTTCAAAGCGATGAAGCTTCAATGAAGCTTTAATGACTCGAGAAAAAAATTCATCGACTTTCCATAAGAAAGACCTGAGAGCCTTTCAATGAACCCATTGTGTCAACTCTTGGGCAATCTCTTGTGCAAGGGCCCTGTCAGCCGCTTCCACCATGACACGAACCAATGGCTCTGTTCCGCTGGGACGAATCAGCACGCGTCCCAATTTCCCCAACTTTTGCGTAGCCTCATCCCTCGCTTGAAGGAGCTTTTCACTCGGTGTCCAAGGACCTTTGTTTTGCAACTTAACGTTCAAAAGAATTTGAGGAAAGAGATCAATGCCTTGGAGCAATTGAGCCGGTGTTTTATTCGCTTTAAGACAAGACTCCAAGACCTGCAGCGCACTGATCATGCCGTCACCCGTCGAGTGTTTATCCAGCACCAACAAATGCCCCGAGCCCTCACCGCCCAGGATCCATCCTTTTTCATGCAAAGCTTCAAGCACATAACGGTCTCCCACTTGGGTGCGCATGAACTCAAGACCCAAATCTTTGATGGCATTTTCGATGGCCATGTTGGTCATGAGCGTGCCCGCAACGCCTCTCAAGGACTCCCCACTGGCCACCCGTTGTGACGCGATCAGGTAGAGCAACTCGTCGCCATCAAAGAGCCTCCCCGTTGCATCCACCATTTGCAATCGGTCAGCATCACCGTCCAGAGCAATACCAAAATCCGCTTGGTGTGTTTTGACAGCCTCCACGAGAGCTTCAGGGTGAGTGGCACCCACACCGTCATTGATATTGAGTCCATTGGGGGAGCACCCCAGTGAGATCACTTGTGCTCCTAGTTCATGAAAGACATTGGGGGCAATTTGATAGGCAGCACCGTGCGCTGCATCCACCACAATTTTCAGGCCCTTCAAAGTGAGTTCACCGCCAAAATTGGATTTACAAAACTCGATATATCGGCCCTGCGCATCGTTGAGCCGCTTGGTCTTACCCAGTGCGCTTGAGTCCACCCATTGAGGGGGTTCAAGCAACAAACTCTCCACCTCAAGCTCCCACTCATCACTCAGTTTATTACCCTTGTCGGAGAAGAACTTGATGCCGTTATCATCAAATTTGTTGTGACTTGCACTGATCACAACACCCAAGTTCGCACGTTGTGCACGGGTCAGATACGCAACACCTGGGGTGGGCAATGGCCCCAAGAGCATCACATCCACACCTGCTGAATTAAAGCCCGACTCCAATGCAGACTCCAGCATGTAGCCTGAGATTCGAGTGTCTTTCCCAATCAACACTGTGGGGTGAGGATCGGTTTTTTTCAGCACTCGTCCCACACAATGGGCGAGCTTTAAGACAAAGTCTGGGGTGATGGGAGACTGCCCAACGCGTCCTCTTATTCCATCGGTGCCAAAGTATTGGCGTTGCTTAGTTGAAGTCATGTCTTATTTGAATAGTTATGAATAGCTAGACGCCAGTGAATGCGAGTTCACTGGCGTCGCATCGCCTTCCAGACCGCTCTGGCAGTCACCGTCTCTCTCACATCGTGGACCCGAATCACTTGCGCCCCTCGCTCCATGGCCAAGAGAGCGGCGGCCACACTGGGGATGAGTCGCTCGCCCACCTCAAGTCCAGTCACCGCTCCCAAGGATGATTTTCTGGACCATCCCACCAAAAGCGGTAAACCCTTTACACGCACCTCATCTTGGTGCGCCAAGAGGGCAAAGTTTTGTTCAACGCTCTTGCCAAAGCCAATGCCTGGATCTAACATTAAGCGTTTTAGTGAGATGCCCAACTCCTCGCAGGCTTTTAGGCGCTCAGTAAAAAAATTCTTCACCTGCTGGACCACTGCATCTTCGATGGGATTGAGTTGCATGGTCTGTGGCGTGCCCTTCATGTGCATCAAGCACATTCCGCAGCCAAACTCCTTCATAAGCGCCAATGAGCCCACTTGTTGGAATGCAAAAATATCATTGATGATATCGACCCCCATCTCCAAGGCCCGCCTCATGATGCCACTCTTATAGGTATCGACCGACACCGGTATGCGCCAAGTGAGAACTTCCCTCAGTACGGGAGAGAGTCTCGCCCACTCCTCCTCTTCGCTGAGGGCCACAGCACCAGGTCTGGTGGATTCTGCCCCCAAGTCGAGGATCTCAGCACCAGCCTTCACCTGTTCGTGGGCCAACTCAATGGAGCGCACGGCCAAGGCCTGGGCCTCTTCTAAGCCACTTGAAGTCGAGAACGAGTCCGGGGTGATATTGACGATCCCCATCACCAGGGGTGATGAGATATCGAGCTCAAAGCGGGAAGTTTGCCAGTGATGCTGCATGGCCCAAGAGGGCCGGGAGGCCCAAAGTTCTTAATTCAACCCGCAAGAGCGCATGCTAGTGAGGGGTTTGACTCAACAGGCCTCTTAAGCATCCAAGCCAGTGCGGGCCGCTGAAGGTGCGGTCACCACAGCGGGAGTGCCGCCACTTGGACCGTCTCCTGAGGGTGGAATACGAGGCGTCCAGTCCTTAGGAGGCTGGGGATCTCGTCCGGCCATGATGTCATTGATCTGATCGCTATCAATCGTCTCCCACTCTAGCAACGCCTTGGCCATGGCGTGCATTTGGCTGGCATGCTCTTCAATCAGGCTTCTGGCCATATAGTATTGGGTATCGATGATTTTTCTGACCTCATCGTCAACTTTTTGCATGGTTGACTCGGACATGTTGGTGGTTTTAGTCACAGATCGTCCTAAAAACACTTCACCCTCATTTTCTGCATACACCATGGGGCCCAAGGCCTGGGTCATACCATAACGCATCACCATGTCGCGAGCAATCTGAGTCGCACGCTCAAAGTCGTTGCTAGCCCCGGTGGTCATTTGATTCATGAAGACCTCTTCGGCAATCCGGCCACCAAAGAGCATGCTGATTTGGTTGAGCATGTATTCACGGTCATAGCTGTAGCGGTCCTTTTCAGGCAAACTCATGGTCACCCCCAAAGCACGGCCACGAGGAATGATGGTGACTTTGTGAACGGGGTCGCACTTGGGGAGAAGTTTCCCAATCAAGGCATGGCCAGACTCATGGTAGGCTGTGTTGCGGCGCTCCTCCTCAGGCATCACCATACTCTTACGCTCTGGGCCCATCAGAATCTTGTCCTTGGCTTTCTCAAAGTCCACCATCTCAACCACGCGTGCATTTCTTCTGGCCGCCATCAAGGCAGCTTCATTGCACAGATTGGCCAAATCGGCACCACTCATGCCAGGTGTACCTCGGGCAATGACGCCAGCGGCCACGTCTTGGCCGATAGGCACTTTTCTCATGTGCACATTCAAAATTTGCTCTCTGCCGCGGATATCAGGCAACGTCACATAGACTTGGCGATCAAAGCGTCCGGGACGCAACAATGCGGCATCCAAAATATCGGGTCGATTGGTTGCAGCGACCACAATGACGCCCAAATTCGTCTCAAAGCCATCCATCTCAACCAGCATTTGGTTCAGCGTCTGCTCGCGCTCGTCGTTTCCACCCCCAAGACCGGCTCCGCGTTGACGTCCGACGGCATCAATCTCGTCGATAAAAATGATGCAAGGTGCATTCTTTTTAGCATTCTCGAACATGTCGCGCACGCGAGCTGCACCAACGCCCACAAACATTTCAACAAAATCAGAACCTGAAATGCTAAAAAACGGGACCTTGGCTTCACCGGCAATGCCCTTGGCCAACAATGTTTTACCTGTACCGGGAGGACCGACCAGGAGTAGACCGCGAGGAATACGTCCCCCCAGTTTTTGAAAGCGCTGGGGATCCTTGAGGAAGTCCACCACTTCCTTCACTTCCTCCTTGGCCTCATCGCAACCGGCAACATCGGCGAAGGTCACGGTGTTGTTGTTTTCATCGAGCATGCGGGCCTTGCTCTTACCAAAACTAAAGGCTCCGCCCTTACCACCGCCTTGCATTTGGCGCATGAAATAGACCCAAACCCCGATGAGGAGAAGCATGGGACCCCAACTGACCAAAAGGGTCATTAAGAGCGAGCCTTCTTCGCGAGGTTTCACATCAAACTTAACCCCATTGGCGATCAAATCACCCACCAAACCACGGTCCAAATAAGTGGCATTGGTGCGAACTTTTCGTTCATCATAAGTAATGGCAACAATCTCTGTGCCAGACTGACCTTCTTGGATCGTGGCCGTTTTGATGCGCTTGGCCCTGACCTCTTCCAAGAAATCAGAGTAACCCATGTAGCTTGCAGAGCCTGTGGAATTTTTGTCAAATTGCTTGAACACTGTAAACAGGACCAACGCAATCACTAGCCATACGGCCACTTTTGAGAACCATTGATTGTTCAATGCAGGCTCCAATCGATTAAGAAAACTGTCATCACTTGTGTGATATTGCGTCCATTTTATGCTTTTCAAGGCGCAGGGGCTTATTTTCTCTCAATTGAGACCAAAACGCGAATAGGTATTGTTGATTTACCCCCATCTGGAGCCATCAAGACTGTGGTTTTGAGGCCAAATCGTTGTTTTCGGTCGAATTCGACCCTGTGAGCTTGTCAGGCTTTAGGCCCAAGCCAATCAAAAAAGTCTCCGAAGACTTGTCGCGACTTGCCTTGGGTTTGAGTGGCTTGACCCGCACAAAATGATCCTTAAAGAGCTTGACGAGTTGGCTGTAGCCGCTACCGTGAAAGACCTTGACCACCAAGGCGCCTTGTGGCTTCATGTGCGCTTGGCTGAACTCAAGGGCGAGCTCAATCAAGTGGGCAATCCGGGCTGCGTCCGCAGACTCGATGCCTGACAAATTGGGGGCCATATCGGACACCACCACATCGGCCAGTCGACCATCCATTGCCACACTCAAGAGAGAGGCAACCTCAGGCTCGCGAAAATCTCCCTGAATAAAATGCACCCCCTCGATGGGCTCCATCGGCAAGATATCCAACGCCAAAATGACCCCGTTCAGCTCCCCCACGGCCGCACCATCGGGGGAGAGCTTTCGGCGCACGTACTGACTCCAAGCTCCAGGGGCAGACCCCAAGTCCACCACCAAGTCACCGGGCTTGATGAGTCTTAACTGCTCATCGATCTCTTTGAGCTTATACGCAGCTCTAGCACGGTAACCTTCCTTTTTCGCCAACTTCACATAGGTATCGTTGGCGTGGTCGTTTAGCCATGCTTTATTGACTTTTTTACTCTTTGTCTTGATCTTCAATGCATTCTCTCGTGTTAAAGAGGGATAATACCCTCTATGCCTGCAGTTATCCTTACCCCCGCCGTTCGAAAAGAACATCGCTCTCTTGCCCACCACCTCAACCCCGTCGTCATGATTGGATCCGAGGGCTTGAGCGAATCCGTCATTAAAGAAGTTGACCAAGCCTTGAGTGCGCATGGCTTGATCAAGGTGAGGGTCCACGGGGATGACCGGGTGGCTCGAGAAGCCATGCTGCAAAGCTTGGCCGATCAATTGAACGCCGCCCCCATTCAGCACATTGGCAAGCTATTTGTTCTCTGGCGTGAAAAAACCGAAAAAGACACTCTGCGAGAGATCGACCCCGATCGAAAAGCCGGTCCACGTGACTTTAAGGTCCTCAAATACTCCAAACGCGGAGGACAACGCCCTGAGGTAAAAACTCTCACAGTCCTAGGCAACCAACGCTTGAGCGCTGGGGGGCAGGTCAAGCGGGCAAAGCCCAAACAAAAATCGATTAAAAAATCCTCACAAAAATCCTGAGACTCTCAGGTAGAGCGATTAGCTCCAAAACTGTCGAGATTTGAGCATCACGGCACTGGCCACAATCCACATCAATGCGTATGTCAAGCTCCCCAAGCCGTGCCATAAGGGACGGTCAATGCCTTGAGTGATGTGAGGAATCACAACTGCCAGCATCCAGGTCGCCAAAACCACACTCGAGCACAAACCCCAAAGTGTGAGGCGCCAGAGTTGACGGGCAGGATGGGTGCTTACTTCGCTTACTTCGCTTACTTCGCTTGCTTCGCTTTCTTCGCTAACTTCACTAGCGAGATCCTTAGGACTCACGACCCGCAAAGGACTCATTGATCTTGCCAAAAGCCAAAGCACCAAGGGAGCCAAGGCATTGAGCCAACTCACCCCTACAAACATCTGCCCCGCCACCACCCCAGCCAAGGCCTTGGGGCTCACCCAAACAAAGAGGAGTGGGACCACCACAAAACCGATGACGGTGAGACTGCCCCACCACAATGAAGAGACAAAAAATCCCAGTGAGCGCATGAAGGAGTGAGTCTTCTCTTGAGCACCTAGAAAGCTCCCGCTCTCCTTGGCCAAGGACTCGGTCATAGCGTGAACTGAGGCGCTGAACCCATTGGAGCCAGACAGGTCCAAGGGGTTATGTAAAAAGACTCTTTCATCGATAAGAAACGGACACAATCTCGTAGCGCTTTTCCCCACCAGGGGCTTGCACCACGGCCAGGTCACCATCTTCCTTACCGATCAAAGCGCGTGCAATGGGGGAGCTCACGTTGATGAGTCCCAATTTCAAATCGGCCTCATCTTCACCAACGATTTGATAGGTCACCTCCTCTGAGCTGGCCTGGTCTTGAAGCACCACCGTTGAGCCAAACACCACCTTGCCGTCTGCATCCAGGGCGCTGGGGTCAATGACTTGGGACATGGAGAGCTTGCTTTCAATTTCTTGAATTCGTCCCTCAATGAAGCCTTGGCGGTCTTTGGCTGCATCGTACTCGGCATTCTCACTCAAGTCGCCTTGCGCACGGGCCTCTGCGATGGCATTGATCACGGCGGGACGATCCACCGTTTTCAGACGGTGCAACTCTTCTTTAAGCTTTTCAGCTCCTCGTTTAGTAATCGGTATCGTTGCCATGCTAAAAATCCTCGTTGTAAATACACCCCTGATTCAACCCAGGAGCAGGTGTTCATGATAAGGGAGTGGATCCCTTTTTTTATTCAAAACCAAGCATCAAACCAAGGCCAGAGGCCAAAGGCCCACGGCAAAAAAAATCTCAATGCCAAAGGGCCCATACCCGCTTAAAACGTGAGTCACCCCTTTAAAGTGTTGTGGTCTGCACAACGCTTAGAGGAACACGCTCAGGCAAAGTCCCCAGACTTTAGTGTTTGAGTTGAGCGTGCAACTCTTGCAAAGAGTACACCTTCAAGTCATCCATGTGCCGCATACCTTGCACGGCCGCTTGCGCGCCGGCAATGGTCGTGAACGTGGTCACACGTGCAAGCAAGGCCGAGGTGCGAATTTGCCTAGAGTCGGCAATGGCGTTCCTGCGCTCCTCAACCGTATTGATCACGAGCGCCACCTCTTGATTCTTGATCATATCCACCACGTGTGGGCGGCCTTCCGTCACTTTATTGACCACTTCAACTGCAATCCCAGCGGCTGCAATGGCTTGGGCCGTGCCCTTGGTGGCCACCAGACTAAAGCCCAGTCCCACGAGCTCCTTGGCAATCGCGACAGCACGAGGTTTGTCACCATTTTTAACCGTGAGAAAAACTTTTCTGACCTCTTCTTTTGGACTGGGTAGCTTGGTGCCTGCCGCAATTTGACTCTTCACAAAGGCTTCGCCAAAAGTCTGACCCACGCCCATCACCTCGCCCGTGGACTTCATCTCGGGACCCAAAATCGTGTCCACACCAGGGAACTTCACAAAAGGAAAGACCGCCTCTTTGACGCTGAAATAAGGAGGGGTGACCTCACCCACGATGCCTTGGGAGGCCAAGCTTTGACCCACCATGCAACGGGCAGCCACCTTGGCGAGTTGAATGCCCGTGGCTTTAGAGACAAAGGGGACTGTACGAGATGCACGCGGATTGACCTCGAGCACAAAAATCACATCCTCTGAGTCTTGGTGTTGAATGGCAAACTGAACATTCATCAGACCCACCACATTCAAAGCCTGCGCCATGGCGGAGGTTTGGCGCTTGATCTCTTGAACGGTCTTGGCCGACAAGGAGTACGGCGGGAGGGAGCACGCGGAGTCACCGCTATGCACTCCGGCTTGCTCGATGTGCTCCATCACGCCACCAATGAAGGTGACCGTGCCGTCACGCAGACAGTCGACATCGCATTCGATCGCATCGTTTAAAAACCTGTCCAACAAAACGGGAGAGTCGTGAGAGACCTTCACGGCTTCGCGCATATAACGCTCCAAGTCGCGCTCTTCGTGAACGATCTCCATGGCGCGACCTCCCAGCACATAACTTGGACGCACCACCAAGGGGTAACCCAAGTCCCGCGCCTTGGTGAGGGCCTCCTCTTGCGTGCGGGCTGTGGCGTTGGGCGGCTGGCGAAGGCCCAAGTCATGCAACACCTTTTGGAAACGCTCGCGGTCTTCGGCCGCATCGATCATATCGGGGCTCGTACCGATGATGGGAACTCCCGCGGCCTCAAGCCCCAAGGCAAGCTTCAAGGGAGTTTGACCACCATACTGAACAATCACGCCCAGGGGCTTTTCTCGCTCAACGATCTCCAGCACATCCTCCAGGGTCAAGGGCTCAAAATACAAGCGATCGCTGGTGTCGTAATCGGTGGAGACGGTCTCAGGGTTGCAGTTGACCATGATCGTCTCATAGCCATCTTCTCTAAGCGCCATGGCGGCATGCACGCAGCAGTAATCGAACTCGATGCCTTGACCAATCCGATTGGGGCCCCCACCCAAGACCATGATTTTTTTGGCATTGCTGGGGTTGGCCTCACATTCCTCTTCGTAGGTCGAGTAGAGGTAGGCCGTGTCGGTTTGGAATTCAGCGGCACAGGTGTCCACTCTCTTATAGACCGGGCGCACACCGTGCGAATGCCGGTAGGCCCTGACCTCTTGCTCGCTCACTTTGAGTAGCTTGGCCATGCGACGGTCTGAAAAGCCCTTTTGCTTGAGTTGCCTCATCTCTTGGGCGCTGATTTTGTTAAGGCTGGTGTGCTCGAGCTCGAGCTCGATTTTCACAATCTCTTCAATTTGGTCAAGGAACCAAGGATCGATGCGCGTGAGCGCATGCACCTCTTGCACACTCATACCCAGAGCAAAGGCATCCCCGACATACCAAATTCGCTCGGGCCCAGGGGCGCCAAGTTCGCGCTCAAGGACCTCGCGGTCTTGGGTCTTCTCGTTCATACCGTCCACCCCCACCTCGAGGCCGCGCAAAGCCTTTTGGAAGGACTCCTGGAAGGTGCGACCCATGGCCATCACCTCGCCCACGGATTTCATCTGGGTGGTCAGTCGTGAGTCAGCCTGGGGGAACTTTTCAAACGCAAAACGCGGTATCTTCGTCACCACGTAATCAATACTAGGCTCAAAGGACGCAGGGGTTTGACCTGAAGTGATGTCATTTTTGAGCTCATCCAAGGTGTAGCCCACAGCGAGTTTGGCCGCCACTTTGGCAATCGGGAAACCCGTGGCCTTGGAGGCCAAGGCTGACGAGCGTGACACCCTGGGGTTCATCTCAATCACCACCATGCGGCCGTCTTTGGGGTTGATGGAGAACTGCACATTCGAGCCTCCCGTGTCCACACCAATTTCTCTGAGCACCGCCAAGGAGGCGTTTCGCATGATTTGATACTCTTTGTCGGTGAGCGTTTGAGCGGGTGCCACCGTGATCGAGTCGCCCGTGTGAACCCCCATGGGGTCCAAATTTTCAATGGAGCACACGATGATGCAGTTGTCCGCCTTGTCGCGCACCACCTCCATCTCGTACTCCTTCCAACCCAGGAGTGACTCTTCAATCAACAATTCATGGGTGGGTGAGGCCTCGAGACCGCGCTTACAAATGGTCTCAAATTCTTCCGCGTTGTAAGCAATTCCCCCACCCGTCCCCCCCAGCGTAAAACTGGGGCGAATGACCACAGGAAAACCCACCGTTTTTTGCACTCCCCAAGCCTCCTCCAAGCTGTGGGCAATGCCTGACTTGGCCGAACCCAAGCCAATGCGGGTCATGGCATCTTTGAATTTAAGGCGATCCTCGGCCATATCAATGGCCTCAGGGGTAGCACCAATCAACTCAACGTTGTAGCGCTCAAGCACACCTTGGTGCCATAAATCCAAAGCACAATTGAGTGCCGTCTGCCCGCCCATGGTGGGGAGAATCGCGTCGGGTCTTTCACGGGCAATGATTTTCTCCACCGTTGCCCAAGTGATGGGCTCGATGTAGGTCACGTCCGCAGTGGCCGGATCGGTCATGATGGTGGCCGGATTGCTATTGATCAAAATGACCCGGTAGCCCTCCTCTCGCAAGGCCTTGCAGGCTTGCACGCCGGAATAATCAAACTCACAGGCTTGGCCGATGATGATGGGGCCGGCCCCGATGATCAAAATACTCTTGAGGTCTTGGCGCTTAGGCATGGTTGTGGGTCTCCATCATCTGGATGAAGCGATCAAAAAGGGTGGCAATGTCTTGCGGTCCGGGCGAAGCCTCGGGGTGGCCTTGAAAGGAGAAGGCAGGACAATCTGTTCTCTCCAAACCTTGCAAAGAGCCATCGAACAAGGACACATGGGTGGCACGCAAATTCTCCGGTAAGCTCTCAGGATTCACCGCAAAGCCATGGTTTTGAGAGGTGATAGAAACGCGCCCACTCACAAGATCCTTCACCGGGTGGTTGGCCCCGTGATGGCCAAATTTCATCTTAAAGGTCTTGGCACCACTGGCCAAGGCCATGATTTGATGGCCCAAACAAATGCCAAAGAGTGGCATGCGAAGCTTCATGAACTCCCGTGCTGCAGCAATGGCGTAGTCACACGGCTCGGGGTCACCAGGCCCATTGGAGAGAAAGACTCCTTGGGGGGACAAAGCCAACACGTCCGCCACGGAGGTCTTGGCGGGCACCACGGTGATCTTGGCGCCGC
>Ga0007809_10000577_pt1 | contig 15491 bp, 21 predicted proteins | sample CryBogCBE02Aug07_FD_60383 | JGI IMG/M metagenome (GOLD analysis project Ga0007809, IMG submission 60383) | Freshwater microbial communities from Crystal Bog, Wisconsin, USA - CBE02Aug07 | ecosystem: Environmental > Aquatic > Freshwater > Lake | place: Crystal Bog, Wisconsin, USA | collected...
TTCCCCGGGAAATAGCCGCATGTGGCCGGGTGTCATGCGGATCTCTCGGTCGCCACTCTTGACGACCAGCATTTCGTCGGTCGCGCCCTCGTAGAATGAGGCGTGAAGCCAGCGAATGAAGTCCGCCGAGGCGGGCTCCGGCAGGGTACCCGCCGAGTACATCCGATCGATTTCGCGCTGGAGCCGGATGTGGGCGCGGGCCTCAATTTGGAGGTTCCGCCGCCGCTCGTCGTCGTCGAGGCGGTCTTCCAATGCGTGCTCGATCTCGCGGGGGGTCGTATTGTGGTTCTCGATAAGGTTGGAGTAGTAGCAATTCATGATCCGCACGAGATCCGCTAGGTTCTCGGCGGGGCGCTTTGGCAGGCGGGAGCCGAGCGCCTCCGAGGCTCGCGTGAGCTCAGTGACGAGGTCGATGACCTCGTAACTTGGCGCGCTCAGGAGACAGGGCTCCATGCGGCTCGGCGTTTCGATTGAGACGGTGGAAGCCATTTGCCGATCTTACTTCAGCGCAACACAATGAATTATTAGCAGAAAATTCTATGAAAGGCATGGGTTTTGCCGATCTTCTTGCCGATCGCTAGCGCCTTGAATTTAATGCGGAAAGGCGAGCAATTTGCCTGCGGTGTGCCGATCCTGTCGCGGCGCAGGTGTTGGGTCGCAAGCTGAGAGATCGGAAATGACAGCCAAATACAGCTTGATCGACCCCACTCCGGAAGTTGAGGAAGTGGCGTCCCTACTTGACGAGGCCGCCAACGCGATCCTCCGAGGCGATAGAGCACGCGCGGAGCAGATACTGCGGGCGGCGAACTCTCCCTCTCTGTGGGCGTACGCAGACCGCGCCCTAAACCCGCCGCGGGGAATGTGGGTCAAGCGCAACTTAGACCCCACGCTTCCCGTTCTCGCTAAGGCTGAGCGCGCTCCGGTCCGAATGCCTTCGGCGGCTGAGACGCGAGCCGTCTTCCGGCGGGACGGCTACCGCTGCCGGTACTGCGGCGCGCGGGTCGTGCTCAAGGAGGCGCGCTCGATATTGACCTCCCACTTTCCGTCGGCCGTGCCGTGGCCTTCGGGGCCACAAAGCGACGCCGGGAAGCACGCGGCCTTCTACGCGCTCAACAGTGTTATCGACCACGTCGTGCCCCACGCTCGTGGTGGAGACAGCTCGCCCGAGAACCTCGTCACGGCCTGCTGGCCCTGCAACTTCTTCAAGGATGACGCGACGTTGGCGGAAATTGGTCTAGCCGACCCCCGAGACCGGCCCCCGGTTGTCGATGAGTGGGACGGCCTGGAGAGGCTAGTCAGGGGACTGCGAAGACTGAGGCCCAGTCGGCCGCCGGAACAGTCGATGAAGCCGCCGCGGGCGCAGCGACCCAAGGCGGCTCCCCGGCCGGCGGAGGATTGGGGGGAGCGCCTAGAGGCGTGGGCTGATCCGATTGCGGCCAGATCCCCGGAAACGGCGAGGCAGCTGATCAGGTTCCTCAAATCGCTCGAGGCGACTGAAGTCGACTACTCGATTGGCGACTTTCTAATCGTCAACGTCCGGGTGAACGCTGCCTCATTGGCGGTCTTCGGGATTGATCAGAATGGGAACGTCGACGTGCCTTGGCTGATCGGCACCCACAAGGCGGAGTTCCGGCCCTTCGCTGCTGCAGTGGCGGAGGCCGTGCCTCGAGCGCGATTGTACGAAACGCGGACGATGTGGCGCGTCGACGGCGACGGCGCAGCGAAGGGGCAGATCTCCGTAGAGGAGCTGGTGTCGGCTGCGGAGCCGATTGCAGATGCTCTGAACCAACTTATCAAACGCGTTGCTGGGCGGTCGGAGTAACGAAGATGGCTACCAAGGGCCCCGGCCGGGATGGAGTCATGAAGGCTGTTGCTGAGTTCGATACACTCGGGCGTGACGCCTTCCTCGAGCGCTACGGGTTCGGACGAGCGCGGGAGTACCTTCTCGTCATCGACGGCCGAGAATACGACTCCAAGGCCATATGGGGTGCGGCACATCAATACAGTGAGAGTGGCCGGCCCCTCCGCTCCGAGGAGTTCTCCGGCGGGCTAGCGGCGGCGGCAGGCGAGCTGCAAAAATTGGGCTTCGAGGTCAATTCGCCCGCTCGCAACCCCGATTGGACGTGGGACGAGCACGTGCTCGCGCTCGAGCTCTACATGACCGACAGGGAGCACCTTCCGGGCAAAACGAGTCCGAAGGTGATCGCCCTCTCCGCCCTGCTGAACCGGCTCGGCGAGCGGAAGGGTCTCCGCAGCTCGTCAACCTTCCGGAACCCCGATGGCGTCGCGATGAAGCTGCAACCACGTAAGTCGGCACCGGGAACTGCCCACGAAACTTCTGCACCAAATCCTTGCGGACCAGTTGCCCTGGGAACGCGCTTGCTGCCTTGCGATCGAGTTCGTCAAGTTCCATGGGTGGATTTCCGTCTCACTTGCCGTCGGACACACGCATCAACAGGCCGACTAGCGGCGTATTGATGTAGTAGTTGTTACGGCCGATCTGATGTTTCTCGACAAAGCCGGCCGCTGCGAGTTGCTCGAGATGCTTCGCCGCTGTCTGGCGGGTCACGCCAAGATCCTTCTGGAGAAACTCAATCCGCGTGTAGGGGTGGCGAAAGAGGTTGTTGAGCAGGTCCTGCGAGTAGCGGATCGTCTCATGGTCTCGCAGTCGCTGCTTGTAGTCCGCCATCAGTCTGCGCATCCCCTCTACGAGCGCAAGCGTGTCTCGCGCGGTCGTCGAGACGGCCCGGAGCATGAAGATGATCCAAGGCTCCCAAGTTCCTTCGTCGCGGACCAGTTGGAGCAGCCGATAATACTCGGCCTTGTTTCGCGTGATATATCGGCTGAGGTAGAGGACCGGTATCTCCAGAAGGCCGACCCTGGTCAGGTATAGCACATTGATAATCCGACCGATCCGACCGTTTCCGTCTGTGAAGGGGTGGATGCTTTCAAACTGATGATGGATCAGCGCCATCTTGATGAGTGGATCGAGGTCGCAGGCGTCATCGTCATTCATGAAACGCTCGAGATCCGTCATCGCCGCAACGATTTCTGACGGATCCTGAGGGGGGACGTAGACCGTCTCGCCGGTCAATTCCTTCTTCAGAGCTGTCCCCGGCGTGACGCGGAAGGTTTCATCCGTCCGCTTCAGCACCTGGAACATATCGATGATGGCGTTGCAGGTGAGCAGGCCCTGGTGGCTTAGCAGGGTGTCGTAACCTCGCTTCAGGGCGTCGCGATAGTTGGCGACCTCCTTGGCCGCCGGCGAGCCCACGGCATCAATCATCATGCCGGCTTGGAACAGTTCGTCCTGTGTTGTGACGATGTTCTCGATTTCAGAGCTGGCCTTGGCTTCCTGGAGGGCTAGCGTATCGATCAGGATAGCCTGGTTCGGCATGCTGGCAGCGCGGCCCTTGAGTTCCGCGAGGTTTGCGCGAGCGGCAACAAGCTCCCGCAGGACCGCAGGCGTCTCCAGCTCGTCGGGTGGCGGAAGCTTCGGCAGTTGGTAGGTCGGCTTTAACATGTCCCGCCTGACGTGTTCGAAATTCGTGAAGTTTTTAACACGTCCGCGCGCATATGTTAAATGCAGCTAGGGTCAATCACCCACCACCAGCGTCCGAAGCGCCAGCACCTGTCCTTCATCGTCGAGCACGACCAATGTCGCCGTCGATCCCTCGTGGACATCCGACACCAACATCGAGGCGCAGCCGCCTTCATCGAGAACCCTAATATCCTTTAGCAGCGATGCCCCGGACGTTTCAGGTCCGGCGCGCAGATCCGCACGAAGGTCGGCCCCACCAGACGCCTCAATCCGAAGTCGCAAGCCCGTCCATTCGGCTTTCACGATGCTGACCGACTGACGGGAGCCCATAGGTGCCACGTCGATGACCGGGGTGACACATTCCTGGGGGCTGATCCCGCCGTGGGCGTAGTCGTAGCCGGCGAAGAAGCTTCTGGCGCCGGTCGCGAACACGACCTGAACCTCAGGGTTCCAGCTCCACGGCGCGAAATCATAGGTCGTCTGCGCGCCCGGCTTGATCCGCGCGCACCGCGTCCGCTTACCATCGGCCTCCACTAGGGCCGTATCCAGAGCCGCCTTCTCCAGCCCGCCCGGCACCAGGAGCCAGCCGTGATCGGTCACAACGCGCACCCTTCTGATCTTCTGTGAGAGAGTCGCGTGGGGTTGTCTGTACGTCGCCAGACCATTCAACTGGGGTCATGGTCCGAGTCCTAAACGGTCAATCGTTTCTAGGCTACACGGTAGACTTTCGGAGGAGCTAAGCGCGGGTCTCAGATTTTATGGTGGCTGTGACCTATTTGTGACCTGGACGGATTTTTCCGGCGCGACTCCGCCTCTAACTTATTGAATTTATTGGCGACCCGGAAGGGGGTCCCACAAGCTAACAAAATCAAGCTTGGTAGCTTGTCTAACTACCCAAAAAGGCACTCTTGTCCGGCAACGGGTTCTCAACCGACTGTCTAACCTGCGCGACGGAATTTGGGTCGCGCGCGAAGGCGGGTCCGCCACCTCTTACACGTGGGGTGCCGCATGATCCGGGACCTTCACCAGCTGCGCCAGCGGATCGGCGGACACGTCTACGCCGGCGGACGAGAATGGGTCGGCCCCGGCCCTGGCCATAGCCGTCGGGACACCAGTCTGCACGTCACCCTGAAAGACGACGGACGCCTGCTTTATCATTCCTTCGCCAATGACCCTGCGGGCGCCATACGCGCCCATCTGGGGATCGAGGGGGCGCGACATACCCCGCTTGATCGGAAGGCCCGGGACAGGGCCGAACGCGAACGTAAGCGCATCGAGGCCGAGACCCGCCGCCACCGCATCAACTGGTGCGCGGACGTTTGGGACCAGACCACCGGCGCAGATGGATCTCCTGTGGAAACCTATCTGCGCAGCCGGGGCCTGACCGGACCGATCCCACCGGCCCTGCGGTTCCACCAGGCTGCGCCACGGGGCTATGAAAGCACCGAGACGTGTCCTGCCATGGTCGCCATCATTCACGGCCCTGACGGATTACCCTCGGGCCTGCACGTCACCTTCTTGAAGCCTGACGGCAGCGGAAAGGCTTACGGGGGCAAGTCTAAATTCATTTTCGGCTATGCGAAGGGCGGGGCCGTTCGCCTGGCGCTTCCTGTGAACGGGCGGCTAGCCGTGGCCGAAGGGATCGAGACCGCCCTTAGTTTCACGGTCCTGACGGGGACGCCCGCCTGCGCCGTCCTGTTTGCCCTGAACCTGCCAGACTTCAAACCACCGCCGGAAGTGCAGACCCTGACGATCGCCGCCGACGGTGATCCCACGGGCGCGGACGCGGCCCGCCGGCTGGCGGAAGCCGCTTGTAATCACTGTGACGTACTGGTCGCCACGGCACCCGCCGGGACGGACTGGAATGATGTTCTGATCGGGGGTGCGGCATGATCGACCAAACCAACCCATTTGAAGGCGTGGTGGCCTTTAAGCGCATCCCAGAACCTGAACAAACATCACGGTTTGCTTACGAGGATTTCGACACCCTGCAACCGGGACGCCAGCAATGGCTTGTCAAAGGGTTGTGGCCGTCAGTGGGGGTCTGCTTCCTGGCGGGACCGAGCATGGCGGGCAAGTCATTCCTCGCGCTGGATCTGTGCGTGAAGGTCATCCGAGGCCAGACGGTGCTAGGGCGAAAGAGCAAACCCTGCGGCGTGGTCTATGTCGCCGCCGAGGGTGCAGCTGGGGTCCGCAACCGGATCACCGGCCTGCGCCAGCGCACCGGACCCGTCGGCGGGCTGTTCCAGTTTATCGGCCAGGCCCCGGACCTGACATCCCCGGATGACGCGGACGAGCTGCGCCGAAGCCTGCTCGCCCAAAAGGCGGCATTTGAGGCGCGAGGCGAACGGCTGGGCCTGATCGTGGTCGATACACTGTCGGCGTCCGTACCGGGCGCTGACGAGAACACGGCCAAGGATATGTCGCCGGTCCTGACAGCCCTGCAGTCAATGTCGATCGAGCTTGGGGCAATGATCCTGGTGATTGCGCACACCGGGAAAAATACCGACGCCGGGATCCGTGGGTGGTCTGGCTTGCTGGCAAATGCCGACGGCCTGATCATGCTTTCCAAGGCCGAAGGTGACGAAACCCGCACCGGCACGGTGGAGAAGGTGAAGGACGGAAGGTCCGGCGACCGCTTCGCCTTTGCGTTAGATTTGGTGGTCATCGGGATAGATGAGGACGGGGACGAGATCACCACCTGCACGGTGGTCGAAACCGACATGCCAGAGGGCGGTGCGTTAGTACCCGACAAACTGAACACTAACGCTTCGTCCGTCCTGACGGCCATCGGCTATCTAATCGACAACGGCTACACCATCCCGACCCCGAACCTTCCCGGCATCCCGTCATGGGCGAAAGCGGTCGATACTGAAACCCTGCGGAAACGCTTGTGGGAAACGGGTTTCAACGACCCCGAAGTCAAACCTGGAACCATCCGTGTGCGGTGGCGTGACGCGAAGCTGGACCTTCAAAAGAAGGGTTATATCCGCATTGAAGGCGAGGCGATCATCTGGCTTGGGAAGCGGTCCCGTTAGGAGGCGTTAGGTGGCGTTAGGGTCAATTTACCTAACGGGGACCCTTTCTGTTCCGTTCGCGCCAGCGCAGGCGTTAGGCGTTAGGGGGGGTCTATGACCCCTAACGCCCTAACGCTAACGGTCAGGTCTGGGTTTCTGGACGCTGACGAAGAGGCTTTCTTCGAGGAGAGGGCTGCTATTCGCGAATATGACGGGGGCCTGCCTCGCGCCGCTGCTGAACGCCTGGCCATGCTGGAAGTGATGGAACGGCGTAGTCAGGTAGCTACCACCGGCGAGCGGGCAGCGTGATAATGTGATATCATTTCACCACTTAACCACGGTCGTTTTCAATCGAGGTTGCCCAATGGCAAAGCCTATCAAGCGGGGCCGGATCAACTTCCGCGCCACGGAAGACCTGGAGGCGGCACTGGTTGCCGCTGCCGCACTGGAAGGGGTGAAGCCGGCTGAATATGCCCGTCGGGTGGTGGCATCTCATCTCGCGCAGTCTCGCGTCCCGGCATGACGGACAGCCGACCAGTCCGAAAGAAGAAGGCCCGTCTGTTGCGCCGTGAAGAGCGCAGACGCAGCCAGCCAAAGCCTACGCCCATGAAACCGCCGACACCTGAAGTTCAGGCTATTCTGACCAGCTGGGGCTGGCCGCCCAGGATCTTTGCGCAAAAGCGGCAGAAGACCTGCGGGGCGAAGACGCGAAAGGGTGAGCCCTGCAAATGTCTCGCCCTGGCGAACGGGCGGTGCAAACTGCACGGCGGGCAGTCCACCGGTCCTAAAACGGAAGACGGCTGGAGCCGAACCAGGGCTGGATACCGGGCCTATGTTGAGCGCCGAAAGGCCCAGGCCGTATCTATTCTGACCCCAAGACGCGCGCGCACCGGCCTCTAAAAACTGACATTTCCTGACACCGCGGACCAATCACCCCGCCCTCGTGCAGCTAAGACATGCTGGTGACGGTTTCGGTGCCGACATTGCCTGTGTTTGCGGTTTCATTCGGTGCTGGGCCGGTGGGTCCTGTGATGAGGTTTCGGGGGTGCAATGGCCCCCCCCTTCTGCGAGCAATGGTGGGGCGCAGACTGTCGATTTCAATTGCAAGTTCAGTGGGAACGCTTTTAATTCGATTGCTAAAATAAATTTCGGCGGGGCGTAGCATGCGGTACTTAAATATCTTGGCGACCGTCTTGGTGTTGGCCGCCAGTCCGGCGTTCGCGCAGGGGCACAAGGCTACTGTGGCGGTATACCAGATGGATGATGTCGCGCACACCGGCCAAGGTCCGACGTTCACGCAGATGCTACAAACAGCGATAGCTCAAACTAATAAATTTAGTGTTCTTGAGCGTACACAAATATCAAATCTTGTTGGCGAGCAAGCGCGCGCTCGCGCCGGATTGGTCACTTCAAATACACCTGATAAAGTTGGGGGCTTTGAGGGGGCGGACTATCTTATTTACGGATCGATCACGTCTGCGTCGGTGGTGACGAAGAATTTGTTTGGAATGCGGGCTCAGCCAGATCCTAGATATCCTACCGTATGTTTGGACGCATTTGTCACTTTGGGGGTCGACATCAAGATCACCGACTCCAGAAGTGGTGAGGTGCGCTACACAAGCAGCATAAATAGTACGGAAAAGGCTGGCACGGCCTGCGTTGGTGGAACGCGATACGACTTAACGAATTCCCTCCGAAATGCGGCCAACAAGGTCGCGTACTCACTCGTCACAACAGTGTATCCAATCCAAGTTGCGAGTGTGCAACCCGACGGGGTTCTCGTGCTCAACTATGGTGAGGGAACCATTCAAGCTGGCAACGTGTATGGGGTTTACTCAAAGGGAGAGTCGTTTGTAGACCCTGCCACGGGAGAAAAACTTGGGAACAATGAAGAGCGCCTCGGATATGTGCAGGTAACCGCGGTGCAAGGCCGTATCTCCCGCGCGACGCCGCTTGGACTATTTGCACAACCGCCGTCTATCGGCGCAATCGTGCGCCCAGCTTCTAAAGAAGAGCTTGAGCAGCTTAGGCAGCAGGGCAAGAGGAAGGGCTGATGTTTCAATTGCGCTTTCGTCAGACTGAGAAGCACTTGGTTGTGTTTTTTGTCGCATTTATTGTGTGTGCTCATTGGTCAAATGCGAAAGCAGACGCGAGCGGTGCGAGCAAAAATATATTAGTCGGCGAAATCTCCTCTGCGAAATCTTGTACGGTTTATGAGGAGTCATCTGGTTCCCAACTAAATTGGGGGTCATCAGTCGCTGCAGTTAATCGCTATGGCGGCATGGCTGCTGGATCATCAGGGAGCTACTCGACTTGGAAGACCTGGCTCGTAAAAGACTGCGTAGATAATTTTGCCTCGTTGCGCGCTGCGTTGCGTGCATCTTTAGCCGGTGTTGGCCATGCAATCCAAGTTGTCTCCGCTGGTAATAACCTCACGCTTTCTGGCACGATTTCGGATTTGAGAAGTGCAATGCACGAAAGTTCGGTCGGCCACAGCGGGGGTGTGCTAGACAGGGGCGAGGCCTACGAGGTCACCGTCAATATCACGCTCAAGGACCAACGCGGACGGGTGGTGTATGGTCAGTCTTTAAATACATCCGTAAAAACCGCTCAAGATTTTCAGGCCGGGGGTGTAACTTCAAGCTCTACTAATGACGGTAAGGGGATCTATGCGGCCATCGAAAAAAAGGTCGCCCTGGCGGTGGCGCGGAGCATTACGTTCCATTTCGATCCGCCGCGGGTCCAAAGTGTCAGCAGCAATCAGATCATACTGAATTATGGTGCTCCGCTGTTTGAAACAGGTGATCTGGTGCAGATTATTTTGCCGGGTGCAGGGATCGTGAATTTCCACGTGGTCGGATCCGTTGGGGCCCAAAGTGTAGCGGAAGTTGAGGGCCGGCACGATCTTTCAGCGATCAAGCCTGGGGCTGAAGTGGCGTTCATTGAGGTCGGGTCACCAGCAGCAAATTCGAAGCGTTTTGAAAGGGTGGAACTGCCCTAAGGGCGCTTTTCTGATCCAGGTGTTTTTCCAGCGATTAGTGCTCAGGTCTGACGTCGGCGTGCCGAACCGTCAGATGCGTCCAGAGTCTCAACTGCTTTCTGAATTGGAGGGGCACTGCTCGACCGGTTGCGGTGGGCGGCGCGTCTGTCGGTTTTAATTCGGTTAGAAACCGATCAGACCCGGCGAATGGGTTTCCATTTCACGCCCTGACCCCATGACGTGCGCGTGTAAGGCACCGGAAAAGTCGCTACGGTTATGGCGCAAAAACCGCCGGTAAATGGTTTTTTCTTTTGGGGCGCGCACGGGGTGTGGTCCCACAACCTGGCACCCTTCCGGTCCCAAAGGGTTTCATTGGGGTTGGCTACACGCCTGGCTCGGATATGGTCGGTTTTGATTTTGAGCTTAATTATTGAGACCAATTAGAGACAAGAGCGTTGGCAGGAGCCACAAATCCGTTGTCATTCCTATACCAGCCAAATGCAGTCATGCAGGAATTAAACATGCTAGCGCTAGGTGCGGATCTGTTAGATGATGCATCTCGGAGGCATGAGTAACGTTGTTGTAGATATTCGTCGTAAGTAGCGCCGTCTCTTGACCATCCCATGGGCTTGCTATTTGAATTTTCCATCTTTCTCCGCCAATTCATCATGGCGTCGAAAGCTTGTTGCTGTGCGGCTAAGGCTGCGGCACCGGACGATTGAGAGGTGTCGCAGACAACTCGACCAAATTCATTTCTACAAGTGGTCGTGGTGTCTTGGGCTTGAGCGGCGCCGGCAAGTGACACCAGTGCAGCGCTTAAGACTGCTATCATTTTCGCCATTTCATCAGCCCCCTTACAGCCCCGCCATGCTGGCCGCGTTCTTCGTGAACCGTTCAGCCTGGCGAATGTACCGCTTTGTAGTGTCAAATCTAGCGTGGCGCATATGCTCCATGATCACATGGGCCGGGGCGTCATTGGCAGCTGCGGACGTGGCGAGACCTGCCCGAAGGCTGTGACCGCCGAACGCAGCTGGATCGAGGCCGATCCGTTTCGCGCCCGCCTTCACGACATGCGCTACGGCCTGCGGTGTCATGGCCTGGTCAGACACATTGCCCCAGCGATCTACAGCGCGAAACACGGTGCCGGATGTAATCCCGGCTGCGGCGATCCAGTCCGCCAGGGCGCGCACTGGACAGGTTTCAAGGCGCGATCCATGCGGTATGGCAACCACCGCGCCCCGGCCTTCCTGATCGGCCTTTGACCGGTGCAGGTGGATTTCCAGACCACCCGATACGAAACGGGCCTGTACGGCTGTCGCATCCTCGCCCTCGAGGCTGATAGCGGCCAGCTCTGACCGGCGCAGGGCCGCGGCAAAGCCGATCAGCAACAGGGCGCGGTCCCGCAGGCCCGCCAGGCCGTTAGGGAGGCTCTGGACGGCTTCGCGTACGTCCGTGGTCATCATGGCCCGCTTGGGCTCTGGTGGCCGTCCATGGGCTCGCCTGATGCCTGCCCAGACGGCTTTAAGCGCGCCGCTGGCCGGAACCTGCTGGCCGACTGTTTCGTGGGCGGTGCGGATGGCAGACATGCGCCGCGCCAGTGTTGCGACAGAAACGGTCGCAGCCTTCGCGGTCAGGTACATCGCCAGGGTGTTTGCGGACGCCGGCAGGGCGGTCGCGCCGACTTGATCGCACCAGCCCTGGAAATCCCGCCAGTCCGCTGCATAGGCGCGCTGTGTGTTCGCTGACATACCGCCGGCTGCATAGTCGCGGGCCTGATCGGCCAAGGCGGCGAGATCCGCCGGCAGGGCTGGCTTAATGGTGGTGACGGCGTTCATGGCTTGCCCTGCATCTCACTTTCGATAATGGTTGTTATCGCAGGCGAGCCACCGTGCTGCAATGATATTTTGATTAAGTGGTGGTAAAAATAAGAGGCGACTATGGAGAGCACTCATTCGGCAATGTGGCGGGCCTCCGAATTGGTCCGCGAAATGAAAGAGGCGGAGGGCGCTAACCTTACGGTGGAGGAGCAGGCCCGCTTTCACTTCGACAAGGTCATGGCGCTGAACACGCGATATGACCTGGCCTATCTCGTCTCCATGTCAGGGTCCTTGCACCGCCAGCTGGTCGCCATCCGCTGGGCGGCATGGGTGATAGCGGCCTTGTTGGCTTTGATAGCGTGGCGGCTTCACTAGGTGGCGCGGTGGCATAACTAGGGGTGACGAAATGAAGCGAGTTTTGATGGCGATTGTAGTCGTTGTGGCTGCAAGCGTCGCCCCGTTAGCGGCCAACGCGAAGTCCAGGACGGAAATTGGTTATGGCATGGCCACCTGCGGTGCATGGACTACTGATGAGGATCCAAATGGCCGGGTTCGCCAAACGCGCGCCGCGTGGATCTTGGGATATTTGAGCCGTGCGTCCTATGACCATGCTGGCGATATGCTTGATCCGGTGGACGCCCCAGCGATTGAGGCGTGGATCGATAATTACTGCAAAGCGCACCCGCTTGATCGTCTTTCACGGGCGGCCGAAGCGCTCGAAGTGGAGCTTGCGGCGCGGGTTGCCAACAAGAAATAGCCTGATGGCAAAAAATCATGGTTGTGGCGTAGTGAGGTTCCATTAACCGACGCTGGACAGGGTGCGGCTATGGCTATTGACGTGAAACGTGGGATCCGGCGGCTGCTCATAGTCTTGAGCGTGGCCTATTGGGGCTTGGCGGCCTGCGTCGTGTGGTCTGCGTATCGCGATGCAGCAGACGCAGCACTGAATAAGGATCAGGTGGCGCTTTCACTTGAGGGCAGTCAGACGATCGCCGTCGGCACTGTGCCGGAGGGCTCAACCTGCGCGGACGCAGTGATTGCCGAAAACAAGTGGGTGCGGGAGCATCCTGAAAAGCACTTTCCAATGGTCAGTCGGACGGCCTGCGATGATGCTGAGGCTAGTGCGCCTGAGTTGCGGCGGCGCATCGGAACGAGAGCGATTTGGCCAGCGCTTGAGCCTTGGGTGGTCGCTTATGCTTCGATTGCCGTGATAGGCGCGGCGTTGGTCTGGATCTGGCGCGGCTTCCGAAAGACCAGCCCATGAATACCCTCGCGATCCTCTCCCGCAAAGGCGGTGCCGGTAAGACCACCATTGCCGCGCACCTGGGCGTCATTGCCGAGGCCCACGGCCTGCGCACCCTGTTTGTCGATACAGACCCGCAACGATCCCTGACGGACTGGTGGCGGTCCCGTGCAGCTGCAACCCCGATCCTGGTTGCGGCTGAGGCTGCAGACCGGGGTAAGGTATCGAAGGTCGCGAAAGGCGAGGGATCCGTTGACCTGATGGTCATCGACACCATGCCCGCCGCCGAAGGCGACGCCACGATGGCCACAAGAGCGGCTGATTTCGCCCAGGTAAGCGTTCGCCCTGCGATCCTTACGTTTCCGCCGTATCGGGTTTGTGTGCCGGGGTGACGATGTCTAGCAACAAAGACGCTAGTTTAGTAAATTCTAACCTTAGATCCGACGTTGCGGATGTGCGGTCAGTCGATGATGTCGCCAAACAGCTTTCTGAGCCGGCTGGCAACGCGACCCAGTCGAAGCGAGGGCGGGGCCGGCCGAGAAAGGTGTCTGGTGTAACGGCTGCGACCAAGACTTTCGGGCAGACGATCCGCATGACGCCGGGTTTACGCCGGGCTCTTCGCGCAGCTGCCGATGCAGAAACTGACCGCACTTCGTCGGTGGTCTCCGTTCACGACATAATCCTCAAAGCTGTCCGTGCACACCTCAAGCGTGAGGGGATCGATGTTCCGGATTAGAACGCTTGAGGCGGTGGAATTTTGTGCTGACCTTAATGCTGGTGCTGGGGTGTAAGCCTAAAATTGAGGGCTTGATCTGTGAGGGCGTCCGGATCTCGATCCTGAAGTATCGGCAAATCCGATACATTTCTTCAGGTGTTAACCGCTTGTTAACGAATTAGTCTGTTCGGCTTACGTTCTGCCCGTTGACTAGTGAACAAACAGTTGTACACCATGTAGATGTGGTGTTCGGGCTTGCTTCGACGATCCACATTCGCTGCGAAGAGGTCTTGTTTTGCGGGATATGCTGATGAGCTTCGGCTCTTGAAAGCAAATCCCGCCGGGCTGCAACCCGACGGGATCATTTCGCTCTAAACAACCGGATCGCCTTCGCGAACCGATGTGCGTATGGACGCTAGCTAGGACGGACCGAACTGACAAGCCTTTTCATCGCTTCGATTTCGCCCGCACCAGAAAGCCCCATTTGAGATCGGCACCCGTGACGGCGGTCCTTTTATAAGGGCTTCCCATGTTTTGTGAGACAAAACGACTTTCCCTGCTTGAGGCTGCGCGAGCGGCTGGATGCTCAACTGAGGCGGTTCGCCGATGGTGTGCTGACCTAGGCATTGGTGTGCTCGAAGACAAAAAATGGCGGGTGGACCCGGCAAAGCTTGATCAAATCATCGCGGCCCGGTCCGCGCTGAAGAAGGGGCGGGTTTGAGCATGAGGCCGTCTGTCCCGAATGACCAAAACCCTGGTGGGTGTTGCGCAAAAACGAAGCGCTCGCGCCGTAATTTTCCGACCGACGCCCAGCTTCAAAGGGTGCTGGCACCGTTTATCCGAAGCGGCGCGCCAATTCAGATCGCAGTGCAGCGACACGGTGTGACGATTTCAGTCGGCCCGTCTGTTCAAGCTGCTGTCCCCCTTGAGATCTGTAACGACTGGGACGAGGTGCTGTCATGAAGCAACCGCTCCGCATCAAATACGTCACAAGCTACCTGGACCGCCACGGGCGTCGTTGGTGGCGGTTTCGTCGGAAGGGCTTTCAAGAAGCTCAAACGAGCCTGCAGCTCGGTACGGTTGCCTGGTCTGAGTGGTACGCTGCGGCCTGTGCATCTAAGGCTCCGGCTATCGGGTCCGATCGAACCGTGCCTGGCACCATCAATGACCTGATCGTTCGCTACTATCAGTCTACGGAATTTAGCCAGTTGCGTCCCTCCACGCGATCAACATATCGTGGTGAGTTGGAGCGTTTTCGCCAGGCTCACGGGAGCAAGCCAATTGCCCGTTTAGAGCCGAAGCATGTCCGTGGGCTGATGGACGCGAAGAAGGACACTCCGGAAGCTGCAAACAATTTGCGTCGCGTATTGCGGATCATATTTGCCTTTGCCGTCGAGCGTGGGCTTTGCGGTCAGAACCCGATGACCGGCATCAAGAAGGTCAAGGTCGCTGGTGACGGGTTCCATGCGTGGACGGAGGACGAAATAGCGGCGTTTGAGAAGCGGTGGCCGACCGGTACGCGCCAGCGCCTTGCAATGAGCCTGCTGCTCTACACCGGCCAGCGTCGAAGTGATGTGGTCCGAATGGGGCGTCAGCACCTGTCGGGCAACGGGATCAACGTCACACAGGAGAAAACCGGAACATCTCTATGGCTCCCCATTACAAAGGAACTGCAGTCCGCGATGGACGCCATGCCAAAGACGCAGCTGACCTTTCTCCTGACGGAACATGGAAAGCCGTTTAGCGCAGCAGGTTTTGGAAACTGGTTCAGGTCGGCCTGCGACGCCGCCGGACTGAAGGATTGCTCGGCGCATGGGCTACGAAAATCATGCGCCATCCGCATGGCGATGAACGGTCGCTCGGCGCATGAAATTCAGTCAATCACCGGGCACCAATCGCTGAAAGAGGTCGAAAGGTACACCAAACAGGCCGATCAGGTCAGGCTTGCCGCCCGGGCGGTTTCGGGGCTGTCGAGATCGGATCAAGAACAAAAACTGTCTAACCGCCCGGCCTGGTTAGACAAATCCAAGAAAAAACATAGCAAATACAACGATCTAAAAAATAGATGGCGACCCGGAAGGGGGTCCCACAAGCTAACAAAATCAAGCTTGGTAGCTTGTCTAACTACCCAAAAAGGCACTCTTGTCCGGCAACGGGTTCTCAACCGACTGTCTAACC
>Ga0007809_10000580_pt1 | contig 15480 bp, 16 predicted proteins | sample CryBogCBE02Aug07_FD_60383 | JGI IMG/M metagenome (GOLD analysis project Ga0007809, IMG submission 60383) | Freshwater microbial communities from Crystal Bog, Wisconsin, USA - CBE02Aug07 | ecosystem: Environmental > Aquatic > Freshwater > Lake | place: Crystal Bog, Wisconsin, USA | collected...
AAATGAGCCCCACCGTGAACCACGCGGTGAGCGATTGCAACAAGGCCAGCACCGACCTGTGCAGATGAGCCTTTATGCACTGCGATCAAGGTTTTAAGTTCCTCAATTGCCGCATCAAAAGGGTCTATATTTGGAGCCAACGATATTTCTTTTTTAACCTTTTGTCCGTCCTGTGACTCATATTTAAGACTTATAGGCTTTTTATCTGAGCTATCAGTTGATGGCTCTAGGTGTTCGAATTGACCAATCAATAATGCACTTCCAAGTTGCCCTTGATTTACCCCGTATAAAGCAAACTTAAGGCTCGAAGATCCCGCATTGATTGATAAGATGGTCATGACTCAAATGGTATTTGTTCTGTAGTGGTGTGCACACAATTTAGCGAGCAAAGCTGATGCACTCCTTGTTCTGGCGCTATCGGCTCGGCTAGTCAATGCAATAGGCACCCGAGCTCCCAAGACAATCCCGCAAGCAGTTGCACCGCCCAAATACTCGAGCTGTTTGGCCATCATGTTGCCTGATTCCAAATCTGGCGCAAGTAAGATATCGGCACGCCCTAAAACAGGAGAATTTATATGCTTGACCTGCAACGCGTGGGGGGAGACTGCATTATCAAAGGCCAAAGGGCCATCTAAGATTGCTCCCGTAATTTGTCCTCTATCTGCCATTTTGCAAAGAGCCGCAGCGTCAAGGGTAGAGGGCATACTGGCGTTGACGGTTTCTACGGCGGCAAGTAAAGCGACCTTTGGCATCTCTGTTCCTAAGATCTTTGCAAGTGAAATTGCATTTTGAACGATGTCTTTTTTCTCCATCAAGTTTGGAGAGATATTTAAAGCCGCATCCGTAATAAATAGCGGCTTTGCGTACATAGGTACATCAAATCTAAAAACATGTGACATTCTTCTTGCTGTCCTAAGCTGCTGCTGAGCAAGCACGGCTTGAATGAGTTCATCCGTATGCAAGCTTCCCTTCATCAAAGTCTCCACCTCACCGCAGGAAGCCATCTCAGCCGAGAGCGCAGCAGAGGCGTGGCTGTGCGGGGTATCTTTGATTTGAATTCCTGACAGATCCAACCCCTGTGAGTCTGCGAGTGATCTGATTTTCTTCTCTGGTCCTACCAAAACGGCAACAATCAAACCGGCATGATGTGCATCCCAAGCACCCTGCAAAGACTCCTGATCACAGGGGTGAACAACAGCACATTTAACAGGCTCCAAAGAGGATCCTAAATTTAACAGCTCTTGATGCCTTGCCTCAGGATTGAAAAGAGTAATTTGGGGAGCTTTTATACGGGGCATTTTTAAAGGATGTGCAGGGGCCAATACCTTGGCAACTCCGGACATAACCTTTGAGCCGTCTTGATTCACAATTAAACAGTCCAACTCAAGAGACTTTTGTGTGTCATCCTTTGTTATGCAAGACACACTGACTGTGACCGTGTCTCCTACACGTATGGGTCTTGAGAAATGGAGTTTCTGATCTAAATATATGGTTCCTGGTCCCGGAAATGTAGTCCCCAGAACACTAGAAATAAGTGCCCCCCCCCACATCCCGTGAGCGATCACACCGTGAAAGAGCGAGGCGTTCGCATAACTGGGGTCAAGGTGCGCAGGGTTGGTGTCACCAGATACCGCAGCAAAGGCTTGGATATCTTCAAGCGTCAGTGTCCTGATTGTTTGCGCAGTGTCTCCAATCCTAATTTCCTCATAGGCGTAACTCACCATCCAATCTGGATCGGTTTTTATCAAATTATTCATTTTTTTTAAAAAATTAGTGGTGAAGAAAAATGGATCAGCTTCAAAATAATCACTACTTAACTTGCTGGGTGTTGAGAAGTCTTATGGAGGACTTCACATCACAGCGTGCATGCCAGCGTCAACAAATATAGTTTGACCCGTCATACCACTTGACAAGTCTGAGCACAAGAAGACACATAAATCTGAGACCTCCTGCAGGGTTGCCAATCTTTTAAGAGGCGCTTTTTCTGCTGAAGTTCGCATGAGATCTGTAATGCCTTCAATGCCAGATGCTGCGCGGGTCATGAGTGGGCCAGGCGATACCGCATGCACCCGAATTCCGCTCGGCCCAAGCTCAGCAGCCAAATACCTAACCATTGATTCAAGCGCGGACTTGACTGGTCCCATAATGCCGTAATGTGGCACGACCTCAGAGGATCCAAGATAAGTCATTGCCAACATTGTTCCTCCACGGTTCATGTAGGGTGCACACAGTTTTGCAAAACGAGCAAATGAATGGCAAGAAACGTCCATAGCCCTTGTAAAACCAGGGCCTGAGCTGTCTATAACCCGGCCGTGAAGATCAGCCAATGGTGCAAAAGCGATCGAATGAATTACAAAATCAAAATACCCAAGTAACTCCCCCCCCTGCCCTACAAAACTCTCAAGCTCCCCCGGGGACTCTACATTGCAGTTGACAAGCTCTATACCCAAAGGGGCCGTTAAAGGCTGAACAAAAACTCTGGCCTTATCGTTCAGACATGAGACCACCATCTTCGCGCCAAGCTTGGACATTTCCTTGGCACATCCCCAGGCGATGCTTTGATCGTTGGCGACACCTAATATGAGGCCTTTTTTGCCCTCTAATAACAACGAGTTAAATTTAGATTCCATAGGAAGATTCTAATTCTCTTAACAATAGAACAGATTAATATGAGTCAAAATTTTTGAGCCATGTCAAATCAAATTAGAATAATCCTGAAAGATGTGCAGGAATGGACACTTTTTTGAGAAATATTGCAATATTATGAATAAAAGGCCAGGCGATGAAAGCAATTTGGAGAGAAAAAGTCATTGCTGAAAGTGTCGACACCATACTTCTCGAGGGGAATCATTATTTCCCACCCGAGTCATTAGAAAAAAAGTACATCACCTTCAGCAACCATAAAACAACCTGTCCCTGGAAGGGGCAAGCCCAGTATTACTCTGTAATAGTTGATGGAGAAATGTTAACAGATGCGGCCTGGTTTTATCCGGAGCCCCAAAATGAGGCATCCCACATTAAAAATTACGTTGCCTTTTGGAAAGAAATAAAAATAATTGACTAAATAAAAGGTTTCAACTGACGATACTCTAAACTAAGGAAATAGGTCTTAATGTTGCCATTGACCTATGTGGATGATATTTCATAGAATAATATTCTGACAAAAAAATTGCGTTTTCTTAACCTCTCACTTGTATGAAATCAGTTGTGATTATGAACCCCAAAGGGGGTGTGGGCAAATCAACTTTGACAACAAATATTGCTGGCTATTTTGCAAGAAATAGTCACAACGTCATGCTTGGGGATACCGACATACAGCAGTCCTCTAAGAAATGGCTTTTAAACCGTCCCGGCTCACTCCCAAAAATCAACACCTGGGATCACCCAGCAGACCTTGTCATTACAGCCAAAGCACCACCAAGCACAACCCGCATCGTCATCGACACAGCAGCAAGCGTTTCAGGGTGGCGGTTGGATAAACTCATCGAACGCGCTGACAAAATAGTTGTCCCTTTGCAGCCTAATTTTTTTGACATTCAAGCTACTTACGATTTTATTCAATACCTCAAAAGTTCAGAAACCAGACATCAAAATAAGGTTCAAGTTATTGCTATGCGAGTCAACCCAAGAACCAAATCTTGGAATCAATTGATGGACTTTGCTGAGAAGATGAACATTTATTTGCTCACCTACATTAGAGACACACAAAACTACAGCCAATTCTCCAACCAGGGCATTACTTTATTTGATGCTCAGGCCTCCCTTTTTCCAAGAGATTATGAACAATGGGGCCCACTTTGTGAGTGGTTAGATAGCTGAAAAAATGTAGAATATGAAGGTTTTATTTCTGCCACAGGGCTCCCTTCTGCTCAAACGGCTAAAGCTCTAACAAAAAATCATGAAAATAAGCTCCACTACACTTTTTAAAATAATCTCAGGTCTCACTACTGTCCTCGCACTCGCCGGTGGAGCAGGAACTTACTATTCCTACAAACTCTCACAACAAGCTCAAGGCGCTTTAGCTCAACAAACCGAAGAGCTCGAAGGTGCCAGTGCAAAGATTAAAGATTTAGAGGGAAAGCTAAAAGAGCTCGAAGCCAAGAATGAAGAGGCCAGCTCAACAATTGAAAAATTTGCCAACTCAAACAAAGAATTAAACAATCAATTAGAAGAGTTAAACAAACAGATTGCAGCGGTAGAGGCTTTACAAAAGAAGTCTAAGAATAAAGCTAAAAATTAAATTTAGTACCCAAACTACCAAGTCATCTTAAGGGAGTTCAACCTGAACTCCGTTTTCTCAGGACTCCACCCCTTGGAGACCATGCAAGATTCAAAAGGGCTCGTATATTGCAAGGATTGGGGGGTATTTAATTCATTAGGTTTGCCGGCGTCTTTTGCATTGCGTTGGGCATTAATAACTTCCTCATTACACTGAGAGCTGTCTGTGGAGTAATCTCCTCCTAGTTTGACATAGTTGGTGCGCGTTGCACAGGCGCTCATACCCAGTAAAACAATTACAAATCCAATACGACGAGTAAATGAGAAATTTACTTTAATTGGATACACAGAAGTTAGTTGCTTGTAGGTCATTGAATTGTTAAGTTATGTGAAAAAAACTATGCAGCAACTAGTATAAGCCCACAAAAAAAGGAACATGCCCTAAAGGTCAGTGACCTAAGGGGAATGTTCCTCGCTGAACCTATTGTATTTTTTACCTAGAGACTTGAAATAATGTTAACTTTAATTAGTTACTTCCAAAGTGCGCACTTAGATTCTGCCTTAGTGGTGAAGATTTCATCTCCAGGCAATTTCTTAACTACTTTGAAATAATCCCAAGGTTTCATAGATTCTGCAGGCGTTTTAACCTGAACCAAATACATATCGTGGATGTAACTGCCGTCTGCACGGATTTGACCTGATCCGTACATATCCTTCATCTTCATACCTTTCCAAACTACCATGACTTTATCTGCATCCACAGTCTTGGCCTGTTGAACGGCTTTCAAGTAATTGTATGTTGCAGAGTAATCAGCTGCTTGCACTGCAGTGGGCATTCTCTTGGTTTTCTCAAAAAAGCGAGCGGCAAACTTCCTAGTCTCATCATTAAGATCCCAGTACCAACTTACTGTCATTAACATTCCTTGGGTGCTCTTTAGCCCTAATGAATGAATGTCTGTAATAAAGACCAACAAACCAGCGATGCGCATGGTTTTATTAATTCCAAATTCCTGAGCTGCTTTCACTGCATTCATGGTGTCTGTGCTGGCATTTGCCATACCGAGTACTTGAGCCTTAGAGCCCTGGGCTTGCAGTAAGAATGAGGAGAAATCAGATGCATTCAAGGGGTGACGCACACTGCCTAATACTTGCCCACCTTTAGCCTTGATAACTGCGGTCGTATCTGCCTCCAAGGCTTGTCCGAAAGCATAGTCAGCGGTTAAGAAATACCAGCTTTTACCGCCCTGATCCAGAACTGCACTGGCAGTACCCTTAGCCTGTGCTACGGTGTCGTAGGCATAGTGAACTGTATACGGAGAACACTGCGCGTTAGTCAAAACTGATGAGCCAGCACCGTTGTTAATATAAACACGTTTTTTCTCTTGTGCTACACCTGCAGCAGCAATAGCGGTTCCAGAATTAGTTCCCCCAAACACCAATGTAATACCGTCTGTGTCAATCCACTCGCGAACTTTTGCTGAAGTGATATCTGGCTTGTTTTGATGATCCGCAGTCAACAGCTCAATTGGCATTCCAAGCACCTTGCCCCCAAAATCATCGATGGCCATTTGAATGGCAGAAGCGCCATTTTTGCCCTCTACGTCAGCATATGGACCAGACATGTCGGTTATAAATCCAATCTTTAGTTTGTCCTCCGCTTGTGCATTGGTCAAGCTAGTGCTGAGCAATACACCTAAAAAAAGTGACAAACTTGTTGGAATAACATTTAGATTCAATTTCATGAAAGTCTCCTGGCAATTCAAATAATATAAAAGTTAAGAAAATTTTTAATTTTAAGCATTCTACTATCTGCTAAAAATTTGATTTGTCAATCCGTGTTTTAATGTAATCTACGATTTAGCTCGCTCGAGTGCTGCCCTTATGCGCTCAATAGTTTCAGGCATCGGGGCACTCACAAGCACGTCCAACCCTAAACTCCTACCAATTGCGTTAACCCGGGCTGCGTTGAGGGGAATACCCCCTCGGTCTACCGCATCGATGAGGGATTGGGCCCTATCTAGGTCCGTTTGGTTTTGTTTTTGTTTGATGAAAAATTTAAGCAATTTATTTAACATTCTTTACTGACGATTTGAGGCAAAAAATAAAACAAAACTAGTATAAATCCCTGATTACATCCAAGTGTCAATTCTATAGACTATGATGGTGCTTAAGTATGACAAATGCAATTCCAAGTTCTTTTGCTTATGTCATTTCATAGGCACTTGCACCCCTTTGATAATGTAGCCGTTAAGGTAAATGTCTTTGTAATTATCTTGATCTTATTAAACATGCGCACCTAACGTGCACACACGACTCATAAATTCATCACAAGCGGTTATGTTCAAAAAAACCTCAAATTCAATCTCATCCAAAACCACAATATGTGTGGGGATCATGTTTTCTTGGTTTTCTTGTTTTTCACCTCTATCGCTTGCTCAAACCTCCAATACAGCCTCTTGGCCAAGTAAGCCTATAAAGTGGATTATTCCCTACACACCTGGAGGAATTACTGATAATGCAACTAGATTGGTGTTACAAAAAGTTCAGGCCGATACGGGGTGGAACTTTGTAATTGATAACAAGCCAGGAGCCAATTCAATATTAGGCGCAGACTTAGCTGCCAGGTCTGCCCCGGATGGCTACACCTTTTTAACCGTTATCGGAGCGCACGCAGTCAACGCGACTCTTTACGCAGGACGACTGCCCTACGATCCAGTTAAAAGCTTTACTCCAATATCCCTTGCTGGAATAGCTCCACTTTTGATGACCGCCACTAATAACTTACCCGTCAAAAACGTTAAAGAATTGATTGCTTACGCAAAAAACAACCCAGGAAAAGTCTCTTTTGGATCTTCGGGTGTAGGCTCTGCATCGCACTTAACTTTTGAACTTCTCAAACAAGTCTCTGGCATGGATGCAATTCACGTCCCTTATAAAGGAACTGTGCCAGCGCTCTCGGACTTAATGGGTGGTAATGTCCAAATCATGACGGACACACCAAGTGCGCTCATGCCGTTTGTGAGAAGTGGAAAAATCAAACCCATGGGAATGTTCTCCTTGAAACGAGTTAAGGGGGCAGAGGAAATACCTACGATAGTTGAGGCAGGTGGCCCACCTATAGAGGGATCAACGTGGGTATTATTCTTAGGCCCCAATGGAGTACCCAAGGAGATTGTGAGCCGTTTATCAAGTGAAATAGCAAAAGCTATTCGTTCTAGTGAATTAACTGCGAAGTTTGAAGAATTATCAATAGAACCCGTAGGAAGTAGTCCACTCGAGGCAGGGAAATTTTTGGATGAGGAAATCCTAAAGTGGGCAAAGGTGATAAATACTGCTGGGGTGAAGGCGGAGCAGTAACAGACTTCTAAGAACTAGGTTGCAAATCTCGTTTTAAAAACATCATCCAGCCTTGCATAGAAGTTACAACCTCCCCCTCTTGATTTTTACATTGCCATAGCATATGCACAAGACCCGTGTCGGGCTTACTTTTCATAGACCTAGCCTCAAGGACCTCGGTTCTTAAACTTAGGACATCGTTAGGTCTAACTGGTTTATGCCACTTTAGATTTTCTAGACCAGGTGAGCCCATGCTTGAAGAATCAAGCAAAAAATCATCGCACATCATACGCATCATGATGCTACAAGTCTGCCAACCACTTGCGATTAAGCCTTTAAAAATAGTTTGTTCAGCCGCATCTTGGCTAATATGAAAACGTTGAGGGTCGTATTCCCTTGCAAAATCAACGATCTCTTGCTCAGTAATCTTACGCTGCCCAAACTCTCGGACAACACCAACAGAGAAGTCTTCCCAATAATATTTAAATTTCTGACTCATGGTTTGACTTTGAATGAATTAATGATCAGCTAAGAGATAGTCACTTACCTTTTCGATATGAAAATTGAAATCACCAAAGGTCTGAGTAATCAGGGTAAGCTTCTTAAAGTAGTGAGCAACCGACATCTCATTGGTGACGCCCATACCTCCGTGTAACTGAATAGCCTCTTGGCCAACCGCTCTACCTGCCCTACAAATATAAGCTTTTGCAGCGCTTAAGTCTCTGTGCCTTTTCTCAAAATCGCTCTCAGTCAGAGCTTTAACAGAGAAGATGGCCATTGAGCGAGCTTGTTCGGTAGAAACGATCATGTCAGCCATTCGGTGCTGTAGAGCTTGAAATTTCCCAATCGGTACACCAAACTGTTTACGTGTTTTAAGGTAATCAAGAGTTAAATCACAGATCTTGGACATTACGCCAACTGCTTGCGCACAAAGAGCTGCATTTGCTCTGCCCATCATCTCTTGCAAAACAATGAGTCCTTCACCCGCTCTTGATATTAAATCGTCTTCGCTCACCAAAACGTCCCTAAACTCAATATCGCTAGCTCTGCTTGCATCATGCGTTTTGTAAGTTGATAAGATAACTCCAGAGGAACTTGTGGGTATCAAAAATAATGAAATACCGCTAGAGTCTCTTATGTCACCATCAGTTCTAGCATCAACTATTAAAAAATCAGAGCAGTCAGCATTAAGAACAACTGACTTTTTGCCGTTGATTATCCAAGTTTTCTTGGCACCAGTAGCGTCTTTTTTAAGAGTTGCTGTGGTTCGAACTATTTGAATGTCATATCGGGATTCGGGCTCTTGGTGAGCAATTGATATTTTTAGTTGCCCGTTTGCAATTTTGGGGATGTGCGAGGTTTTTTGAAGCTCAGTTCCATCATTTAATAAAGTCCCCCCTCCCATAACCACAGTCGTCAAGTAAGGCTCTAGGCAAAGTGTTTTACCTAGCTCCTCCATAATCCACATGGTATCAATTGCATTTTCCTCAATGCCTTGCAAAGTATTTGTGGACTCTTTCAATCCCCCGTATTGCTCGGGGAAGGTAAGTCCCAAAAGACCCATTTCAGCGAAATGGCTCCAGGCTGAATCGCTAAATCCGTGCATTTCTGCGCTGTATGCTTGTCTTTTATCAAAGGTATAGTTTTTAGAAAAATATTTTTGTAAACTGTCTTGTAAGCTTACCTGTATTTCAGAATAATCAAAATTCATTTCAAAGCTCCAAACTAATTAAAGATCCAGAATCATCTTACTGATGATGTTTCTTTGTATTTCATTGGATCCGCCGTAAATCGTTGTCTTGCGGTAATTGAAATACGCACCTGATAGCGCTGGTGCAAACTCTGGATAGGAGCTCAAACCACTCGGATGTTTCCAATCAAGATCCAAGGCCTCTTTAATATGAGTTGATGAGTAAGGGCCTAGAATTTGCATTTGTAATTCAGTTAAGAGCTGCTGAATTTCTGCACCTTTTATTTTAAGCAAAGATGCTTGGGGACCAACGCCCTTTTTGTCTTGAGAGCTTATAACCCTTAGATTCGTTATTTCAAGCGCATTGAGTTCTAACTCTAGGTTCGCAATCTGATCCCTAAATCTTGCATCATCAATCATACGACCATAGGGGCCGGGCTGCTCCTTTGCTAGGCGAATTAATCGATTAAGTTCTCGCTTTGATTTTCCTATTTGGGCGATATTGGTTCTTTCATGCCCTAATAAATATTTAGCATAAGTCCAACCCTTATTCTCTTCACCTACTAAATTTTCGATAGGTACTTCAACATTATCAAACCATACCTCATTAATCTCATGTTCACCATCCAGCATAATGATTGGACGCACGCTCACGCCTGGAGATTTCATATCAATTAACAGAAATGATATTCCCTCTTGTTGGCGTACCTCAGTATTTGTCCTCACCAGGCAAAAGATCATATTTGCATGTTGGGCAAGGGTGGTCCACGTTTTTTGTCCATTAACAATATAGTGATTTCCAACCCTTTTTGCCTGAGTTTTCAATGAAGCCAGGTCTGATCCAGAACCAGGCTCCGAATAGCCTTGACACCACCAATCCTCACCTCTAATAATTTTGGGTAAGTATTTCTCCTTTTGCTGCGTATTTCCAAAGGCCATAATCACTGGTGCAACCATTTTTAAACCAAAAGGTGGCTGCAACGGGGCATTGGCGTTGGCACATTCATCCTCAAATATATGCTGCTCAGTAGTGGTCCATCCAGTTCCACCATATTCAACTGGCCAAGAGGAGGCTCCCCAGCCCTTTGCAAAGAGAATTTTCTGCCACTCAAGGACGTCGTTAGGATTTATTGGGAATCCCATTGAAACACGCTTTGAAGCTTTTTCAGGGATATTTATTTCAAGAAAATTTTTAACTTCTGATCTAAATTTGATCTCTTCTTCTGTAAAAGATAAATCCAAGATGACCCCTTTATTTAATTTTTAAATTATAAAAACTCATAACGCGCTGATGAGTAATACCGCCGTCAATTGCGCTCTTCAACCTACATCGGTTAAACACAACCAAAATTCACGTTTAATTTGCAAAACATGAAAGATTATGGAAAAACACTTAAGACATTGTCAAGAGTGAAATCCCTCTTCGAGGCTAGTAAGTATAGATAGCAAAGATGAGTGTCAAACGCAGGCTATGTCAGTCCAATTGGACCGACAAAACTCTTAACACTCATAGCACGACATGCCCAGTTAATAAGGTTGGAAGCCATGTAGAGAACATAGGTACATATGTCACCAGAGTAATAGCAACAAATATTGCCAAATAATAAGGCCAAGCCGTTTTAGTGGCTTCACCAATAGATATATTGCCAATAGCACAACCAATAAACTGAACTGAACCTACAGGTGGATGTACAAGACCCAAAGCACAATTTAACAATAACATCATTCCAAATTGAACAGGTCCAACTCCCATTTGAATTGCAAGGGGCAAAAAAAGTGGTGTCGTTATTAATATATGAGCCGCCATATCTAAGAAAATGCCCAAGAAAATTTGAATAATATTAATATAAAGCAACATTAGCCAGGGCGTGTGAGTTGCGTTTAATAGTGCTTGTTCGATCACATCTGGAATCTCAAGAAAGGCCATCTGATAACGTAGCATGTTAGATACGCCTATCAATAACAATATCACACCCGTTGTCTTGGATGCTTTTGCTAAGGATTTAAAGAGCTTTTCACGACTCATAGTTCTATAAATCACGACTGTCAAAAACAATGCATAAGCAACCGCTATAGCTGCGGCTTCAGTTGCAGTTGCAACTCCCATCAAAATACACATCAAGATAATTGCAACTACACCAAGCCCTGGTAACGAGGCCACAAGGGAATGAAACACAAATGTCCAGCCAGGGAAGGTCTCGACCCCAGTACTGCCGTCTTCGCGCTTGGGATAGCCATATTTCACTGCCTGCAAATAAGCCGTAACCAGCATACACACCATGATCCAAAAGACGGGGATGAGGCCAGCAAACATTAAATCTCCAATGGATACCCCCCTGATCACGTGTCCGTCAATAACACCAGTTGCTGCTTGAGCAGCGAAGGCGTAAATAATCATATTGTGAGAAGTTGGCATCAATGCACCTGACAAAGATGCATGAGTGGTAACGTTAACTGCGTATGCTGCACTGTAGCCCTCTTTTTTCATAATCGGAATCATCACCCCCCCCATTGCCGAGGTGTCAGCAACAGGAGACCCCGATACGCCGCCAAACAACGTTGACGCTACAACGTTTGCAAGACCTAACCCTCCCCTCCAATGTCCTACTAAACTGCGGGCGAAAACAACAATTTTGTCTGCTATACCACCGTGCAACATTAACTCACCCGAGAAAATAAAAAATGGAATCGCTAGAAATGAAAAAACGTTCATTCCTGACGTCATCATTTGGATGGCGGTCTCAAAGGGCAAATCCTCTACATAAAATGTAGAAATACAACTGAGTCCAATTGAGAAGGCAACAGGAACACCAAGTCCAAGAAAAAGTAAAAAACTTACACAAAGAACTGTTAATGCCATGACGGAACCACTTTAAGTGAAAGAACAATTGAAAGTATGTGCTCAATAGAGAAAAGAGTAATCAAGATACCAGCAGAGATAACCGGAACATATCTAATCGATTCAGTAAACCCAAGCGTTGGAATCGTGTTTCCGTATGTGGAAATAGCCATATCAATTCCGCCAACAAACAAGGCTAGAGCAAAAAGTATAGAGAGAATATAAACAAATATTTTACAAATAGCTTGTTTTTGGGGAGTTAGCAGGTTGACCAACGAGTCTAAACCGATATGCCCTGAGTCTCTAACCCCTGCCGAAGCACCAAACATTGCAACAGAAATGACCAACAAGAGAGCCAATTGCTCAACATAAGGAGGAGCATTGTTAAAAACATACCTCATTACAACGCCGTAAATTACAAAAACAAGGAGTCCGACCAAGGATAAACATGCTAGGTACATGACCCACCTAGATAACCGACTGTTTAACAAAATTAAATAATTCACAATTTTCCCATTTTTTCATGACTGGTAAATACCCTAATGTGATCCAATTAGAATCACATCTTCCCTGTACTTTTTTTAATCTTATCAGTTAAATACTCATAATTGTCAAGAAGTACACTAAGAAAATAAATTCGCTATAAAAAATTGCGAAAAATTTAATATCTGATCAAAATTAGGTTAAAAATGGTTCCACTTACTATAAAAATAAACGATTTAGATAATGTAGCAGTTGTTGCTAATGCCAATGGCCTACCTGCAGGTACAAGCCTAAATTCTGGATTAGTTTTAAAGGAAGACATTCCTCAAGCGCATAAAGTTGCACTTATTGATATTCAAGAAAATTCCCCTGTAATTAGATACGGAATCCCAATTGGTTACGCGGTTAAACACATTTCAGCAGGAAGTTGGGTCAGTGAATCACTGTTGAAAATGCCGGATGCCAGATCTTTAAATAATTTACCCATTTCAACCGTTAAAGCAAAAGAACAACCTCCTTTAGAGGGTTTTACATTTGAGGGCTATAGAAACGCTGATGGAACGGTTGGAACGCGTAATATCTTAGCGATAACAACAACGGTTCAATGTGTATCAGGTGTTGTAGAGCATGCAGTTAAAAAAATCAAGTCAGAACTTTTATCCAATTATCCAAACGTAGATGACGTAGTTGGAATCGAACACACCTATGGTTGTGGTGTAGCAATTGACGCTCAAGGGGCAGATATACCCATCAGAACACTACGTAACATTAGTTTGAATCCAAATTTTGGAGGAGAAGTTATGGTGGTGAGTCTAGGTTGCGAAAAACTTCAACCACAAAGACTTTTGCCACCAGGTAGCATTTTCATCAACAAATCAGACAATCGTACTGAAGAATTAAACGTAGTATGCCTTCAAGATGATAAGCATGTTGGCTTCATGTCAATGATTAATTCAATAACTGAATCAGCTAAAGATCATCTTGAAAAACTCAATCAAAGAAAAAGAGTTTCTGTTCCCGCAAGTGAGCTCGTCGTGGGTGTGCAATGCGGCGGGAGTGACGCCTTCTCTGGAATTACGGCAAACCCTGCTGTTGGATTTTGTACTGACCTATTGGTTCGCGCCGGGGCCTCTGTCATGTTCTCTGAGGTGACTGAGGTAAGGGACGGTATAGATCAACTCACCTCTAGAGCAAGCTCTCCCGATGTTGCACAGAAAATGATTAATGAGATGCAGTGGTATGACAACTACCTTGAAAAGGGAAAGGTGGATCGAAGTGCAAATACGACTCCAGGAAACAAAAAAGGAGGGCTCTCTAACATAGTCGAAAAAGCCATGGGGTCGATCATAAAATCTGGAAGCTCATCAATAACTGGGGTACTCTCGCCTGGGGATAAATTAAAACAAAAAGGTCTTACATTCGTAGCAACCCCAGCAAGTGATTTTATATGTGGAACTTTGCAACTAGCTGCCGGTATGAATTTGCACGTATTCACAACGGGTAGAGGAACACCTTATGGTTTAGCCGCAGTGCCTGTTATCAAGGTAGCCACTAGAACTGACCTTGCAAGACGTTGGCACGATTTAATGGATATCAATGCTGGAAAGATTACAGATGGAACAGCCAGTATTGAAGATGTGGGTTGGGAGTTATTTCACATGATGTTGGATGTTGCCAGCGGCAAGAAAAAGACCTACGCAGAGCAGTGGAAAATACACAATTCCCTAGTTCTTTTCAATCCTGCGCCAGTGACCTAAGGACATCCTATTACCCTTGAGACATAAAGAGAGCTAGAAACACCGATGACAATTTGGAGGAGGCTGTAAGAAATATTTTCCTACAGCCACTGTCTGCACTGTCGGATATTAAAGATCTATGATTTAGACAATATTGAAGCCGCATTCGAGAGATCGGCCTGGTCACCATGTATTAGCATTAAAAATTCATCAGATTTAATAGCTAATTCATATTTAACAATCAAATCGGCTGAAACACCGAGGTCGCTAAGTGCTGCACCTAAAGCAGATATGCCCCCAACGACAAGAGCTCCTTCAAGTGCAGAGATCAATACTGACACAAAGGGCCCTGCCATAGCAACCAAACCAAACCCAGGAATTAAGAAAACTGCTGGTAAAAAAAGCATCCCCCACAGCCCGCCCCAAAACGCTCCTGTACTTCCCCATAATTTAATCTTATCATTCGTCGTATAAAAACCGACTGGGTGTTCTTCACTATGAAAACCTTTGCCAACGATAGATATTTTCTTTATATCAAATCCCTTATGGCTAAGAAGCTTTATTGCCTGATCAACCTCTTTGTGGGTTTTGTAAATGTAGTGAGCTGCGGTTGAAGATTTCATTTAATTTACCTTTCAATTTTAATGATCTAAGAAATTAAATATATTTTTACAAGTCATACATTTCTAGTTTATCTACAACTCTAGAAACATCTTTATTTGCCCAAACTGCATGCTTTACTATTGCCCTCTCGTTCCATGAGTGGACTTTACCGATCAAAGTCACCTCGCCACCGTTAACGGAAACCTCTATTTCTTTAGCGTCAGTCAATGCTCTTCTATTTAATGCATCTAATATCTCAGATTTAACTACAGATTTAGAGACATCCTTTTTAATCGTAATTTGATCACTGATACCGACCACTCCCATCAAATGAATAATGGACGAATTTAACATTGCTCTTTGATGATGCCATTTAACTTGACCAGTTAAAGTAACCCAACCTTTTTCAACTTTGACTTGAATAGTTTCTTTTGAAATTAATGAGGACCAACTAATAATGTTGTCAATGGTATGTGCAATATCACTATCTGACTTTATTGCATTACCTGGCAATTTAACTTCAATCTCCATAGCGACTCCACGCACTCCTGATACACGTTGCGTGGCCTTTTCAG
>Ga0007809_10000582_pt1 | contig 15466 bp, 19 predicted proteins | sample CryBogCBE02Aug07_FD_60383 | JGI IMG/M metagenome (GOLD analysis project Ga0007809, IMG submission 60383) | Freshwater microbial communities from Crystal Bog, Wisconsin, USA - CBE02Aug07 | ecosystem: Environmental > Aquatic > Freshwater > Lake | place: Crystal Bog, Wisconsin, USA | collected...
GGAAGCCGCTGCCTCAAATGCAGCTGCAACCGAAGCCGCAGGAACAGTAGCAGGTGAAGGAGCAACTACTGCAGGAACTACTGCCGCTGGTGACGCTGCCACTAATGCGACTGTTCAACAGGCTCTGCAATCTGCTGGTACTGGTGCCCTAAAGAGCGCGGCTATGAATAGCCTAGGTCAATTAGTAGGGACGGGTTCTATTGACCCAAATAAAGCTCTGAATGCAGGCTTGACTGGTGCGGTAGGCGGAGGCTTAGGCGGTGCATTGGGAGCTAACGGTGTTAATCCACTTGTAGCTAATGCTTTAGCGGGAACTGGCGCTGGCGCTGCGGGTGCTTCTTTGAACGGCACTGACGTAGGTCGTGGTGCTTTGATTGGCGGCGCGGGTGGCGCGGCTACTGGCGCGAGCCAAATGATTGGTCAAGCAGCTGGGTTAGATCCAACCCTGCAAGGTGCTTTGACTGGCGCAGTTAAAGGCGCAACCCTAGCTGGAATTAACAACGGTAGCATCGGCACAGGTGCTTTGACTGGCGGTATTGTAGGTGGCGCGTCTTCAATCGGTAATCAGATTGGAACTGCGGCTCAAAATGCTGCTACTGGCGACACTGGAACTAGCAGCCTGCTCGGTCAAGTATTAGGCGGCGTAACAGGATACGAGGCTAAAGCAGCCTTGACTCCTACTGCTAGTGCTCCTACGACTCAAGTCGGCGGAACTTTACGTTCAACTTCAACTGGTATTCCTACAGCAGCTTTACAGTCTCAAAATCAAGCTAACATTCAAAATGAAGCTGGTATCAATTCAGGTATTGCTGGCACTACTTCTAGCGGATTGTCTAACCTTGAATTAGCTGGTTCTCAAGCGGGTATTCCGACTGGTTCAAGCGTTACATTCAACACTGGTACAGCGAGCAACGCTGCTCCTAGCTCTGGTTTGAATGCGAATGGTTTACCTGCGGCTTTGACTCCTGGTGTTTTAACTTCTAATCCCCTCGCTAGCGCGGCTCAATCTTCTAACCCTCAGTTAGAACAATTACTGCAGTTACATCCGCAACTTGGCTCTGTTGATCCACGTATTTTAACTTCTTTGATGAGCAATATTCCTCAAGGTTATAAACGCGGCGGAGTAGTAGGTTACGCTAACGGTGGTCATGCTGAACACGTGCCTGAGTTTATTACTGGTAAGACAGGTCATCACGTCAAAGGACGCGGTACTGGTCAATCAGATGAGATTCCAGCGATGCTCGCTAATGATGAATACGTATTTGATGCTGATACTGTAGCGGCACTCGGTGATGGATCCAGCGAGGCAGGTGCAAAGTTCTTAGACCATTTCCGTCAATCAGTACGTGCACATAAACGCGCAGCACCTGTTGATAAAATTCCACCAAAGGCTTCTCCGTTACAGTATGTAAAAGAAGCTATGAAGAAAGCAAAGAGAGCATAATATGGGCGCATTAGCTACAGCAGTACCAAACACTACTGGTATAACTACTCCTCAAATTCAAAATTACGCGACTCCCCCTAACCTCGGCGTAACTCCTGGAGCTGCGGCGGGTACTGGCTCTTTGACCCAAGGCACAGCGTTGCCCAATATCACTACGAGTCAAGAGCAAGCCACTGCTACTCCTCAATTTTATACTGATTACTTAAATCAGTTAGCTAGTAGCGGTGCTAGTGCGGCTCAAGGCGCGAAGTATGTTGGCGCGATGCCTTTGCAGGAGCAAGCATTTCAAACCGTTGGGCAGAATGTTGGTAATTACCAACCTGCTTTGACTAATGCTACTAACCTCGCATCTAGCGTAGGCGGAACTAGCTTAGCTGATGCGATTGGTAATTACGGTCAAGCGAATATTGCGGCTAATCTCGCTCCTCAAGCCACTGCTGGATTAGTTGGCTCAGGTCAATTCGGTTCGTCTCGAGGTGCTTCTGCCCTCGGTCAAGTGTTGTCTAATGCTGACCTAGGTATCCTAGCGCAACAACAAACAGCGTTGCAACAGGATCAAGCAAATAAGATTGCCGCTGCTAACAGTTTAGGTCAATTAGCGACCACTACCCAGAATCTTGGACTCGGTGACGTTAATGCCCTTTCCACGCTCGGTGCGCAACAGCAGACTATTGCTCAGAATCAGCAACTATTCCCGATGGCACAACTTACAGCGGAATCAAACCTGCTCAAAGGTGCTACAATTCCAACTTCTACCAGCTCAAGCTACACTGGTCCAATTCCTGGAGCCTACAATACTTCTCCACTTGCTCAGATCGCTGGTGTTGGTTCAGCACTCGCTGGTACTGGACTCGGTCAAACATTGTTTGGTTCACCTGCATCGACTAATGGGCAGACACCTGCTACTTCTGGGCTTGTTGGTAGCGCAGTTTCTGGTTTAGGTAATGCTGCTCAATCAATATTTGGAAATCTAGGAACTCAAACTACTCCTACTACTAACCCGACGGGCGTACCTGAAGGAGCAGCGTACAACGGTAATGGAACTTACACTTACACTGATCCGAGTTCTGGAACACAAATTACTTACAATTCGTCTGGTCAAATTGTTGCAAATGATCCTGGACAAGCGGCAGTTAACACGTATGATCCGTTTGCTTCAACAACTTCTGTTCCTGTTGACAGCAGCGGTGTACCGATTGATTACATGAACTATACTTCAGGATCTTAAAGGATAAATTATGGCAACTATAGGCGCATTACCCGCAGCTCCAGCTGGAATCGGTACAGACCCAGAAGCTCAACAGGCTTACGTTGATGCTCTGAGTAAAGTCGCAGACTCTCTTGAAAATAGAGGTGGTACAAACTGGTTTAACGTAGCTCAAGGTTTTTTAGCCCCTACTCGCGGCGGTTCTTTTGCTGAGTCTGCAGGTAATGCAGCGGGAGCAATCGGTAAAGACATTGAGCGTGAAAAAGAGTTAGCACCTAGCCTAGCTATGATGCGTGCTCAAATTGCTGGTCAAAAATACACCATGCAGAATGACGCAAAAGCTCTAGCACTCATGGGTCAAACCCTCGGAGTAGAACCTACTCAAGTACCTAATGCTTTGAGTTCAGGTAATATTAATGCTGATCAATCTGCTAAGTTACAGTCTATCTATCCACTTGTAGCTTCATTGTCCCCCGCTCGCGGTGAGATTCTAAAAAACATGATCGGCTTCAGTAATGAGGCAGTTAAGGCAGGTGCTGAGAAGTCTAATGCTGACGTGGCAGCGGCTCGTCTTGAGGCTGAATTCCCAGGAATGCTCAATAAGCCTGCGGCTCAACCAGCTGCTCCTCAAGGGTTTGGACTCAATTACCCTGTTGAAAAAGCTACAATCTCTAGCCCATTCGGTGAGCGTAAGAGTCCATTTGACAGCAGCAAGACTGAAATGCACGGCGGTATTGACTTTGCCGCGCCTTTGAATTCACCTGTGCAAACCGTATTGCCAGGAAAAGTAGCCTCAATCGAGAAGTCTCCTGATGGGTTCGGTAACAGGGTTATTGTTGAACATCCTAACGGAACAACTTCATATTACGCTCACTTGAACGACGTGAATGTTAAGCAGGGTGATGAACTCACTCAAGGTCAGGCTCTGGGTACTGTTGGCTCGACTGGTAAGTCAACTGGTCCTCATGTTGAGTTCGGTATTCTTGATAAGAACGGTAAGCCTATTGATCCTTCATTGTTATTCCAGAAAGGTCAAGCACCTCAAAATGCTCAAAAGCCTGCCGCTGGTTCAGAGCCTTCAGGAATGGGCGTGGCAGGTCAGCAGGCAGTGCTCAAGGAGCAAGCTATCGCGGGTAATAAGCAGTATAACACGATGCGTGATGCTTTGACTGGTGAAATGCCTGATGCATTTGTTACTTCTAATGCTCAATTAGACCGCTTGCATAACATCGCGACTCGTAAAGACGCTAATCAAATCTTCGGCGTGCTTCAAGCTGGGGATGAGGATTCATTCGTCAAGAAGCTCGCAAAGATCGGCATGTCCGCTGGTGATGAGGGTGTTACTATTGGTGACATTGGTCATCTGAAAACCAACTTTGATTCATTGGTGCGTAACTCTACTTTGAATACGGAGCAGAAAGCGGCAGCTAGTGAGGCAGCAAACATCCTCGCTAACCAAGTGATTATGAACCTCAAGACTAGTCGTCAGACAGCATTCGGTGCTCGTTTGACGAACTATGAAGACATGCAAATGCAGGCTATTAACTCTAACATGGGTAATATTCCGCAGTTCATTGACAAGTGGGCAGCTCAACGTAAATTAGAGAACTCTAAGAACCTCGCTATTCGTGATGCATATTCTGAATGGGTAAATGAAAAAGGTGAGAATTATGCTAATACTCACTTGAATGAGTTCTTTAATTCAAAAGATTCTCCATTCCGCAAAGTACCTGAGAAGTATGCTCAGTATTACAGCTATTTGAGCAATAACTACAAATACAAACCGCAACAGTAAGGATTAATAATGGCAGATCCTATAGCAGAACAATTTCAAAAGGACCATCCTGATCTATTTTCAAACACTCAGGAAGGCGCTACTGCGCCGTCTCAGACTCAAACTCAAGACCCTGTAGCGGCTCAGTTTCAAAAGGATCATCCTGAACTGTTTGGCTTGACTCAAGGGGAGGCAGGCTCTGCTCCTCAAGGTTCAGTTACTGTTACGGCTGCTCCTTCTACTTTTGACGTAGGTGATGTTGGTGCTGCAATTGCTGGTGGCGTAGCTGGTAAAGTATTTAACCAGCCTATGGCTGAAGAAGTTATTAAGCCGCCCGTAACCGATGCCGCATTGAACACTGCTAAGGTAAATGCCGACGTAGCAAAGAATGCTTTTGAACGCGCGGCTCAAGCCCATGCTGAAAACATTCTAAATACTCATCAACAGCATCAAGCTGCGCATACTGTATTCAAAGATGCTGAGGCTGAACTCAAAGCTGCGCAAAAAGAAGCTGCTAAGCACGGAATATACACTCCATCTACTCAGAAAACGGAACTAGGGAAGTTAATTCCAATGGAAGAGGGCTTACCCCCAGCGCAAGGTAAAAATGTCTTAGAACCCCTCGGAGGAGAAGCCACAAAGAATTATGGTAAGTCATACGGCTTAACTGATTTTGACGCTGCTCGTGCAATTGACACCACCAAGAATGAGGAAGGTGTCTGGGACATTATGAAGCAGGTTAAAGAGGCTGAACGGAAAATTGGTCCAGGATATGCCATGGTACCTGAGCGCTCTAATTTGCTCCTACCTACAATGCCTAGCTCAGCGAGGGGAGCAGAGAAAGTAGACACTAGCGTAGCAGACGCTGCTCGTGCTCGCTTAGCAGAGGCTACTGCGGCTCACAATCAAGCGAAGGCAGAGTTCCTTTCGTTAGAAGACCAATTAGCGAAGTTAAAAGGCACAACTCCAGCTGACGTAGTCAGAAATAAAGAAATGGCGGCTCGCTTAGCAGATAAAGCTCGTTTACTTCAAGAGTCTGCCGCGTTACCTGAACTCACTAACATCGGTAAAGTATGGAACGGTGCAAAATGGGTAGGCGGTAAGGCTGCTGGTCCTTTGACTGCTGGCTTCGGCGGATATGATTTATACGAGGCTGCAAAAGATCTCAATGCAGGTAGAACAGCTGCTGGAATCGCTCATACCGTAGGCGGCTTAGGCGGTCTGGCTAGCCTTACGCCTTACCCACCTGCAAAGGTTATCGGTACTGGACTAGCCATTGGTGCACCGTTAGTCTATGAGGCGGGTAAAGCTAAAGGCTATTGGCAATAATTACCTGATGCGTGCTACTTTAGCTTTACGTAAGACTTGTTCGTAATGCTCTTTTGCCGCATCATCTAAGCTACGTAACGGCAGGTTCTGATAATATTTCCATTTATCGCGATATTCCTGAAGTTCTGAAGGTGGAATCCAGCCGTTCATCCGCCAGCGAATAGTTATATCAGTTCCTGCAGCAGTCCAAATATGCTCATTCATCTTCACTCTCCTTTTCTGGGTCAAACTGTTCGCGCCAATCTTCTAGAATTTGCAGTAGATGCTTCCTGAAGTTTTGACGCATTACAAATTCCCCAGGTTGGTACATATTGATGAAGCGTTGTAGCGGATCGGTCACTCCTTGCAGCTGACCGTTTGGCTCAGGTAATATGTCCGTTGGGTCTTTTGGAGTTGGTCTCATTATGCCGTAGATCTGCTCAGTCATAGGAGCGTCCTTACCTTGCAGTGTTAAGTCTTCAATCTCTTTACGGATCTCAGCTTCAGTCTGCTTAGGCTTTTCCGCCTTGACAACCTCTACTACTTCCTCTTTAGGTTTTTCAACCTTTGGCGCTTCTACTTTTGCTGCTGGTTGCTTTTTAGTTGCCATTTCTATACTCCCATTTTCTATAAGTTGAATGTTTATGTTCCCACCACCTGCAAGGTTTATATCTACCGAACGAGATAGTGTTCCTCAAAAAATTAAACCGCGCTAAAACCTCGTGCCTAGACTGCCTGCGTCGAGTTTCGATTGGGCTTTTATTCCTGCGAGGGATTAATTGCCGAGTTAGCATCTAGCCTCTCCTTTATCATTCTATCAGTTAGTTTATCAAGAAATTCCCTAGCTTCTTGTATCGCTTGAAGACTAGGTCCATTCGTGAAAATAATTTCAACTGCATCTCCCATCCATTTGATTTTGAACTTATCTTCCATTCCTAGTCCTAAGCAAATAAAGAGCTAGTAGCGCGGCTTCAGCCCTGCCATCGTCTTTTTTACGCTTAAACAATTCAGACTTTGATGGCCAGAGTCGCATTGCCATTTCCCGAGCACCGTCTTTTGATGCGTTTGCACCCATAGCCTTTTTCCACACTTGCGGTGTGACGAGGGTATAGGGGATATCAAGACCCGCCAATGTACCTTCTAAAATACCGAGTGCACGACCGAATGAGAACATGCTCGTTACGCCTTGTCCTGGCATAGCGTTTACCTGCTCAATCATACCTTCTACTGATTGAGTTTTGAATAGGCGTAGTTCAGCACAAATTGCCTGCGGGTTTACGCGCTGTTTTGTTGACTTGCCTGATACATACTCAAGAGTTGGCATATCAAATACGTCAACAATAGAGCCACCTTTGTCAAGCACCGCTAACGCGCCGTATGTTCCTGGATCAATACCTAAATAAAAATCTGCCATATTATTCACCAAACTCCATTTCCTTAATCGCCTTCATCTGCTCCCTAGTCAAACTGAACCAAGGCTTCTTTCCACCTGCTTTGAATGCGTCGTCCCAGATCTCTTTTGCTAACGCCTTCAAGACATCTACGTTATTGAACTGTTCCCAATATTCTTCAAATCCGTTGTCTTCATTTTCTTTCATCTCTGCTCCTTAAGAAGTGATAAAACATTTCAACCACGGCGATAAATTCGCTAGGGGTTTGAAACTTTGCTTCTGCTATCTTTTCACAATAATTAAATGCGTAGTCAATCGCTACTGATTTTAAGTTGTTTTCTTCTATGAACGCCATCATCTGCCTTTCTGAGAATAATCATCACAACCTTCCAGCTGCAACTCCATAGGTAAATTAAAATCATTACGGTCGCACCACCATTTGCCGTTTTCTACAGGTCTTGAATACTCGCATGTACGGCAATTTTTGAGTGGCGGCTTTTTGTCAAAGCATACTTCTTTAAAGTCGCACCATCGGCAGGGATAGGTCTCATCGCTTTCACCAATCTGCGCGGGACGCATCTCTGAATTGACGAGTAGATCAATACGCTTGAGTATGTCATTTTGAGTGTGCGCATCGGGCTTGATACGCCGAACGTAGAGAGCCTCATTGTCTTTTCCGAGGGCAAGATATAGTCCTCGTTCAATGCCACTGAAAAGCATTCCCGCTTGAACTTGATAATAATGCATCGGCTTAGAAATGACAACACCTTTCTTTTCTAACTCATCAAAAGACTTTTTGTTGTGCGTTTTTGCCTCAAGCACGTGCGGTGTATTTTCAGCTGATGGTACTCCCTTTATCACTCCGTCTAGCTTGACTACAAAATGCCCAGTCTTGTCAGTAAAAGTGAACTGCTCGCCGTTTGAGTCCTTCTCATAAACCGTATAGCCTGCTGCTTTAAGATCTGAAACGATTCGGTCTTCCTGCAGGTGACCAGTCTCAAATAGGCGTAACATGCGACCGTCAAACTCAACGCGGTCATAACCCCGCCAATCCATCCAAATCTTCCTTAGGCATTCGTCTCCGATGCTGGATGCACCAATCCTAGACAATCGCATTGGTTCATTCCTGCGTGCCTTGATGGCGCTGTAAATACGTCCAATCATTTCATCCTCTTGAGCGGGAATCATGATTGGTGCTGGTTTCTTTGTTGCCATGTATTTCCTTTATTGCGTTATTAATGGGGCTACCTGTGCAAACGGGGGTAGCCGCTCCGTGTTCTTTCGATTAACTTGCACTGATCTGAACAACCTTTAATCCCAAGGATTCTTCTTTTTACCTTCCTTGGCTTCTGCTTTAGGCTTTGCCTTGTCTAAATCATCATCTTCCATGTCAAGCAATGAAGGCTGCTTAGCTTTTGGTTTTGCCGCTGGAGCGGAATCCTTACCTACGTAGCCTACAATACGGTTACGGTCAGAGTAACCATTTGTGCCTTTTTCAATATCAAGAACAGCAGTGAAGCTACGCTCCAATAATTCATCAACTGAGGTAGCATTAGGCTTACCGCATGCGCGTGCCCATGCTGAAACCTGTTCACGTCCGATGCGTTGTGCTTTTTCTGAATCATTGTGAATGTTAAAGTTGTTCCAGACCTTACGACCTGTCGCTTTACCTGATACTACTTCAAAGGTAGCGGCAATCATAATACCACCCTTTTGAGTTGTTTTCTCTTCAGCGTCTGTGCACTTGAGTTCATACTCACCTTTGGGTAATGGTTCGTAGCTACGTTCTTCTGATTCATACTCATTTAAATCAAATCCAAATTTAGACATTGTATTGCTCCTTTAGGTTATTAAGATATTACAGGGATATTTTTAGAGATTTCCTCAATCGTCATTTCAAACGAATCAGGACATGCGTAACGGTTCTTTGCGATGTACGCTGGGTTCTCAACTACGTGGAGTAGTCTTTCACCAGTCGTAATACCACGGTTTACCGTATTGTTGAAGCCTACGTCAGACTTCTTGACAATTACTTTAAAGCCAGCGTATGCAATTACGTCGCACCATTCTTGTAACAACGCATTGCAACGGTTAGGTAGCTTTGGAGTAAAGCGATCATAAGGCTCAGTTAGCGGATTCTCATAACGAACGACCGCCGCGTGCGCGAGTAATACAATGTTCATATTACGCTTACGACGTAGCGCATCAAGACCTTGAAGAATCTCACGGAATGATTCAGCAATATACACCTGACCCTTACCATAACCGAGGTCTTTTGCATCGTATGAAGACTCAATGTCTTTTGTAATTAGCGGTTCAACTAGCCAATCCACAGAGTCAATCACGAGTGTTTTGAACTTGTGATCTTCTTTGAGCAAAGTCTTGATTGCGTCCACTACATCATTTACGCTATCAGCCCTCGGGAACGAAACTACGTCAAGAGAGTCTAATCCGTCTTCAGTATTAATAAAAATTGGCGCTGGAAATTGAGCCGCGATTGTGCTCTTACCAATACCATGATTCCCGTAAATACAAATTCGAGGAGGGAGTTCCTGCTTGCCTTTTACCAAGGCATCCATAAAGCTCATGTTTATTTCCTTTATTAAAAGTTTAAATACACTGGGAAATACTGAAAGGTTCGGCTGTCAAATTGCAACAACCTAATCTCATTCCCAGGATTGTTTTGCGCCAATACTCCGACGCATACTGCTGACAACTTTGGATCTCCGATCATGCATAAATAATCACCGTCTCGGAAATCTTTTAAAACATCTCGGGCATGCGCAACGGGGTCATCATACTGAACGTCAGTAAAGACGTGTTCAATTTCTCCGAAGCGTGCTGCATCCTTGATAGTTTTACGCTGGGTGTTGTCCACTACCCAAACTACTGCTGGCTCTAGGTCTAATTCATCTTGCATTTTTTCCTTTCCTATTATTACGTTTATGTTTGAATTATAGCTCATTATTTAAAACCTTACCAGAATGTCCAGTTTTCTTTTGATGTTTGCCAATCATCATTGCGATATGAGAATATCCGCATTCTGAACAAGTATATTTTCTCATAACCATTAAACTTTTACCGTCAAGATTCTTTTCTGAATGCAGTTTTGCCATCGTTGCTTTACCCACTTTGATCATTCTAATACTTTTACCGCGTTCATCTCGTTCTAAATGGGAAGCAGATCCGATCATCTTTGCAAAAATACTTTTACCATCAGAATCTTTAGTCATATGTCTTAATTCACATGACACTTTACCTGCTTTTTTACAATCTTCAAGAATTTTTTCTTTACTTCTACCATGAACTCCTATTTTGCTATCATGAGTTAATTTTCCAATTTTTCTACTGTTCAATTCACCTTCATTATTGTGACAATTGTAAGATCTTTCATCTTTTCTAGCATTTAACTTTTTCAGAGTAAAAGTTTCAAATTCTATCACTTCATCAGGATAACCTATGAAAAGAATACTTATTGTGAATCTATTTGGATTTTCTCTAAACATATTCCTAACAATTTTGCTAGAAGTAAAATAAGAAGTTCCTATATGGCTTGGATTTGAATTTTTCTTATAATTTGAACCTATATAGTACTTTCCATTTATTTTGTCTTCTAATTTGTAAACGTAACAATTCGGATTCATTTTGATGCCTTTTTTGATTTTATACCCCTTGACAACAATGCTTTTTCTAATAAATCTTTGTCAAGCCATTCACCGCAACCGCAGTTGTTAGCAATTATAACTGATTCGTAAAGATACCATTCATAATCCAAATCTTCTGGATGTTTATTAGGATCTTCTATTTTCATGCAGGCTCTAGCCCCGTCAGTTTTTGGAACTTTATTACCGTTTTCCTTGTATCTCAATGGTTGAAAATTTTTGTCTTTAGTTTGGTACCATCTGACCGTTTTTCCTAAATATTTACCATTTTGTTCTCCTCCGCCAGTTACATTTCTAGCAGAAATAAAATCTAAAAATAATGAATTCTTTATAGTTTCCATCATTGGAGCGCCTCTAGACAACCATAATCCAAATGCTTTTGAAGCTACTTGTGCAGTTGGATTTTTATTTAAACTTAAAGGCGCATATATCCCTTTTACTTTTAATGACCTGTCTTGTTTTACCGCAAAATATGAATTTACGTCTTTGAGTGCAACAGCTCTATACGGTGTATCCTCAAATATAAAACCTGTGAGTTCACTAAACTCTTTTACAATGTTGTGAACCTTTGTGACCTCGTTACGCCTATGCTTGAGCATGATGCCGTCCGTATTAGCGGAAATTACTTCAATGTGGTTGTCCTCTAAGCGTTCAATTAGCATTAAAAGTGTTAGCTGTCCTGTTAGGGTAATATTAATCATTACGTCAGGTGAATAAAGCGCAGAGTAGCGACTCGCGGTCTTACCGAATGTTCCGTTCAATGCAATACGCAATGAATCTGCAATTACCATGTTCTTTTGTCTTTTCCCTTCAAGACGCCTTTCAAATACCTTGCGATACTCGTCAATAAAGGATTTACCTGTGTTGACAGGTATAAGATTGCAATTGAGAAGAATAGAAGGATAATAAGAAGCGACATCATAATCAACAATTTGATAATCATCATCGGTGACATAGCAAACTTTTCTGTCATGTTGTGAGTGTAAACCGCCCACTCCCATTTGGTATACGCCTTTGTTAATTGCTACTAGGTCATCCTTCAAGAAGTCAGGCAGTACTACGTGACCCGTATATTGATTCACCTCATACGTATGTGCCGCCATTCTGTGCTTCAATATCTGCAAATCATTAGACTTGAAATTGATAAAGTCAGGCGGAATATATCTTACGTTCTCAGGAATCTTTGCTGCAGTACGCTTTAGACCGAGCCGCTTGATAAACATCTGCTCAGCTACCTGCGAATCAGATTTAGAACGGGCATCAAAGCCGTATTCCTTACTGATCTCTACGCGTAGCTGGAGTTGCCCTTGCAGCTTGTTATAAAGCGTCTCCGTAGTATCTAAGTCGTTCTTGCAGTAATCCCAAACCATTGGTCGGGCAGACTCGTCAATCTCCTGAGAATGATGAAACGGCAGGTCTTGAATGAGCGGCATGTGCATACGTGCGCCGTAAGTCTTTAGGCTCACAAAGCTGGGCGCGACCTCAATCAAATCAATGTGGTCAATCATAGGGATCTTGAACCTGAATTGCTTTTCAGCATCCCACGGCATCAAGTTCTGATGAATAATGATATCCCCGAACCCTTTTGTTTCAAACGTAGAATGCCCAGACAAAAAGTAACTGATGACGGGCATATCAAACCGCGCTCCGTTGAAGCTAATGAATGTGTTCTTTGATTTGAAAAGAGACTTGATACGCTCACGAGCATCCTCCTCATCTCCCCAGATTCCGAAATACTCTCCGCTCTCAAGAATCTTACCCATCAATAAAAACATATTGGGCGCGACCTCGGTATCGAACACTATAGTTCCCATTAGTCCTGATTCACATAGCGTTCGGTTGGACCACCGTCAAGCACTAATGCCTTTTTAGGCTCGGGATACTCTAACTCGATTAACTTCTCAATAAAGTGAATTGCCTTTTGCAAATCCTCTTTTCCGTTTTTGTCTTGATACCGCTCAAGATATTTAGTAGCGCAACCTACAAAGTAGCCCCTGCCGTATAAACGATAAATTCTGTCCCAGTGTTGCTCGCCGCCTTTTTTATAATGCTTACCGCCTACCTGTCTATCATTTGCTAACATTCTTTTTCTCCCTGTTCATGATGTAAATCTGGGTAGCTAACTTCCAGTCAGAGGCTGAAATCTTATCTGCCCAATATGAACCATCGCTAATCTTGTGCTTACGCTCATACGCTACCATAGCCATTGGCTGCGCTACAAACTCAAAGAAGGGATTAACAAATCCGCCTTTCTTGAATGGATCGTTGCAGAACGCCTCGCACTCAGTCAAGAACAGTTCCCAATCACCTTGATACAAAATATTAGGTTTGACTATTCCGTTTGAATACGCATCAAATACTTCACTGCTCGGTGGGTTTTCAACATACGGCTGCGCGTTGTAAAGTTCAGTATACAAGTGCAGATTGTTACTCACCGTAAAGTATTGACCGACTGGCAGCTCCAGCGCGATTGCAACGAACTCTTGAATCATACTAAAGTGAACTGGGTTAGCCCCGCAGTATCCCCACCAGAAATCATTACTCCTGTTGAAGATTGTCAAATCAACGCAGCCGTTCACAATAGCGAATACTAGCTGCGTATTGCAGGCTTTATCCTTTGTGCTTTTGTTGAAGTCAGATGCGTCCCAGAGTTGAATGACTGCTTGACGCGAGTTACTGTCATTCTTGAGGTGTTTGATAACTTCTTTGAGTTGATCAAATCCAAAATGCTTACGCATCCTGTGTCCGTACGCCGCGTTGAATCTTACGCCGTCATCGCTGAATTGCCCAATGGTAGAATTAAATTGCTTTAGGAACTCCACATCATCACGTCCTGCGAGCATCCAAATTGATTCCATGAGGTGAAAGATTGGGTTAGCGTCTCGCTCAGCAAAGAACAATACACGCTCAGTCGGCTCTATGATTGTAGTTAGTACTGGCTCATCAATACGGATTGCTGGTCCGTTGCGAGTTTGCACTTTGATGCCTGACGTCTTGAAGCGCCAGAGCATATCCGTAAATAATTCATTGACGTTTATTGCTTTTATTTCCATTATTAAAACTCCACTGTTGGTTTGTAATTCTGACGAGGTTTACCCTCTCCTGTTTTTACTCTTTGATACTTATCGAACTCACAAAATACATTTTGTACATCATGCAGCGTTAAATCTTTAAACCTGTTATTTGATTTGATGATTACTTCCCGCGCCTCAATCAATTCTTGATTAAATTGCTTCTCACTAATAACTTTGAGCAGCTTGCGTTCATGTAACCTGTTTAGACCGCGTTGGCTTCCTGGACCCATTGGTGCCCATGAATATAAATCTATAGCGTTGTCAAGTTGACCGCGCAGGTAGGTCAAATCTGCACTCACTTGACCCGCAATGAATGTTTGAATTCCGAATGACTGAGCCATAGCGTTTGTAGTATGCTTGATTGAACCCGAAGCAATAGCTCCGCGAATCTGCGGTGCAATCTTGATGATTGGCGCAATAATATACTCCGCTAGGTTTACTGACTTTGTATTACCTTTGACCATTGTTGGGTAAACAATATAAGCAGAGCTATATACCTTTTCACCTTTGGATTCTAGGTGCTTCATCGCCTCAATAAACAAGTAAGGATTAAACTCCTCAGCGCGGCGGGGAATCACGAGGTTATCCATGAGGTAAAGCAGGGTCGGTGGCCAATTAATCAAACGAGCTAACAGGGCGCGGAACCATACATCACCTTGAACATTCTTATAGTAATAAGTTAGAAGCCACTTACTTACCCTGTCATCCCTGCGACGCACATTGCAGAACCGATACTTAGCGAGTATTGGGTCAAGCGTGTAGGGTTGCAGAAAGCCTGAATCCTTATTCAGACGCACTTGCTCTCGCTCATTAACAAACTCAACCAATTCATTAAAGAGTGCCATTCTCTGCCTTTCTGATAACTTCTAGGGTCTCATTGAAGGCATCTGTGTGATCAATCGTGACGACTTTTACGCCGCCAGCGTTGTATAAATTGGTACAAGCCGCGAGAGTGGATTCAAACGCGCTGATTGTGTTTTTTGGATTAAATGGTTTTGTCTCCCCACGCGCATCCCTGCGGTCTTGCACTCTCTGTAGGCAGGTCGCGAGGGGCGTATCAAGGATAGCCGCGACGTACGCACCTGTTGGCTTAAGCATCTGTGTTGTGATTGCTCCTGGACCCACTTTTGAGAGTAATAAACCTTCAAGCAGAACATGACCCCTAGGATGAGCAGCCAAGGCTCTGTCTGCAATTTCTTCTTGAGTGTTGATACCATCTGTACCTCCGCAAGTGTTTTGATAACTACCGATGACGTAAAGCGGCTGAGAGACGCCCTCACTACTGAGGTCAACTTCATATCCCCAATGCTTCTTCGGCTTATTTGGGTCGGGCAGAGCCTTGCAGGGATAGTCCGTCAAGAACTTACGAGCTACGGTAGTCTTACCTGAGCCTGAAGTTCCACGGAGCGATAGAATTACGTTCATGTATTTCCTTTATTTGGTTATTGAACAAAAATTATAGCTCAATCTTTCGAAGGGACTTCATAATTGTGCATATTAAACCAATGCTGACGCATAGACTCGGGGTACATTTCGATTAACCAATCTTGAAACGCATTGGCTGGATTGATATTGAGCAGTAACCCGTCTTCATCTCTGCATTGCA
>Ga0007809_10000585_pt1 | contig 15449 bp, 12 predicted proteins | sample CryBogCBE02Aug07_FD_60383 | JGI IMG/M metagenome (GOLD analysis project Ga0007809, IMG submission 60383) | Freshwater microbial communities from Crystal Bog, Wisconsin, USA - CBE02Aug07 | ecosystem: Environmental > Aquatic > Freshwater > Lake | place: Crystal Bog, Wisconsin, USA | collected...
TAATCCAACAGGCGGATCACCGTTATCATTCTATCTCGGTAACGTTGAAAACAATTCAAAGAATATTGAATTAATCGTTAACCCATATATTACACAGCAATATTCTTCAACATGGCTTAATCTCTCAGGTATACCTAATAAGAGTGTACGTCTTTTAAATAATGCACGTCAAACACCACTCGCAAGTGATTCGATATCATTTACCGTAAGCACAAGTGTATCGGGATTACCAGGTGTAGGTTCACCAAACGATACATTTTATACACGTACTGGTGCTACATCAGCCCAATACGCAAGTTTACTCGGTGTATTAGGTTCAACCGATGCTCTATACCCACTCGGTGATTATTCAGCTCAAGATTTATCAGTCAAGACAATCGGTAGTGTACCTACAAAGGTCAACACCATGTTGAGTTATCTTGAGGATCCTGCAGCTTGGCCATTGTCCATTGTAACAGAAGCCGGTCTTGGTACTATCTTTGCTAACGCAAATGGTAATCCAAACACAATCGGTTATTTCGATGATACAGTTCCATATACAACAGGTGTCGGTGCTGCAGGTTATAATAATACATATTACAACCTTAGTGCACAGAACCCAGCAACACCTGCACAGATCGTAACTGACTACAACGCTGTTGCTCAGAACTTCGTTAACTTCGCTGCAAATGTTCGTAAGGATCACCTCTTCATCGCCGATCCTCTTACAAACATCTTCGTAACCGGTCAGGCACCTGGTGTTAAGACATTAGCTAACCCTAATAATAACTTCTCACTCAATATCTACTGGCCATTACGCAATCAGTTTGCTTCATTTAACAATAGCTATACAGCGATCTACGCACAGGTAGTACAGGTATTTGATAATGCATCAAATCAACCAGTATGGGTACCGTTCTCAGGCTTCGCTGCTTCAGCAATGGCAAGAACAGATAGTAACTTCCAGCCTTGGTTTGCTCCTGCAGGATTTACACGTGGTGTTGTAACAGGTATTCTCGATATCGGTTATAGTCCTAAGCAGAAGGAACGTGATCAGCTCTACACAATCAGTCTTAACCCTGTAGCTCAATTCCCTAATGAAGGGTATGTAATCTACGGTCAGAAGACAGCATTGAAGCAGCCAAGTGCTTTCGATCGTATTAACGTACGTAGATTGTTCTTGACTCTCGAAGTACAGACAAATGCAGTATGTCAGTTCTTTGTATTCGAGCCTAACACACTCTTCACACGCACACGCCTTGTAAACACAATTACACCTATCTTTGATTATGCAAAGAATACACAGGGTGTTTATGATTACTTGATCGTCTGCGATGAACGCAATAATACACCTTCAGTTATCGATCAAAATGAATTGATTGTTGACATCTACCTCAAGCCGGTCAGAACAGCAGAATTCATCTTAGTTAACTTCTACGCAACTCAGACGAGTGCTAACTTCAACGAGATCGTAGCCTAAAAGGAACTATTAACGAATAAATAATTACATCTTATGTCACAAACAGCACAAACAATCCAAGGTTTTTATACACAGGCGACAAATTACAATTTCTCGCGTAATTTTAACTTCCGTATTCTTGAAATAACAAGTGATGGCGGCGGAGCATACACAATGTCTGACGGTGGATTGTTGGTGTATGCAAAGACAGCATCATTACCTGCGCGTGAAATTACAAATGTTGCGGTTCCATATATGGGGATGAATTTCAATCTCCCAGGAACCGCTACTTATCCAGATGGCACAGGTTACTCGATCACCTTTTACGCTGATCAAGCTTCAAGTATTCGTCAATTATTTGAAGATTGGTCACGTTGGGTATTTGATGATCAGTCAAGTACTGGACAGTATAATACACCAAGTAGAAATGCTACTATCACACTCGCACAGCTTGATAATCAAAACAATGTAGTTGCAACATATGTTCTTTATGGTGTAACACCACGTAATGTTGGACCAATTAGCTACACAATGGCTGCTGGTGATGGAGCTGTTGTGGAGTTTACAGCAACCCTTGCTTATCACTACTTTGTACGCACTGCACCAACAGGTGGTGCTGTAGTTTCAACTCAGATTGGTGTTCCAACAACATCTACGCCAGCACAGAGTCACCTCTAATTTTTAATATACAACCTAAATAATTAGGTGAGTATTAACAATCCGATTAATTCTGCTATAGCAGGCATTGCAGCTTCTACACCAGTAGCTACTTTACTTACTCAGAGCTTTATCGGTGCACAAGCCGGAGCAGGTTATTCTTCAACAGGCGGTGTATTTCCACGTGATGTATTCTTAGATCAAATCACTACGGTATGGAATACCGCCATACCGATGTCGACACAATGGGTTGTGTTGATTGATCGGTTTCCAACAAGTCTAACCACGCAAATACTACAAGGTTTAGAGCGTGTAGATGGAGATAAATCTGGTTTTGATATTGACGCAGCAAAGCAAATATTAACAAATTACAATAATCAGCAATTAGTTGGATGTTGGTTCGCTCATGAGGTAACAATACCCCAGGAAGAGTTTAATATTGAGAGCATTGCAGTTGCGAATAATCGCGGTTTTTTACCAGGTGTATTAGGTGGAAATAGAAAAATTGAAGCACCGTCATTGAATATTTCGTTTAAAGAAACAACAACATCATTTATTGATTTTGTAATAAGACCATGGGTAATTCTTGGTGCGCACTTTGGTATGACAGCACGTCCTGGCGATGTATCAGGTGGTATAGATCCAAAGAATGTTAAGGTTACGATGAGAGTATTAGAATATACTCGTGCAAATGCAGGTATCTCAATGCTACCAAGAAAATCTTGGGTATTTCATAATTGTGTACCTTACAATGTTTCAGAACAGACATTAGATTACGAGACAGAGAAGTTACAGACCTATCGCACTCTTTGGACATATTCAAATTATACAGTTGGTACACCTATTAATTTAAATGAAATAACCAACCTGTTAAATACTGCAAAACCATTTAATATAAATAGGCTTTAATTTGCCTTTGATGTAGTATTCAGTATACTTTAAGGTATGGTCAAATTTTTATATTCAGTAGATCTTCCTGTATCAGGAAAAACTGTACAATTAACTGAATTATCGTTTACCGAGCTCAAAGACCTTATTAAAAATATAGCTAATGCTAATAATGATATTATTCTCACAGCATTTAACGATATAATTAATACACACTGTATAGAAGATATCAGTAATCTCACTATTATTGATAAGTTATATGCTCTACTAACAATACGAGCTGTATGTTTATCTGAAGCATTAGAGTTAATTATTACTTGCCCGGTAACAAAACAGCAATTTAACGGCGTTATAAGCATTAATGATGTATTATCAAAATTACGAAATAATTGCTTGAAAGAAAAGACAGTATCTTATTCAAACAACCTCGATATAACCTATAGTTTGCCGACATCTCTATACATTAACCGTGATATTATAGATGCGTCAGAAACCGTTATAAACAGTATATCCCTTAATGAACAGTCATTTAGTGACATTACAGCGGAAGTAGTAAACAAACTACCTGCCGTTGTTTTAAACGATGTTAAAGCATATGCTAATGAAGTTTTCTACTATCTGAATAACCTCGAACTTATCAACTTCACATCACCCTATACCTCAGCTGAAGAAGGTACAACAACATTAACAGCAAATGTGTTTAATAACTCTGTTATCGAATTTCTTAAACTCTGCTTTAATAGAGATCTAATGTATTTCTATAAAATTGAGTATTTTCTAATGAAACAATTTCGTATGTCCTACGATCATATGTCGAAATTAACTCCAATAGAAGTAAACGTTTATGTTAATCTCTTCAAAGAAGAACAAGCTGAACAAGAAAAAGCTGAAAAGCAATCAAGCAGCAGTAATAGTGCACCGCTTATTGGGAATCCAATGCAGAATAGTGGCATAACAGGGTTTCCCATATAAGTTAATTGTATATTAATATGACAAATAGTGTTCCCGATATTCTCAAGCAGCTAGATGATCTTAATAAACAATCTGGTATTGATGTGTTTATTCCATCTTTACAGCGTACAGTAAAATTTAAAGCACTAACACTCTTACAGCAAAAAGAACTTTTGAAATCCTCTATTGAGGAGACACTAACAAAGCTTACTTTTATTGTGAGTTTCTATAATATCATTCGTGATAACATTCTAGATACAATTGATATTAATAAGTTATATGTATTTGATCGCACCGCAATTGCCCTCGCACTCAGAACTGCAAGTCTTGATAGCAAATATAGTATAGATGATAATATAATTGATTTAACAAACGTTGTTAACAACATACAGACAATTAACGTACCTTCAGCAGTATTAAATTCTACTATCAATTACCAAAATTTATCTATTGATCTCGAGGTGCCTCATTTAGATGTCGATAAAGATATTAGTAATACCATCTTAACTAAGATAAAAACAGTAAAGCCAGATGACATTAAGACTGTTGTAAGTGAGCTCTTCATTCATGAAATTTTGAAATACATAAAGAATGTCACTTTTAAATCTGATACAGGAGATAGTACTATTAACTTTAATTCTTTAAATGTCGAAAATAAACTAGCTATAGCTGGAAAGTTTCCAACGACTGTTACAACACAGATTCTTGAATTTATTAAAGCATATCGTGATTTTGAAAATCAATACACAAGAGTTGACGAAACAAATATAGAAGTAGACGGAAGCTTTTTCGCGATATAATATTTTAGATTAAATATCATTAATGGACGCGATTCCCATTAATGATTTAAAAGCAGTTTTTGGAGATTACGAAAAGACATTAAAGACACAAACTAAAGTCTTAAATGATCTCTATAAAATTCTTACCGGTGAAAAAGCATTACCCTCTACAAATAGAGCTAATAGTTTTTATGCTAAATTAAATCCGGAAGTCGCGGTTGATAGAGAAGAAAAAGATCAAAAGAAAGAAGCTAGAAAGCAAGATCAACCGACTACTGAAAGTAAGAAGATAAAAGAAGAGCCTAAGAAGACAGAAGATAAGAAAACAATACCGCAATATATTGGTTCAGCAATTAGTTCTGCTCTCAAAGCAGCGACAGCTACTACTATTTTTGATAAAACTAAAGGCAAGCAAATTCAGGGCAAAGATACACCTTATGCACGCGAATTAATTAATATTGAATTTACACCAAAAGCTAAAGTTGAGCTCGAGGATATATTATTTCAAAATACGGTAGAGCTCGTTGATAAGCTTAAGCCGTATTTTGAAGATATAGATAAAACTTTTCGTGACATTAAAAAGACCGCTGATGATCAACAAAAAAAGGCTAAGACACCAAACAAATCACTCTTAGGTTCACTACTCAGTTTACTTGGTCTCGGTGAACTTGGAGAACTCGGTATAATGGGTTTTCTTAAAAAGAAAATTGGTGATCTATTTCGCTGGGTTGGCGGTAAAATTTGGAGTGGTATTAAATGGGTTGGTGAAGTAGCTTGGGAGGCGTTTAAATGGGTTGCAAAAAAAGCCTGGGAAGGATTGAAGTGGGTAGGTGAAAAGGCCTGGGAAGGATTAAAGCAAGTTAGCGAAAAAGTTGGTAAAGGCTTTAAAGCAATTACCAAAAAGATGTCTACAGCTATAAAAGAGTTAGGTGAAAATGTAGGTACACGTATTAAGACTGTCTTTAATTCACTTAAAAATTCAAAATGGGTTCAAAGTGTAGAGGACTTAGGTAAGCGTATCGGAGCAATGCTCGAGAAGAATTTAAGAAGTATACAGAATACACTCAGTAAACGCATATCAAGTATGTCAGAAGCACTCAGTAATGCTGTTAAGGGTATAAAAGGTGTAGGCTCAGAACTTGCTAAGGATGCTGAAAAATCAATGTCTAAAGTAGGTCAGGCTTCTAAGAGTCTACTCAAAGGTACAGAAGAGTTAGCTGAAGGAGCTATTAAGAAAGGTAAATTTTTAAAAGGTAAAGGTGGTCTTATAGGTACAGCTGTATCTGGAGCATTTGAGGCATACGAAGGTAAGAAAGATATCGACACAATTAATGCTAAGCAAAAAGCAGGCATTCTTAGTAAAGAAGAAGCAACTAAACAAAAGGCAGAAGCTATAGGTGGTAGAACTGGAAAATTTGCTACACAGACTGCAGTAGGATCTGTCGGTGCCTTAGCGGGTGCAGAAGGTGGTGCATTAGTTGGCGCAACCGTAGGATCTGTTGTACCTGTTGTTGGTACCGCCATTGGTGCTGCTGTTGGCGGGTTCATTGGCGGTGTCGGTGGTTATATGGCTGGATCTAAACTCAGCGATGTAACAGGGTTAACAAAAGTCGGTGAAGAGAGCGGTAAAAAAGCAGCTAAAAAAATAGCAGGTGTTAAAGAAGATAATAAACCTACAGCATTACCACCTAAGGAGGGTGAAAATAAAATTATTAATTTACCTGCTGTTCAACCGACAACACCTGAAACACCTACTAATAACATACAACCAGTTACACCAGAAACACCTAATAATACGAATATATCTCCCACAGAAGATACCACAAATTTAGATGATGTTCATAGCTCTATAAAAGAGCAAAACGGATTAATTATCAAATTATTAAACTTCATGAAGCAAACAGCAGATAACACTAACGCTATGGCTTCGATGAAAAATCCTGCAAATAATATGAGTGTTATTAACGTAAGCAATAACCCTACAGCATATCTTACAAATCCCATGAATAGCACTGACTTCCGCAGGAAGGCCTTTGCTTAATAAATATCTATATGTCTAATTATCTTTGGTCATTTGCTCCTGCAAATCCTAGCTATACCACAAGTAAGACTTCACCACAAGGCAATAACGCTAGTGGTACAACACCTACGCAGGATGCCATTGTACCAATGCCGAGTTTGTCTCCAGCTGGTATAATTAATGTAGTACGCGATTTTTATTGGACATACTCACCAATAGGTGATACAAGTAGAGCTGAAGTTCCGAGAATACAACTCACAGAAAGAAGATTAAAAACAAATTCTCTAATTGCTCAATTAGAGTATACACTCGGTGCTGCTGTAAAGGGAGCTGCAGGTGTAGCAAGTAATTTTAACGGTGGATCTTGTATTACAAATCTACTGGCAGGTCTAGGTGATAATGCTGGCAAATGTACAGCAGCTGCAATTGGTAAAGTTCTTGGTGGAGCTGCACAAAATACATTAACAGATAACAATACAACGACAAGCTCATCACCTTTTCTATCACCATATAGAAATCTTTATATTACCGAACCAACAGGTTGGGTTTATACATTACCATATTTTGATAATAATCAATCAAAATCCGACAACGCATTCAGTGATTCAGGTGCTGGTTTTGCAAACAATAGTGGAATAGGGCAATTAGCACAAGCTGGTGCTGGATTATTGCGAGGAGCTGCTGAAGGTCTTTCGCAGCTCGGTAGCCCTACCCAGTACACGTTTATTGAAAAAACAAAGTTTTACGATTACCCAGATTCTGGTGAATCAATAGATGTTGAATTTCCGCTCATCAACACAGGTGCTGCAACATATGATGATGTTGTAAGAAATTGGCAATTTTTATATCTTCTTGTTTATCAAAATCGACCTGGTAAAACGGGGTTTAATACAGTAGATCAACCGGTGATATATGAGGTTAATATACCAGGTACAAAATTCTTCCCGTATTGTTATATTAGTAGTTTAAATGTAGAGTTTGTAGGGTCAAGACGTGAGTTAACACTTAAAATACCATCGGTAAATTCCGCTGTTGGCTCTACAGGATCATCTGTTAATGCAACAGCAAGCACAAATAGTATAAATGCTATTATACCAGATGCTTACAAAGTATCTATAACGCTACAGAGTATGACTGCAAATACTAGAAACTTCATGGCGCATATGATCTCTTCGCAAAATGTAATTCAAACAGGTACGACGACAGGTACAACTACGCGGTAATAGATGAATTACGCTATTACAAGCGTAAATACTTACAATATGGATCTCGGTCAGTTTCAAAATTCTATACCTATACTGCCTCAACTAAATTCATTTAGATATGAGCGTATTTTTAAGATGTTTACAACTGATCAAAAGCAGTATTTTTATAATTTACTGCAGTCAGTTTATCTTCCTGATAATATCGATGATACAACAGTATACTTCATGCATGTACAGGAAAATATGCCATGGACAACAGTAAGTTTTAAGGCATACGGTAATATAGAATTATGGTGGTTAATAATGCTTGTAAATAAAATTTACAATCCTTTACAACCTGCAACAGCTGGTATGGTTCTCAAGATAATAAAGCCTGAATATGTGTCATCGATTTTGCAGGAAATCTCAAACGCATTAAAATAATATATGAGCTCAAGCACTACTGCAGATACACTCGGTAATGATAATTTTATTTTTAGCTTTAATCAGCAAAAATATTATTTTCAAGCTGCATTAGTGAGTTTAGACGGAGCAGCACAATACCTCAAACCTACAGCTATCAAGTCATTTGTTATCGAGGATAACTTTAAAGATACATTTCATAAGGGTTATATTATCGTGGATAATATGACGGATTTTATCGAGCGCTCTAATCCACCGAGCGTTACTAACGATCCCTCAAATCCTGACTATTACAGCCCTGCAAAACAAACTACACCAGTTAACAATACATCCTTTCTATTAAAAGGTGAAGCACGCGATATCTTGCATATTGATATAATGCCAATTCTTCAGCAAGATCAAACAGGAGCCAAAACTAATAATGTACCGTTACAAAACGCATTCCGTTTAATATTTGATTTCGCCATATATAACATGGAAGAGATACCGGGTGACAAGCCTTCTCATAAAGATAAAAAATTTTATTTTCATGATTTATATTATCAGTTGCTAACTGAAAAGAATGTACCTTTCTCTACATCAAATTACCTAACAAATAATAGTGGTATTAGTAATTTGGATAATACCGAAAGAGCTATACCAACAGGTATAGCAATACAAGCATTATTGAGTGAAGCCTTTCCGCGCACAAGTCAATACCCACTCGATATCTACTATGATAACGGTAAAGGTGTTACAAAAACAACAGCACCTATAACAACACAGACAGCAAGCAAGTATGATCCTACAAATACAGCATGGGATATCGGCGGTAGTTCTATTTTTTATTCCACACCATCAAAATACAAAGTAATAGATAGTCTTAATTATTTGTTAGCAAGACATGTATCTAACGCTGATAGTAATTACGATCAATGTTTTCTTAGATTAGAACGTTCACCGCGTGCAATGTCATTTAAGAGTCTTAAGCAATATTTTGATGATGCACTCAACGGTAAAAATACAGGCGAAATTTATTTAGAAACTGTAAGAATAGGTAATTACGATAATAGTGACGCACAAGATTTTGTTAAGAATAGTCCTTTTACACCAGTTGATGGATTATATTTTTCAAACATCGGTACAATAAAGAGTTATACATTTGACAATATGGCGGGTATATACGCACAGTCAGAACTTGTTTCAAATTTCGTTCATAGTTATACTTACGGTAGCAAACAATTTAATATTGATATTGAAAGAAATTCTGTCATTCAATCAATGAATACATATTATAAAAATTATGTAGATAATATGTTAGCAGGCGGTGATGATCAAAGTGCTAACCCATACCCCAACTTTGCACCCGGTACTATTCGTAGTACGAATATGAATATCAATAATGTTTTTAGTACCGTAGAAAATGACGCTAATACAAGATTAGCTTATGGTAGAAATAAATTCTTATACGCCAGCACGCTTACAAATAATTTAATATCTTTTCGACTTAAAGGTTCAACGCACAGACAAGCAGGTCGTTTTATAGGTATAGATCGTGATGGAGCTATGACAGATAGTCAGTTTGATGATAAGATATTAGGTGTATATTTTATTGTGGAAGTAAGGCATGTATTTAGCGGAGGTGAATACTATAACGACCTACACTGTATTAAGACGTATAACACGTTACCGATACCTAACACTGATTCAACTTATCTCTTTTCGAAAAACATATAACCTATGGCAACGAACGATATTACAAACAAAATACCATTAGGACTGAATAAAGGAGCACAAAACTTTATTACGAGTGCACCTGGTCTAGCGGATGCCAACATTAGTACATCATTTCAAATTTTATCTACAGGTACCAATTACTTACAGACAATTTTACAGCCTAGTCAAGGTGATAATGTATCTACCGTAGAAGTCCAAGCAGCTATAGCCTATCGAGATGCTTTTAGACGCGGTGATGTTGTTACAGCTCTTAGTAATTTTTATACATACGCAGCAAAGAACTTTTTTGCAGATGATAATTTTTCTTTTGATTCTATTGTATACTGGTATCAAAAAATAAAATTTGCAAATAAGGAATTAATATCAGTTAGTAGTCCAGATTCGACATTTTATGATAAGATATTACCTAATTTAAATCCTGCGGTCTCGAAGATCATTACATCAGGATTTGGCAGTGGATACAATTTACAACAATCAATTTTTCGTAGCGGAATAGGAGCTTCTATCGGTAGCTTGCTAGGTAAAGCGCAAAGCATTGGTAATGCTGCGCAAGCTGCCTTAGGATCAATACCTGGTGTTGGCAGTGCATTGCAGAATTTATCGCAAGATTTATCGCTACCGAGCTCGTTAAGTGATACTGGTATACCCAATCAGTCATTTTTAGATAACGTAAGCGATAGCATTGGTTCGTTAACTAATTCTAAATATCTACAACTCGATTCTACATTACCAATTTTTGACGTTACACAGGAATATTATGGTGTACCTATACCATATTCAACATCAACTGATAGCAAAATTAGTAATAATACAAGAAATATTGCCTACAATCTCAGTAAAGGTGCTACCGCTTTAATGAGACGTAACCTAATTAATATAGCTTATACCCAACCTGCTGTACAGCAAAATATGGCCTCAGATGCTACTGTAGCCCACGGTCTTAACCTAATTAACGATCTACCAACATATGTACAGCTCAACAAAGCAGTACCAATTTTAGTACAATCGCTTCAAAATTCTTTTAAACTCGAACGTGTATTTTTGTTTATACGTTATTTGAGTAATATAGGCAATAAGCTATCAATCAATCTAAGAGATATATTTCCAGTTGAGCCGGGCGACAAAGATTTTACTGTTGTAACATCTGAAGAACGCGCACAAGCCAGTGCTGCGGAAGCTAAGAGCATTTCCGACGATGCTATTATTAATTCATACACCGAACAGCAAGGTATAAATTATGCGGGTGCTTATACTGCAGGTCCTGGTGGCCAATTCTATAATAATGGAAATCCATCATCGGGTAGTTTTGGTATACCTGCTTCTTCGGGCGCAAATCCTGCTACAATAGCCGCAGCAAAGACGCAATCTCAATTACTCAATCAGCAAATAGATGCTTCTGGAAAGACTATTGCAACATATACAGGTACAAACGGTAAGCAGTATATGGATCAGCAATCATTCCTTGATTACACTACACAACGTCTACAGAATTCACCGCTTCTTTCAACACCTATACCAGATGCGGCTAATTACCCAGCACTTGCAGGTCACGTTGACGCAAATGGTTGTGTAAGTGATCCGAAGGCTTGGGCAAATTTCATGTGGCAGACAACACAATGCGAAACCGGTGGTGGCGTTGTACAGTATCAAACTGGACCAAGTGATCCTGGCGGATCATATGGTGCTTTCTCTGTCAGTCCAGCTCAAGCAAGTGCTGCAGGTTATAATGTAACACCTGATCAATTACAGAATCCTAATTTAAATACTAATGTGGGTATTTCACTTGTTGAAAATGAAATTGTAAAGAGTGGAGCTGTTAATGGCTTATATGTTAGAAACGGTGGTGCATTCGCAGGTTTAACAATGAGAAAACTACAAGGACAAGTAGCTATCTAAAATAATGACAACGGCAATATCACAAGAAATAGCATCACAAGTAGGTACGAATACCGCTAGTATTCCTGGTACAAACGGCGGCCGTGTAGCGTGTGCAGCAGTTGTCAATCAAGTTTTTCAACACGTTACAGGCAGTACTATTACTGGTACTACTGGTCAAAGTTCAAATCTATCCGTATCTGAAACACTTCAAGCCATACAAGCAAATCCTGATAATTTCACTCCTGTAACACCAGAGCAAGCTGCAGCCAGTGGCCAAGATTACGTTATCGTTTCGAGTCACGATATAGGTAGTAATGGTAGCCATATAGGAATCGGCAACAGTAGTACAGTTTGGTCAAATTCTTCCTCTTCTGCATCAGTACAGCAGAACTATTCAACTAACTCATGGCAAAACCATTTTGGTAATACACAATGTTATTTGATCAATAACTCAGCAGAAGGCTCATCAATGATGAATCATGCTGTTAATACCTTCCAGAATGGCGGTACATCTGTACTACCAATAGCTCCAAACGCTTATTATCAATACGCTTCACCGGGCAGCAATGGCTCTGCTTTTGGAGGAGGTGCAATAGGAGGAACAGCCGATCAGCCATTAACACCTGATCAAGCTATAACTCTTAATAGTCAATTCTTCAATAGCCTCGGTCCTGGTGCAACAGCAGCTGTTCAACCCTTAGATGCTCTACAAAGCAAAGCTCAGAATCCATATAGTAATAAACAATTTATTGCGCCTGTATCATTAACATTAAACGTTGAAGGTGCAATAATTGATATTGATCTTTTAACAAGAAGTCTTATAACAAATTCAAAAAATACTGCAAAACAAAATAGTGTACTCGGATTTACACGTACACAAAATGTAGGATCTAGTATAAGCATCCTCAATCCACCAGTAAAAAAATTAAGCTTAACACAAGGTACAACTACTTCAACTAATACTAATGATTTGTTTGCAAATCAACACAATCTAACAAAGTCTATTTTTAACACAGGTAACGCTGGTGTAGTGCAAAATCTCACCAACCGATTACCTAATATTAATTCATTAATAACAGGTAATGCTAGTATAGCAAACGCTCTAACTACTATAAATTCTTTACCAGGTATCGCAGGGTCACTCAACGGGTTGATTAACAACCCGCTCGGTGCACTTACACAATTTGTTGGCCAAAATTTACCTGCCGGTCTACCGTCAACAGTTAACGCTGCTGGTGGAGCACTCTCTCAAGCGTTTAACTTAGCTTCAAGTATTGGATCCTCCAACATACCTGCAAGTATTACAGGTGCTGTACAGTTAGCTTTACAAGTTAAAGCAATTGTCTGTAATTTAATTATACCAAATATCTCTATTCCGGATATTCAATCGTTGCTTAAGACAAACTTTACAGCACTTGAGAAACAAATTAAGCAATTGATCCTACATGAACTCCAAGAAATTGTTGATGAAGTCATAAATCCAATTAAAAAAGTTATTGATGAAATTGCTGACTTCTTTAGTCCTGAACATCTCAAGAAATTGCTTGCAAGCTTAATACCTGATGTTAACGAATTAATTAAAGGCGTTGTTAATGAATTTACAAAATGTAATAACGGACCTGCAGCTAAGAAGAATGATTTATCAGGTAAAAATCCTACAGGTACAGCGCCTGTTGCAACAGCAACAGCAGCAGCTACTGCACCTGCGGAACCTGCATCTGTATATACAGCAGATGTAGTAAGTTACGGAGAAACACCTACACCTACTATAGAAACAACATCACCACTTATTCAGGAAAATAATGTACTCGCACCCGGTACACCAGGTTCAATAATTTCACAAGAATACATTGATAACTACAATCAACTTTACGGGCCAGCTGCTCCCACACCATCGTCTGAAAGTTTATTAATAAGCCCTACAACACCTGGAGCAGCTCCAGCTCCAGCTCCAGCTTCAGGTCAAGTACAAATTACCTATAGTGGTAGCACTCAAGCTGCAAATATACCAACAGGATTACCTAAAGTAGTGCCGCTACAATGATGCTCATTAATCCTGTATTGCTTTATTTTCAATAATCTCAGCTTGAATAGGTTTAGCATTATTCGCTAAGTTTCTTAACACTTCTTCACGTGTCAACATTATCTTAACACCAGCGTCAGCTTCTTGAAGTTCTTTCTTTGCCTTAATATCCATTTCTTTGAGTTTTATTGATGCATCACTCTTTTTGTCTTGAATATTAATCTTATTGAGTGTATCCATAGCAGCAGCAGTAGCATTAATTAAACCTGATAGCGCTTCAACATCTTCTGCATTCGGAGCTGAAATAATAAAATCCTTTACTGTAGCTACCATTTCAAGAGCATCCTCAATAAGATTTGCTCCCTTCTCTCTAACAAATGTTTCTAGTTCTTCTTTTTTTAAAGGTTCGCGAACTGTTTTAACCTTTTCAACTACTTGATTGTTTTCTCTCAGTTGATCGATTAAAGAACCAATCATATCTTGTACTTCATCACTCATATTTGCACAAATTACTTATTACAGGTTGATTTCTTTTCTAGCTATTATACTATAGTATATATGCCCGATATTGATCCAAATTTAATGTATATGCCTGTTTTGAAGTTTGAAAAGACACATGAGTCTGCTAAACTACCAACAAAGAACAATGAATCTGATACTGGATACGATGTATATAGTGTAGAGGATAAAGTTATTCCTGCTCGTGGAAGTGCAGTTGTCGGAGTAGGCTTGAAGTTTGCTTATATTCCTGAAGGTTATTGGGTAAAGGTAGAGTCAAGAAGTGGACTTGGATTTAAGCATGGTATTCACGCTCATCCCGGTATTATTGATAATGGTTATCGTGGTGATGCCGGGATTAAATTGTATAACAACACGGACGTAAATTACGAGATTAAAGCTGGTGATCGTATTGCTCAATTTGTTGTTTATATGAACTTTCCTATGACTGTTGAATGGGGTAGTGTAGAACAATCTGACCGCGGTGATAAGGGATTTGGTTCATCTGGTAAGTAATGAATTACGATTTTTCATCTCTATGGGTAGAAAAGTATCGACCTAAAAGTCTAACAGACTTTATTGGTAATACAGAAATTAAGGATTCTATAGAGTCATTTCGCTCTAAAGAGGAGATACCTAATCTTCTTTTTATTGGTACACCAGGTATTGGTAAGACATCGATTGCTAAAATTATTGTTAATGATATCCTTCAATGTCAATATCTTTATATTAACGCTTCTGATGAAAATGGTATTGATACCATTCGCAATAAAGTAACTCATTTTGCACAGACCAAGAGTTTTGATGGTAAGATTAAAGTCATTATTTTAGATGAATGTGACGGTGTATCTCTTGAAGGTCAACGTGCATTGAGAAATACAATGGAAGAATATGCCGGGGTTACTCGCTTTATTCTTACAGCAAACTACAAGTACCGTATTATCCCAGCGCTTCAAAGCCGTTGTCAAAGTATTGATCTTACACCACCTATTGA
>Ga0007809_10000588_pt1 | contig 15404 bp, 14 predicted proteins | sample CryBogCBE02Aug07_FD_60383 | JGI IMG/M metagenome (GOLD analysis project Ga0007809, IMG submission 60383) | Freshwater microbial communities from Crystal Bog, Wisconsin, USA - CBE02Aug07 | ecosystem: Environmental > Aquatic > Freshwater > Lake | place: Crystal Bog, Wisconsin, USA | collected...
AACGGCTACGCCGAGGAGAAGAACACATGAGTGCCGAACCTATCCCCGCCAAAGATGTAGCGGCCAGCATCATGAAAATCATGGATGAAGTTGCTCAGGAATATCCCGAAGAGGAGCGCGAAGAGTTGAAGGCGGTCATGCTTGGAACGCTGGGCATGGCGCTGTTTAATGGGCCAGTTGAAAAGGAGAAGAACACATGAAATTAAAGCTCAGAGCGCTTAAAACGCGCCTGTGGCTACTACCCCCTTCGCCCGAAGGGTTTGAGGCCATATTGGCCATTTTGGAGGCATTGGATGCAATCACGCAAGCAGAGGACAGAGACGGCCAAAAGGCTACGCAAGATGTTGGGAACGGCAGCGACACTAAGACAAAAACTAAGAAGACACGAACTGACGGAGGATTCGTTTCAAAAAGCCATCGACGAAATGATTGAACGGTTTGAGGAATACATAAAACATGAATACGAAAAAACAAACTGGGGTGATGATCCCGACTTACAAGAGGCCGGACATGGCGAGGCGGGCGCTGCTGCAATGGATCGTGCAAACACATAAGCCTAATCTGGTTTGTATTCACCAAAACGGCAGCCCTGAGAGTTATGAGTGGGTGATCGAGGACTTGAAGCCTTTGATCAACGTGCACTGGATTCACACACCGGAAACCTTGCGGCAGCACGACTGGTATTTAAAACCATTGGAGTGGTTGTTGGACCAAGGATGCGGCGCTTTCTTTTGGGCCGATCACGACGACATCTTTTACACAAACCACGTTGCAGCCTGTTTGAGGGAATTGGACTTTTGCGACTTCACTGTTTCCGATCAGTGTGGCGTGTTGAGGGTTAAAGACTTGGACTATCGATACGCCAAGCCGGTCAAGTTTACGAGCCATGCACCGGGCGGCATGTCCTCATCGATGGCGTTCAACAGAAATTTTGCTGAGAGCTTGAAAGAGGATTTGAGGGAAGACAAGAAATATCACTACGCCGACAACGTGGTGGCGTTTATTACCAAGCTCAAGCATTCGAAATACATCAGCAATAGGCAGACAACAGCGTATGTCTCCCACCTTGGAGCCAACAGCTCATCATCTTGGATTGACTTTTAATGAGTAAAGCAAACACAGCAACGCAGCGGGTTGAGCTGCTAAGGGCCCGTCGAGCAGAGCGTGGCTTAACGCGGCTTGACCTATATGTTCACACGGAAGATCACGCGGCCGTCAAGGCGTTTGTGCAAACGTTGAACGACAAACGCTTTGGCATAAACCCACAAGTGCAACCAGTGAAGAAAGAGACCGTTAAGGAGGAGGGAATTCAAGAGAGACTCGCAAAACAGGCCGAAGAGGCTAGGAATAAATTTTTTAAGGTGTTGAAACATGAAATTTGAACTATTGGCAAGAACTGAAGAAGAAGCGGAAAAGATCTATGACCAGCTGGCGTCAGCCATGAAGATGCATCGATGGAACGAACCCATCGTGATCTACTCGGACATGCCGGACTTCAGAAAGCCCGACGAGGTGACCTATTGGGTACGGGTAGGCAACTGGTCCAACCCCGCTCAAGGCGAGGCCGTTAAGCCTCTGCCCAGCAAACAGTAATTATGTCTCATCTACAGCAGTCTCAATTTTTCCAATGTGTCGCAAAACAGTACCCAGCTTTTTTCTGGAACAAGTCTGTGGCGGAGATTGGATCATTGGACATCAACGGGTCAATTCGTCCTTTCTTCAAAACCGACAAGTATGTTGGTTTTGATATTGCCGAGGGCAAGGGCGTTGACTCTGTTGAGCAGGGGCAATTGATTGGGTCGCCAACTGGGCATTACGATGTAACTGTAAGCGCTGAATGTTTTGAACATAACCCGTTTTGGGTTGAAACGTTCTCGAACATGTTGAGGATGACAAAGCCCGGCGGGCTCGTCATTTTTTCATGCGCAACGGTTGGTCGACCCGAACATGGGACCAGCAGAAGCACCCCAAACAATTCACCTTTGACAGTTCAAGCTGGGTGGAATTACTACCTGAATTTGGATGCCAAAGATTTTTTGGAATCATTCAACATGACCGGTTGGTTTGACGGGTTCCATTTTTTAGAAGGCACTCAAATGAAGGACCTTTACTTTTATGGAATAAGGTCAGGCAACAAAGTTAATTTCAGCGAGCAAGAGTTTATGAGTAAAGCTCAAGCTTTGGAGCAAGAGCTTCACTCACTAAACGAAAGTTCGAGGGTCATTGTGTGGACGCCCCAAACCATAATGATTTAAGCCTCTGCTTGAGAAGCGAGCAACGCTAACAGTTCAGGATTCGACGCGGCCTGTTGAAGGGCGCTTTGAGTCGTAGAGCTGACAGGAGCCTGAATCTGTGGCACAGCGTTGGACACCTGTGCCACGTTCGGGCTTGATGCTGTGATGGTAGGCGATTGAGGCGACACGCCGCTGACGCCCAGCGGCAACTCTTGCGAGATCCCGACTCTAGGCGGTTGTGGCTGTGGCTGCTGTTCTTGCGACTGTTGCGAAGATGCCATTTGCAATGCAGATGGCGGAGCAACTTGGGCGCTGGTTGGCTGCATGGGCGGATTGCCGGGGGCGCTTAAACCTCCGCCAACCGCCGACTGTGGGCCACCCATGTTTCCCATGTGCGGCGCATTTTCCAAAAATTCTTGAGCAGATGGTGCTGGACCCTCAGGCTGTTGTTGAGGTTGGCCAGCGCGGGGGAACCCACCGCTTATGCTTGGTGGGTTTTGCGCACCAAGGTTGCCACCAACGGCGTTGGCCACATTGCCGGCCTGACTGAACCTGTTCGTCATGGCCTCTTCCTGCTTCAGGCTGTTCATGATACCTTGCAGATTGGAGTCCATGGTGCTGCCGCCCAAAGGAGTTTGTCCTGCATTGGCGGGCGTCAAAAGCTTCTGAGCGGTGGCTTGGGCAGTCTGTGGAGGCATACCGGTCACGCGGGGAGCAACAGTGTTGACCACGTTGGACAGTGCGCTGCCAAAGTTGCCCGAGGCCGCATCAGTAACCGCATTGCCGAGGCTAGAAGCTTGTTGGGCCTCAACGTCAGTTGGCGTGGCTTTGATACCCTGCTTCTGTGTAAGCTGCATGCGCTCTTCGGAGTGCAGGCGGTTCTTAAATTGGTCGAAAGTGTTGTCGTCTTGGAACAAGGTCCTAAGCTTGCGCTCATTATCCCCACCCAACACACTCTTGATGGGCCGAGCGTCGGGGCTTGCACGAAGCTTCTCAAGCATGGCCTGAGCAGCGCCGGCGCGCATGGCGTCAAACTTAGACGGGTTGTCAGAGTAGTCTGAAACCAGTTTTCGCAACTCAGGCTCGGTCAGCTTGTAGACGTCCTTGCCTTTGTTCATGGCGTCGATCATCTCGGAATCACCGGCAAACTGTGCGCGTGCAAGTTTGTAGTCAGGAGATGCCTTCTCCATGTCTTTAAGCAAATCGTTTTTCATTCCAATCAAGGTTTTGGCTTGATTGGTTTCGCCGGCACGCATTTTGGTCTCGATCATGTCATCGAGGGCCAACTTGGTCTCGTGCAAAGCGCGAAGCTTGTTGGAAGATATGTCAAGGCCTTGGTCCGCCATGCGCTTCATGCCTGCATTCATGGCCTCTTGGAACGAAGGCAATTCGCGCAACTTGGCCAAATGTTCGGTGGTTTTAGGCGTGATTTCGTTTGCGTTATTAAACGCGGCTTCGTACAAAGGCTGGGCCTTTTCTTTGCGCGCGTTGATCATGTTTTGCAGATCGGTATAGAAATCTTTGGAGCCGGACATCAGGCCACGAAGATCTTCACTCACACGTGGAACTTTTTCGCTTGCACGGTCAGCCAAAGCAGCGATGGCCGTGTTGCGGGTCTCGCCGGGGGCCATGGTGGCCTTCTTCAACAAAGCGCGCGTATTCTCGCCAAGGTCGGCCAAGGTGACTTCACCGCGGCCCATAGCATCGATGGTAGGCTGGACGCTTGCAGGAGAGTAACCGTCTTTGGCCATGGCCTTGGCAATAGCCAGATTGGCCTGACGGTCAGGGTTGCTCTTATCAAATATGCTACGGCCGTATTCAAAAACCTGAGGCGCGCGCTTAACCAGCTGGTTGGCGGCAGTGCCAAACAATGCACCGGTCAATGCACCGGTTCCTGCTTCTCCGGCCATGTTGGACAAGGTTGGAGCCTTCTCTGATGTACCAACACCGCTCACAGCGCCGTAAGCGCCACCGACAGCCGCGGGCTTCAATGCGCTGATGATGCGAGGCATGAGGCGAGCAGCGTTGGCGGCCGTGGCAGCACCAGCCTCAGGGGCTGCAAAGCCGCCGGTCAATGCGGTAGCGCCAAGGCCCGTGGCAAGACCACCACCAAGCTCGGCGAGGTTGGCCGTGATGGGGTTTTCTTGGTAATACTTGTGCAGGCCTTGGCGCTCGGACTGAAGATAGTCTTCATAGCTGCCCGGAATTGGGCCACCTGCAATTAAATCTGACAGCTTAGGCTTTGGTGCATTCCCAGTCAGTTGATCGTACTTTTGACGCATCTTGGCCATGGCCTCGTCAGAGAAGCCCATGCTTGCGCCTTGTGCAAATGCACGAATAGGTCCAGCTTCAGCCGGAGGAAGTTTTGAACTTGACGGAGCCTGCGGCACGACATGGCTAGTGCCAGTCACGCGCTGAATGACGTCCTCTGACGTGCCATCAGGGAAAGAATGGACTGTGCCGTCTGATCCTACTCGTTCGATGGTCATGGTATTACGTTCCCATTCTTGTCGTAGTTCTTGCGAGGTGCGGAGAAGTACTGCTCTGGAGTTTGCCTATTGGGATTTGGAACCCAATTGCCTGTTTTGTCTTTAACCATGATTGGGTTGGCATCAGCGTACTTTTGGAAATATTTTGTAGCTTCAGGAACGGTTCCACCAACACTCGCAAAATTGGTAAGAAAATCTTGATACTGTTTGTCTCGCTCACGTTGAGCCAAACGTGTATTGATGATCATCAAATTTGCTTCTGGAACAGTATTGACACCAAAGGTTGTCTTGCTCAAGTAGTCTCGATCGGCGTTAGAAATGCCTTGGCCCAAAGACCCGCCGGTGGCGCTCAACACATTGCTATTGGCAAGCTTTTCAAACTCTTGATAAGCTTCTGGTTTACCACTGAAATAGTTGCGGTAAGCCTCTACACCGGCCTTCATGGTTCCTGTAGGAAGCATAGTGGCAAGCATTTTGGCTCTGTTCAATGAAGTGATGTCATCGTTCAAACTCTTCATTTGAGGCGAAACATTTTTATCGATGTAATCGCGCGTAGCATCCCCATCCTTAACTCGTTGAGCCGCAGCTTCTTTAGGCGTCAAGCCAAGGTAACGGGTAGTATCAGGAACAGGTACACGAAGATCTGTAGCTTTGTTAACAATTGCATCAGTATTACCTGTACGCGCATTCTCACTGATTTCTTGCAAGCCGCGCTGGACCGCAACATTGCTGGCCGCGGCAGCTGCATTGCTGGCACGAATCTGAGCCTGCTTACTCTGTTCGTTCAAGCCTTCTTCTTTGGCCAACATCAAAGCGGCTTGGGCTGCAACTTTTGGATCAGTTGGGTCACCACCCAAAGACTCGATTTTCTTCTTCAAGTCGGGGCTCATCTGGCTCAATGTTTTTTCGCGGTTAAATTCGCGTCGAACAATACCAAGATGGTCAGGATCATCTAAGTTTAAATTCAAACGTAAAGCAATTTCTTGCAGGGGTTTGTTATCTGTATAAGTTTTGAATGATTTAGCAAAATTTGGGTCAACCAAAGACAAACCCGACTGGGCCGCAAAGGCCTTCATCTCAGGCGTTGCCTCTTTAGTAGCCATCAACTCTTTGACGCGTGTGCGGCCAGCATCGCTGTTGGGGTCCAGACCCTCAGCCATGACTTGCTTTTGAAGCTCAGTAACTTTGGGGGCCAAGCTGCTGGCCACCTTCATGCCGGTTTGGGCAAACATCTGCTGTTGGGCCAAATTCTGGTTGGCCAAATCCATCTGCATCTTGGCAATGGCTTGGTCTTGCAATGCCTGTTGATTGGCTGCTTCACTGTAGCCCTTCAAGCCTTGGCTTAACCCGCCAAAGAATCCACCACCGCCGGGCTGGAACAAACCAGCCGCAAGGGCCAACATCTTGGGATCAAGTCCACTTTGGCGTGATTGCAAAGCTTTATCAAGTTGAGATTGCGCTGCTTTTATTTGCGCTTGTGCAGCTTGATATTCAGGCGAATCTCCACCCAACGCTTGACGACCAAGCTGAGTTAAAGACATTTGGCCAGAGCGAATGGCCTCAGGGTCAACGCCAACCATCTTGGCGACATAAGGGCTATAGCTATCTTGAGTTTCGTCTGACATGATGTCCCCTTAGCTGATAGCGGACCAGTCAAATGTAGCGCCAGTCGTTGGGTCAATATAAATTTGACTTGTGTCGTTAGGAACCCCGCCGGTGTAATCTGTGCCGCTGACTGAGCCCGGATTATTACCCTGATAAGTGGTTCCAGTACCGGGCGCTTGCGTAGCCGTTGGGAACAACTGTGAAAGCCCTTTCATCACGCCTTGGAATGGGCTTGTGCCGCCGCTGCCAGAAGCAAACAATGCACCCAAACCAGTAATAGCGCCCAACGGAGACGTTCCGTATTGGCCCGATTGGCCGGGACCAACGTACGTGGAGGTTGTTGTGCTTGGGATCTTCAACGTTGACAAAGCATTGGCCGCATTTGTTGCAGCTGTCATTGGCTCATTGATGATCGACTGCCGGTAAGCTTGCTCTGTCGCGCCAATGTTCGACAAATCGGTGTTGGCGGTATGTGCGCCAGTGATGTCTGTTTGGCCCAAATTGTTCAATGTATTGGCGGCAGTATTTTGCAATCCTGCATTTTGCAAAGCAGATTGCACCGCATTTTGATAGCCGGTGTTCAATTGAGAAGCTTGCTGGGCCGTCAAGTTAGATTGAACGTTCGACAAAGCGTTTGCAGCGGCATTGGCGGCGCGCTGGCTGCCAAACTGGCCAGTAGCACCAGAGGCAGCCTGCAAAGCCGGCAGAATATTGTTCTGCACGTTCTGGTTGGTCAAATTGGCCATACCGCTTACCACGTCTTGCTGGTAAGGGTTCATGAAAGCGTTGACTTGGCTTGGGGTTATGCCTTGAGCCACGCCGGTGGCCGTGTTGATGGCCGCATTAACCGGAGTTTGATAAGCATTCGATGTGTCTTTTGCGGTATCTTGAACGTACTGCGTCAGGGCAGATTGACCCGCAATCATCGAATTGGGATCGGCATTCATGGTCGTTTGACCAATCTTCGCAATATCTGATGCTGACGTGTTGTAGTAGTCGGGCGCGGTCGTCGCATTCGTCGTGGTCGACGAAATATTCGGTAGTGGCGCTCCTGATAATAGACTTGCCATTTTTAGCTCCTAATTACTTCAAGCCCTTCATCTTCATCCCTTCTCGAAGGTATTCGAGAACGGACTTAGACTTCGGAGGTATTTTGCCGATAGGGGCCGAGCGCTTATGCGCGCGCAATGCTTCACGCATTGCATTCAGGAGTTCAGCACCGGCCTTATTGGACCCATTGCCCAACTGCGACACGGTGTCGGCATCAAAAACAAATTCGCCATCGGCCAACATGGCCGGAATATCGTCAGATTGTCCATCGCCGGGCCCTTGCACATGGTGCGAGTCACCGCCCGTGCGGAAGACCGGGACTGACCCATCATACTCTGGGTGAGCCTTGTCTGGAATATGTCCACCCTTGGCAGCCATTAAAGCTGAAGACATGACCTGACCGCCCTTTTTATAGGCAGGCAGTTGCGCGTTACCGGCAAGACTTGCCACCTCTGTATTGGCATTTTGGCTATTGGCCAGAGCCGCCTCATTAGAGGCGGCAGGATTCAGGATTTGCTCAATGGTCTGAGGCTGCTGACCATAAGAATAGAAAGACGGCTCCCCACTGGCCTGTTGGGCCTGCTGGTTTTTCATGAATGCCATGGCGGCTGCAACCATAAGTGGGTCCTCAAATTTGGCTTTTATTCCAGTACCTCCAAGCCAGCTTTCTTCAGGTGTAGGAGGGGTCCAATTGGCTACAGGCGTACTGGGTTGGGTAATTGTACTTGTGGCCGGAGCAATTGTCGATGTTATCGGCGGTTTTGTTGTTACAGGCGGAAGTGTTAATTTAATCGCGCCGCCGGTAGGTGATGGGCTTGGGGTATCTGTCGGAGGGGGTGTAATAACGACAACGTCTGGCGTTGAAGTCGGCGATTGCGTTGGACGGTCAGTTGTTACAACAACCGTCGCCAGCGTTGGTGTCGGTGTATCTGTTGGCTCAGGCGTAACAACAACATTTTCCAGCGTTTGGGTCGGTGTTTGTGTTGGGCGATCAGTTGTTACAACAACATTTTCCAGCGTTTGGGTCGGTGTGGGTGTTGGGCGGTCAGTTGTTACAACAACATTTTCCAGCGTTTGGGTCGGTGTGGGGGTTGGAGAAGCTGTAACGACAACATTGGCCAAAGTCTGCGTGGGTGCAGGCGTTACATTATCAAACGGCCACGGCGCTTGAGTCTGTGTCGGTTCAGGCGTTGCCGTGACAACAACATTGGCCAAAGTCTGCGTAGGCGCAGGCGTCGTGTTATCAAAAGGCCATGGCGCTTGAGTCTGTGTCGGCTCAGGCGTTGCCGTCACAACAACATTGGCCAAAGTCTGCGTAGGCGCAGGCGTTACATTATCAAAAGGCCACGGCGCTTGGGTTGGAGCGTTTGTTGGCGCTTGGGTTGGAGCGTTTGTTGGCGCTTGGGTTAAAAGATTTTGTTTGTACTGGTCAAAAGCATCTTGGGTGGTCAGGCCCAATGCCTCAGCCGACTGATAGTCTTGTAAATTTTTAAACCCGCCACTTGTATAGGCAGCGAGTTGATTCTGGTCTGATAAACCTATTGTGTAAGCGTTTAATGCATCCTGCAAAGAATTAAATTTGCCGTCTGACTGGAACGCATACAAATTTGAAAGTTGGGATGGCGTATTTAACCCAAGATTCCTAGCGGTTCTGAAGTCATTTCCGTCTGCAAATCCAGCAGCTTGGCCAGCTTGATAGTCCGATAGGTTGGTATATCCAGCACTTTTGGCGGCGTTGTAAGTTCCAACGTCTGTAAAACCATTACGAGTCGCTCTATCAAAAGCTGCTGCGTTATCAAAACCTTCCAGCGTTGCTGCAGCGTATGTTGCGGCGTCAGTAAACCCTCCAGCCTTCGCCGCATTGTAGGTGGCTGGATCAGTAAACCCTCCTGATTTGGCTGCGCTGTAATCTGAATAGTTGTTAAACCCTGCATCTGTGGCAGTTTTTTCGTTTTGTGCCGTTACCATAGTTGAGTTAACTAAGGAGGCTACGTCAAGTTTTCCTGTTGACGCTAACTGAACGATTGAATTCTTAAATGCCGCCGCCGCTACCGGGTCTGTTATCTTCATTGCAGTTACAGCCGCATTTGCTGCAATGTTTAAGGCTGTGCCTTCTGCAAGTTTTGTAAGATCCACTTTCCCGCTCGAGAAATATTGCATGGCCGCGTTCATGCCCGCAGACTTGATGGCCGCAATAGCAGTTGGGTCTGTAATCCCATTATTTTTCAAAGCGTCAGTGATGGTGCTATCAATGCCCAAATCACCAGCGTTTGCTGAAATGTAAGAAATTGCCGCAGCCTTTACGGCATTTGTAAGGTTTCCTGTATCAATGTAACTTTTTGCTGCATTGACTAAAGGAACAGCCCATCCTTGGCCGGTTGCCATTGCAATCATGTCAATGACTGGTGCTGCGTCACTAATGAAATTGCCTAATATGCCGTTATTCTTTTGGTATGCGTATGTACCGATGTAATTGCCGTTTATGTCAAACGTGTTGTAGGTATTATTGGTATTGTTGGTTTGGAAACCATTAGCAGTACCTCGGGTAGTAACTCCCGTATATGGGTCATAAGTAGCGCCAGCATCATTGGTATGGGTGATCGTTGCTCCAGCTGGTATCTGATACAGCTGTTTAAATTGATCATCAGAAATATCTGTAACCTGTGTTATTGGAGTTGTTTGATTAAACTCATCTTGCAGGTTATATGTAGAGGTCGTGTATATACCATTAGGGTCCAAGGTTGAAGCATCAACCATTTTCCCGTTGTAATAAACCATGTTATTACTGGTTTGATCAGCACCAAAAGTAGGGTTGTAAGCAGTACCTGTTTGGAGCAAATTTTTTGGTACGTTGCCACCAGTAAAGAAATTTGATGGACTTGTTGTCGCCGCTGGAGCAGCTGTCTGAACTGGTGCAGCCGTTTGAACTGGTGCAGCTGTCTGAACAGGAGCGGCTGTCTGAACAGGAGCAGCTGTTTGAACTGGAGCAGCTGTCTGAACTGGAGCAGCTGTCTGAACTGGAGCAGCCGTTTGAACGGGGGCGGCTGTTTGAACTGGAGCGGCTGTTTGAACGGGGGCGGCTGTCGCTGCAGGCGCTACATCGGGTAATGTGCGGCCTTCAAATTGGCCATTATTTAAATAATGTAAAGCAGCCCCAACCTCAGCACTCCCGCCAAATTGATCCAAGTTGGCATCGACGTATGCGGCAACATCTGGATAGGCGGATAAGTAACTATTCCAATCGTAGACCGGTAATGTGCGGCCTTCATACTTGCCAAAATTTGCATAGTGTGCCGCAGCTCCAGCCGCGGCACTGCCGCCATAATCACTCAAATGAGCATTGATGTATGCAGCAACATCTGGATAGGCAATTAAATAATTGATCCAATTGTAGCCGGCAGGAACAGCACCAGAAGATCCGCCACTTGTGCCGGTCCCATCGCTTGACGACATCAAAAGTGGGTATTTGGGAAAAATCACTTGTGCAGCCTCATGATGTTATTAAATGCAAAGGCCCAATCCTGCCAAGTCTCAAATAGCCTAGAGTCAGGAACCCCAGACATCGAAAAATAGCCAATGCCGCTCACGGCATCAACCCACTCATGCCACCGCTCTTCAGAAATGGTCCCCAGCTGATTGGTCGCAAACTGTTCTGCGTTCAATGCGCACCAATTATCCCACGTCATATTGCGAGGATCATAGGTGAAGGCCATTACGGATTCCCAGTGGAACGAACGTCGCCTGTGGTGAGTGACAGTATGATCTTGCCCATTTGATAGTCGCCGTTGAACGTGTTCGACTCAAACCGCAAGCGCATTTCACGGCGCTGCTCGCGCATATCAATCTTCAACGTGTTGGACGTGAACACATAAGGCGCTGACGGTTGGTCTACGTCATCAGCGTAGCCCTTACCGGTCACAACCAAGCTCATGTCGCCGCTTTGCAAAAAGTCGGTTTCAACGCGCTCTAAACGAGTCCACAAGTTATCGCCCGGCTGAGAAGAAGCACCCACCAAGTTGCCCAAAGTGCCAATATTTGGCGTCTCAATGGCCGAATAGATGGCATCCACGTTGGTCAAATAGACCTGATTTGTGCCAGTCTCATGTTGCCAAATGGTGTACGAGTTGGCGGACAAAATGGTCGATCCAACTGCAGTACTTGTCGGGTTATATACCGTGTATGTACCAGTTCTCCCCAAAGCACCATTGGGCGCTGTTGAGGTCAATTGAGCCGTGATCACCATTTCATTTGGAACACCCAAACCTTGCAAGATTTGGCCAATGAAGATGGTTCCATAAACCATGGAAGACACGGTCAGCGTTGTTCCGGTGACCGAGCCTGTAAATTCCACAGAAACCGTTGGCTTGCTATCGGCCCAAATTGGCTTGGGGAAGATTTCGGTAAACGTACCAGCAGACCGACGCGCACCAATCGCCGTACCAGCGTCATACCACGTCTTCTCACGCACGTTATAGATGATCGCATCGTTACATTCAATCGAATCACCGCGTGGGTAGAACCACCAGATCTCGCCGTAGCGAGGGACCTTGGTCACCCAAACCTTTTGCTTGTAAGCAAGGTTGATGTTGTCGAAGAAATAGTTCTGATTGATGTCGTTCGGAATCTCTTGCACTTGTCCGTTGTAGTACAAGAACCGGTCGATACCGCACCAATAGAAAATGCCGTCATACTCAATGACGCCGCTCGATGACATCATCGAACTCTGGCTCGATACCAAGTCATAGGACCAGTAATAGGTCACAGCAGAAGATCCAACCGTCACGGTGGTCGGGCTGTAGCTCACACGGATCAATGAGTTTAAAGACCAAAACAGGCCGCTAGGAGACGCTGTACCGCCACGGATAGGCAAACCCTTTACGATCTTACCCGTGGCCACGTTATTCGCGTTTGCGGTGGCCGACACCCAATCGTTAAAGTTGCCGGGCCCAGAGTTCTGGATCAAACCGTTGTTGCCGTACACAAACAAGTACGGGTGAATGATCACCACACCGCCAGAGACGGCGATGTTGTTGTCAAACGTCACCGTTACGCTACTTTGAGTCGTCATCGACAAAGAAGTCGTGACCAAGGTCACGGCGCTGCCGGAAAACGATACAGGGCTGCCTGACGAGCCAACAGTCTGCGAATTGTTGACCGTATAAGTGCCAACCCCGCCCGTGCCAGTGCCATAAGCAGTGATAACCGTGCCGGGCGTAACGCTGGCGCTCGTTGCTGTAATGCTTTGGCCAACCGCCACAGCGCCAACAGAGACAGCCGTCACGGTGAATGTCGTGCCAGATATGTAACCCGTAATGCTCGAGCTGGCGTCAACCACAACAGACGCCACCGTGGTCCCGTTTGTGATGCCAGTGCCGGAGACGGTCTGCCCGGGCCCAATCAAGGCATTGTTGCCGTTGATGATCATCTGCTTGCCGTTCAGGTAAACAGATGCCTGCGTAAAGACGCCAACCGGAGACATTGATGTCGTGCCAAACGGCGCGTAATAAGGCCGAGTATTGTTGGTGTTACTAATGAACGTCAGGTTTTGGCCCGGGTGAGCCACCAAGTTGTTCACACCGCTGCCGGTTGCGTCGTAACCAATGTCAAACTGCCACAGGTTGTTGTCGTTCGGCGAAAACGTTGAGCCCAACGAGTAAGTGGTGGGCCCAGTACCAATCGCCGTCACACTGTTGGTCACCCACTGCTGCAACCCACCGCTGTACCCTGAAATAATGTAGTTCAGGCCATTGACGGCGCTCATAGTGACGCCTCTTGAAACGCCAGAGGCGTTCAAGAAAGCGCCGGTATATCCGCCAATCTTTCTGGGCAATCCGCGCTGAAAACGGGTCCACACGCCGTCCACATATCGGACCGATGCGAACTGCGTTCCGTCCCTCTGGATCCCAGAAGGGATGACAAGCGATATAACCTTGGAGGTCAAAATGTGCCCCCGCTAATACCGCCAAATACGGTTAACCCGGTTGAACTGAAATAAGCCTGCTCAGACCCGTTGATGGTAATACCCACTTGGTTTGAGTTGGGCAAATACAAACCTGTATTCAAGTTTCCAACAAAGTTCAAAGATGGGTTGGTAGCCGATCCAACGCTCAAGGTCAAAGACGTGACGTTATTCGAAACGGTAGACACGGCGTAAAGGTTTGTACCGTCACAAACCAAGGCAACTGTTGAGCCGCTTGGGATTGTCACCGTTGCACCACTGCCAGTGGAGAACGTCAATGTGTAGGAGCCAGAAGTAGCGTTCGTAATGACGTAAAACTGCACCGTAGGTGGAACAATCACCGTGGTGTTTTGGCTTAACGTACCGGAGTACTCTTGCAGAGTGTATGAACCTTGAGTCGACGTCAAAGTGATCGTCGCACCGGCTCCAGTAACAGAGATTTGTTCTTGCGTGAAGCTAAATAAAGTGCTTTGGCCATAACCCCAAGAGCTGTAGCCACTGGACCCATTCGAAACCAACGCAAACGATTCGCCCAATTGAAGCTGCGTCGAAGTTCCAGCGGCGTCAATCTGGTCAGTGCCGCTTGTTTGCACAGTCAAGATGCCAGTGCCGTTGTTCTTGATAATGGTGAACCAGTTGATCCCGACCACCGAAGACGATGGCAACGTAATCGTTCCTGCGCCGCCTTGCCAAACTGACAACTGCGACTGAGCATTTGCACTCAATGTCGAGTTGGTGTAATAGTTCACCAAAGGGGTCACGGTATTGAGGGTCGTACTCAAGGCCTCTAAACCGTAACCAACCAGCTGTGATGCGTTCGCAGCAGATGTTCCAGCGCCAAACTGCACCTCGGTCCATGTGCCGTTGACGGTCGTATTGTCAGTCAGCCAGACGTAATATGAAATGCCGGGAGAGACAGAAACAATGGTGTTGCCCGAGTTATCGGCCACCGTGAAGGCGTATGAGCCAATGTTTCGGACAATGATGGCTTGGCCGGTCGACACTTGAGTCGCCGCAGGCATTTCCAACAACAGCGCAGGGGCGGTAATGGTCTCGGCCGTGCCGATGCTTTGCGAAACGCTGATGGTGTATGTACCTGCTCCACCAGAACCGCTGCCCAAGGCCGTAATGGTGGTCCCCGTGGCGATATTTGTGCCGGTGATCGTTTGGCCCACAGCGATCGTGCCAGAGGTCACAGAGGTCACCGTTAAGGTCGTGCCGGAGATCGTGCCACGGAAAACAGCAGCTCCGATGGTCGCCGTCACATCGATGATGTTGGCCGATGTGGTCGTGTTGTTGCCATTGATCGGCCAAGTTAAGGGCGTATTGGCGCTGATGGTCAGCGACTCATAGCCAACTTGGCTCGGGGAGACTGTTTGGCCGGTAAATGGATTAACGTATGTGGTCATGATTAAGAGTCCTGTGCAACAGCTGAACGGTCGCCCATACGCAAAGCATCTTCCTGCTTCAAGGCTCCCAGCGCTTCAGTAAACAGCTGACCCCATACAGCCAACCGACCATCGTCCTTCAAGAACGGCGCAGTCTGCTTCAGAGTGCCAAAAATCATCGCGTTGGGCGCGTTTTGGGTCAGCCAATTGGTTTGGTTATCAGAAGACAGAGGCTGCAGGCGGGTGTAGCACAAAGCCTCAAATGGGTAAGCTTGGTCGGGTGTGGGGGCCACAAACCAATGGTCGTAATCGTAGTCAGCGTAATACTGCGGCGTACCGGTGGTCGTCACACTGGGCGCGTAGGTGTTCAAATACTCTAACTTACGCAGGAAAATGGGCTGCTTTTGGCCACTGTTTGACAGCGTCATGGAGACGGTTTTGCGCCAACGAGCCGGCTTTTGGATGACTGGGTTGCCAGCGTTCATGGTGGCATCCACCACCTCCATCTGGCCCAAGGTCTTGATCTCTTCGGCAATCTCAAACTCGCAGAGCGTGATGGCCGTGGGAATGAAATTGACAACCGCTGGGTCGCTTCGTTCCAAGTACTGCAACACGGTACTCGTAAGGCTATCGTAAGTCAGTACAAAGGAAGGAGTTGTCATGCTTTATTTTCCCATTA
>Ga0007809_10000593_pt1 | contig 15350 bp, 15 predicted proteins | sample CryBogCBE02Aug07_FD_60383 | JGI IMG/M metagenome (GOLD analysis project Ga0007809, IMG submission 60383) | Freshwater microbial communities from Crystal Bog, Wisconsin, USA - CBE02Aug07 | ecosystem: Environmental > Aquatic > Freshwater > Lake | place: Crystal Bog, Wisconsin, USA | collected...
AAAATTCCAAGAGGCGCCAATGCTGGAGTCGCATTCTTGGGTGTTGAACTCGCTGATACTGCTCCTCTAGTTATTTCCATATTTTTGTCAATACCGTTATCTAGTGGTGGCAGTTGGTGGTTACCTATTATTTGTGTTGTTGCAGGATTCTTCGCCACAAAGCTCTACGTTGAATTTAACAGGGGGCAGCTTAATGGGCATACACAAACATTACTTTATTCATACGGTATTGAAGGTTATTCTTCAGCATTTGACAGACAAAACAAGTTATTTATTGGTGACTCAGTTATTTCGAACACCTCAGCTTTTGTAGATATGAAAAATTAATAAATATGCATCTCTCAACTTATACACAAACACTTCATGATTTAACTAAATGGGTGAATTATTTAAAAATTACCAACTGTATCTTATTTGTATTATTAGTTATTGCAATTACAACTGGATTTTTTCAAAACAAAATTGTTTTAATGCAAATACCAAGCTCCACGGGAGCCTCTGGAGAGATTATGTATGAAAAGAATGGAATTAATCGAAGTTCCCAGCGAGCTATCATATTAGCAACTGTTTCTGCTATTTCTCAAATTAATCCATCTAACTATGAGTTTGAAAAGGCTTTTGTACAAAATTTTTTGGCTCCTGAAGTCTATTCTTCACTCTCAGTTCAAATCGATCAGCAGGCCAAAAAGATGAGAGATCAACATGAGCTAGGATCATATTACTTTGACTTTAAAGAGTATTTATATGATCCACTTTTAGATAAACATTTCGTTAAAGGTGAGATCCATACTGTTAATGCGATTAAAAACTCAACACAGATGTGGATTTATGAATTAACTCTGCGTGTTGATAACTACAAACCTATTATTACCTCATTAAACGCTTACCCGGGAAGTGATTTTCATAATTCAAGTTGGTTAGAAATTCATAATAGGGACAAGACTTGAATACATATTTCCTAAAAATAATTGTTAATTTAATAGTGTTAGCCGCGTTTTATAACCTTAGTTCAAAATCATTTGCAGAGATTGTTGGAGAACAGGGAGAACGATCGGTTAATAAAATGTTATCCAATGACTTTATATCCAATGCGAATGGTTCAAGTATTTTGGATTCCGTTGAGAAGCCCTCAGTTGGGATCACTTCGTTAAAGATCAAAAATGGAACTGTAAACTCAATAAATACCAAATTTATTGATGAATTAAGAGGTTTAAACGGCGAGTCTCTTCTCAGTAAACCAACTCCAGTCAAAGAAATCACACTTCCTGGACTAATTAGGATACCTGGAATCAGTGCACAGATGATCGACCCTAAGCGTGGTCAAATTGTTGAATTTTCAAACGGTGGTTCAACATCCGTATATGTATCTGTCTCTGATATTAATCTGTTGCAACTCCCCTTTACGCAGCCGCTTATAACTTCTTCAGATGATGTAGAAATTAAACAATCGGGTGGGAATGTGTATTTTCAATTTAAATCCGGGGTCAATCGAGCTGTTCAGCTCTTTGTTGAAAATCAATCGGGATCGAACTCTGTACTTAGCCTTCAGTTAATCCCTAAGCCGATTGTTTCACAAGTTATTAAAGTAGTTGATAACTCACCTGCATCGAACTTCATTTCACAAGATAAACTATCTAATGAGTATATTAAACATATCCAACAACTGATGGAAATGGTGGCTAATGAGCAAAATCCCTCGGGCTTTACTAAGATTTCGTTGGATCATATTGCCCCGATACTCTTGAACGGTTTATTGATTCGACCGTTATCAAGAATGTCTAATTTGAACAAGGAGATATATGTATACGAAGCGCAAAATCCCGGTTCTGCTGTTGCCTCTATAAGTGAGAAAGAATTTGATGGTCAATCTGTTTTAGCAATTTCTATTTTTCCCACTCCAATCTTAAGAAAAAATGAAACAACAAAAATCATCATTCTTGCCAAAAAACAATCACCTACGGCTATGAATTATGATTGAAAAGTTAACCCTAAAAGATAAATGGAATAACTTAGAAGCTAAGACAAAAAAAATATGGGTATACGGGTTGATTGCTATATGCATGCTTTTTATATGGCAGTTTTATTCAAATTATGAGTACCATAGAACTCAATCTTTAAAATCTCAGCGTTTTATCAAGTCAAACTCAAATTCAATTGACATGACATTGAATTCTCAATCAATTTCAAATCCTATGAATCAGGATGTATTGAGTAGTTCCAATTTTTTACCTCAAACTAATCGCAATATGGGGCTAGAGGATCTTAAAGCTGATTTTGACAACACCAGACAGATCGTTATAAATGCCAACGAGGAAATCAAACTCATATCTGACCAAAACAAAATTCTTCAAAATAAGATATCAATCCTTGAACAAGGACGACAACAATTAAATTCACCCACATTTAAAACACTTCCCTTCCCCTCTTTGCCGTCAAATCGTTATTCCGATGTTGACCTTAAGACCCCACTCCCGCATTTGGGGGATTTTAAAAATGAGAATAAGGAGAATCACTCGAATAACTCAATTGAAAAATACAAAGATGTCAATTCACAAGCAGAGGAATTTGAAACAAATTCGCATAGGTCTGAATCTTTAATACCTGAGCGTAAGATTAAACAGTGGAGTAATACTCCACAAAAAGAAGCAGAGAAAATTAAGCCAAAGAGTTTTGTAACAATCCCAGCTACTTCGGTTATTGAAGCAGTAATGTTGTCTGGAATTAATGCACGAACTAGCGCTACAGGGGGTACAACTGGGGGATCAATCATTTCGGCCAATAATGTTGGCTCACCCTTTATCTCTCGAATAAAGGGATCGGCGATCTTGCCAAACGGCTGGAGAACTGCTGATTTAACCGATTGTTTTCTGTCAGGGACAGGGATTGGAATTTTGTCAACTGAGCGTGCCAACGTAACCGCTGATAAACTCACCTGTATAAATACTGAGGGCGTAATTTTTGAGACAAAAATAAAAGCTTATGGGGTAGATCTTGATGGTATTCAGGGGCTGTCGGGTCGACTTGTGACCAAACAGGGTTCTATTTTGGCCAAGGAAGCTGCGGCAGGGATGTTTGCAGGTGTAGGTTCTGCTTTTTCTCCCCAATCTTTACCCTCATATAACTCGAATACAACTAGCGGATCACAGCAAGGCTACGTAACTCCGAATCCAAGTCTAGTTGCAGGCTCCGCAGTCGGCCAAGGGGTCAGCACATCACTTGGGCAATTGTCTAAATTTTATTTAGACTATGCAAGGCAAATGTTTCCCATAGTCGAGGTTAATGCAGGAACAAGGGTTTCGTGGGTGGTACAGGAATCCTTTGATTTGATCACTGTTCCGAGCAAGGAAAAAAGTATTGCTTTATATGAATAAAAAAAGGCTCAAACCTTACGGTAAGAGCCGATTTTCAATCTCAACAAGATGAGAATTAAGCGCGTTTTTTAGCTGCAGTCTTAGTTGCGTTAACAGCTGTATGAGTGGCTGTTTGGATGTTAGATTCAGCCACTTCAGCAGCGTGCTTGATTGCTTTTTGGATGGACTCCATTGCATTTGTACCTGCAGAGTAAGCAGTTTTTAACATAGCAACAGCAGACTCAGTTCCAGCAGGAGCATTTTTAGATGTTGTCTCTATGAGGCTAGAGATGGTGTGTTGAGCTTCAGCTACTTTTTCTTCAGCAGTTTTTGTGAACTCTGAGCTTGTTGCTGTAGTAATATCATAAACATGACGGCCGTAAGATGTCATCTTTTCTGCCATAGGTTGAAACATTGCAGTTTGAATGCTTATGAATTCTTGAGGATCTTTGATGCTCATTAATGATTGTGCATGGCTCATTGTTTCATTGATAGCTGCTTTACTTGCAGCAATGTTGAGTTCGATTAGTTTTTCAACGCCTTCGAAGGCTTTTTCAGTCAAGCCGAACATTGTTGTTGCGTTTGCTTTGTTTGTGGAAATGAATTGTTCAGGTGTTAGCATGTGTTTCTCCGTTAGTGTTAAAAATCTTGCATTTCTGCCGCGTATGTTGCGGTGCAGCATGTAATTAGTATAGGGTTATCCCCCGATTTTTCAACTCTTTTGCCCAGATATGGCGTTGATTAGAGCCTAGATCCTAATTTTTGGACAGCCTGAGTGGAGATGCCTTTTACCCGAAACGTAGTCCAAAGGTATCTAATATTTGGAGGCACAATAAGTAGAGTGAAAATATATTACGCAACCCCTAATTCGCAAAAGCTGCCTGCCGGACACCGCTTCCCCATGGGAAAGTACGAACTTTTACGTACACGCTTGGAGGCTGAGCTACCGGCGTGTGAGCTAAGACTTTCCCAGCCCGTAACTCGGGGGGAGCTCTCGCTCGTTCATGATGTCCCCTACATTGAGTCTGTCTTCCAGGGCACTCTCAGTCCCTCAGAGCAAAGAGAGATTGGTTTCCCTTGGACTATTGGAATGGTGGAGCGTGCGTGTGGCTCCTCAGGGGCAACTTTAATGGCATGCCGAACCGCAATGCAGGAGGGAATATCTGCCAATATCGCTGGCGGCACGCACCATGCCTATGCAAATAAAGGGGGTGGGTTTTGTGTATTTAATGACACTGCAGTTGCAGCAAGAGTGCTTCAATTGGAGCACCAAAGAAAGAGTGTCGGCCCCTTTGGTTCGTCCAAGCCTCTCAAAATTGGCGTGATTGATTTGGATGTACACCAAGGAAACGGAACTGCACACATCTTTGCGTCCGATTCAAGCGTATTTACTTTGTCAATGCACGGTGCTAGAAATTTTCCATTTAAAAAAGAAATTAGTGATCTTGACATAGAGCTAGAAGATGGTTGTCAAGATGAAAATTATTTAGATGAGCTTGACAAGGCTTTGGATATATTCGAGAGCCGATTCAAAGCTGATTTGATCATCTATTTAGCCGGAGCAGATCCTTATGAAGGAGACCGTTTGGGGCGGTTAAATTTGAGTCTTGAAGGGTTGAGAATGAGGGACAAAAAAGTTTTTGAATGGAGCTATGCTAGAGGAATTCCATTGGCGTTTTCTATGGCAGGAGGATACGCAGTCCCGATTGAGCAAACTGTAGAAATTAATATGAATACCTTTAAATCAGCGTATAGCTATTGGTTGAAATATTCCTCTAATTTTCATTTGAATCGACTTTCAATGGCAAAATAGATGAGTTACGTCGCAACTGAAAGATTGGTTGCAGGCCCAAAAACTGTTATTTGAGATTATTCCATTGAAACCTCTACCTTTAAATCGTGATTTTTTTAAAGCTTTCAGGCCCATTCAAACTCGTTGGATGGACAACGATTGCTACGGCCATGTGAATAATGTGGTTTATTACAGTTGGTTTGATACTGCAGTAAATACCCATTTAATAGAGCAGAGCGTTTTAGATCCAATTTCAGGCTCTATCATCGGTTTTGTTGTCAGTTCACAGTGTAATTATTTCGCTCCTATCGTTTATCCGCAGACTGTTGAAGCAGCAATAGCGGTTACAAAGATAGGCAAGGCAAGTGTTGAATATACGATAGGTATTTTTTCTCAAAATGAACAGCTAAGTGCGGCCTGGGGCAAATTGGTTCATGTATACGTTGAGAGGCAAAGCAACAAGCCCGTTCAAGAATTGCCTGAAAAATTAAAACAAACACTTCATCTAATCCATGCAACCCACTAGTCCATCTACATGTAGCCTGGAGCAGGCTATAAATTCTCGAAATTCTGTTCGTGCTTTCAAGATCGACCCAGTTCCAAGGGATATATTGATGAGCGTTTTGGAGTCTGCTTCGCGCGCTCCCTCAGGAACGAACACTCAGCCTTGGAAGGTTTATGTGCTCGAAGGAGATAAAAAAGATGTTTTAATTTCTCAGGTGTGTGCAGTTCATGATGCAATTGCTAAAAACCCAGAACTTGCCATTGAATACCCATCCTCATATGCATATTATCCAAATAAATGGGTAAGTCCATATATAGATAGAAGGCGGGAAAATGGTTGGAGTCTTTACAACCTTTTAGGGATTCAAAAGGGGGAGAAGGACAAAATGCATGTCCAGCACCAGCGAAATTTTCAGTTCTTCGGGGCGCCTGTTGGACTTATCTTTACGATGTACAAAGACTTGGGTACTGGAGCTTTTCTGGATTATGGAATGTTTTTGCAAAATCTGATGCTCGCAGCCCAAGCTTACGGGCTCTCAACATGTCCACAGGGTGCGTGGGTTTCTTTTTCTAAAATTGTGATGCCTTTCATCGGAGCTGCAGAGGATGAATTTTTGGTATGTGGGATGTCCCTTGGTTATGCAGATCAAAACGATGTGGTGAATACTCTAAAGACTCCTCGGGAGAGCGTTGAGACGTTTACACGATGGGTTTGAAGTAATATTTTTGAGCAGTCTAACAAAGCAACACCATGATTATTACCAGTTTATTGGATACTGATCTTTATAAATTCACGATGATGCAGGCGGTGTTGCATCAATTCCCTGGTGCTCAGGTTGAATACAAATTTAAATGTCGATCCCCAGGCGTTAAGCTCTCCCCCTATGTGAACGAAATTCGGAGTGAAGTTCGGTCGCTATGCAACTTGCATTTTCAAGACGATGAGCTCAGATACCTCAGGTCTTTAAGGTTTATAAAAAGCGACTTTGTTGATTTTTTAGGCCTATTCAAACTAAATGAAAAGTACATCAATATTGAGCCCTTAGAAGATGGTTCTATTGATATCCTAATCAAGGGCCCCTGGCTACACACAATCCTTTTTGAAATACCAGTGCTTGCTATCGTTAACGAGGTTTACTTTAGAAATATCCACGCCGTTCCAGATTTCGTCGAGGGGAGACGAAGGCTAGCGGAGAAAATTGATCAATTGAATTTTGAAGATTTGCAAGACATCAGAATAGCCGATTACGGTACACGCCGTAGATTTTCGAAATCTTGGCATGAAGAAGTATTGCGCGTACTTTGGGCAAATTTAGGCGCTGAGAAATCTGGTCAGTTTGCAGGCTCAAGCAATGTATTGTTTTCCATGAAACTTGGGTTTAAACCTTTGGGTACGATGGCGCATGAGTACTTACAGGCCTGCCAATCTCTTGGGCCTAGGCTAAGAGATAGTCAGGTCTTTGGTTTTGAGACTTGGGCAAGGGAGTACAGAGGAGACCTGGGTATAGCACTCAGTGATGTTTATGGGATGGGACCTTTTCTTAGAGATTTTGATCTCTATTTTTGTAAGCTCTTTGACGGTGCTCGCCATGACAGTGGTGATCCATTTGATTGGGGTGAGCGGATGATCTCTCACTATATTAAAAATAGAGTCGACCCTTTGACTAAAACTTTAATCTTTAGTGATGGTCTTAGTGTTCCAAGAACAATTGAACTTTATAAGCGTTTTAAAGGTAGATGTCTAATGGCATTTGGTATTGGTACAAATTTAACAAATGATCTTGGCTACGAGCCTCTGCAAATTGTGATTAAGATGGTCAAGTGTAATGGTCAGCCAGTAGCGAAATTGTCAGATACTCCTTCTAAAAACATGTGTGAAGATGAAAAATATTTGGCCTATTTGAGGCAAGTTTTTGAAATTGAACCTCCAAAATTAGATTTACATTAGAAACCTAATATCTTCTTTAATTTATTATTTAATACATCTTAATATGACAACTCTCAAGCCCAAATTGCTTATTGCTCGGAAAATTTATGAAGAAGTTCTGACCAAATTAGAGAAACACTTTGATGTTGATTACAACTCAGCTGATGAAGTATTTTCAAAAACCGAGTTGATCAGTAGACTTAAGGGTAAGGCGGCAGCGATGACGACCGGGACAGAGCGTATAGATGAGGATGTTCTTAAGGAGTGTGCGCAGTTAAAGATTTGTGCAAACATAGCAGTTGGATATAACAACTTTGATGTCTCCTCAATGACTGCGCACCGTGTTCAAGGAACAAATACGCCTGACGTTTTGACCGAGACCACTGCTGATTTCGGATTCGCTTTAATGATGGCAACGGCAAGGAGACTGACAGAGAGTGAGCATTTTTTGCGAAAAGGGTTGTGGGATAAATGGAGCCTTGATATGTTTACAAGCGCCGATGTCCACTCCAGTACTCTGGGTATTTTGGGTATGGGCAGAATTGGACAAGCTATAGCAAAGCGTGGAGCCCATGGATTCGGTATGAATGTGATTTACCATAACCGATCTAAACTTGACCCCTCACTAGAGGAGGCCTGTCGAGCAAGATATGTCAGTAAAGAAGAATTACTAAAGCAGTCGGATCATTTGGTTCTCGTGCTCCCCTACACCCCACAGGTGCATCATACGATTGGTGAGAATGAGCTCAAGATGATGAAGCCTACAGCGACACTTACCAACATAGCCAGGGGAGGGATTGTTGACGACTCGGCACTAATTAAGGCGCTAAAAGCCGGTGTTATTGCGGCGGCAGGACTAGATGTGTTTGAAAACGAGCCTAAGTTTAACAATGAATTTCTCGGTCTCTCAAATGTGGTACTCACTCCGCATATTGCCAGTGCCTCTACTAAAACCCGAACTGCTATGGCTCATTTGGCTGCGGATAACTTAATCGCCTATTTTGAGAATGGGCAAGTACTCAATCCAATCAATAAAGTTTAACAATTCGATTTTATTAATTAACTACAAACAGAGTTGAAGCGCCCATTCTGAGGATTAATTATGGATACCTGGTCAATTTTAATAGGTTTACTTGTTTTTTTGTTTTTCTTTCAAGTAATCGTTAGGATGTCAAAAAAATCTTCGCTTAATAAAAGTAGTGCAGACGAAAGAATTGATTTATTAATCGAAAAGTTCGAGCGACTTGATAGAGCTTTCAAATACGAAATCAACGATATCGCCAGATCTGTATCGAATCTTCAAAACCTATATTCGAATGTACCTCCGAGTCAGGAGGTTATTAGCCGATTAGACAGGATTGAATCAGCCCTGATCTCCTTAGGGGCTGCTGTTAAACCCACTGGGGGAGATCTACAGATTAAGAAAGACTAAACCTTGTAAAAGTCTTTAATCAGATACCAAGCCTCTTTGATATCGTCCACATAATTGAATAATTCAAGGTCCTCCTCGTTAATTGCGCCTTCCTCGACAAGCATCTGGGGATTAAATAATTTTTTCCAGTAATCAGTGCCAAATAAAATAATGGGTACTGGTTTTGCTTTCTTGCACTGAATTAGAGTGAGTGTTTCAAACAGTTCGTCCATGGTCCCAAACCCTCCAGGGAACGCAACCAAAGCTTTTGCGCGCATCATAAAGTGCATTTTTCTTAGTGCAAAGTAATGAAATTTAAAGCTTAAATTGGGCGTAATGTAAGGGTTGGGTTCTTGTTCATGAGGAAGCGCGATATTTAGTCCCACACTCATGCCTCCCGCCTCTTGAGCTCCTCTGTTGGCTGCCTCCATAATCCCTGGGCCCCCACCGGTGCAGATGAAAAACTTTTCTTCTGCTCCTAAATTTTTGCAGTCATGCGTTACGAGCTGAGCAAATGCACGAGCCTTTTCATAATAACCAGCATTTTTGACTAAGACCTCAGCTTTTTTAATCTGCACACTATCATTTGTTGCCTTTGCAAGCTCGAGAGCTGCGTGAGCTTGTTCTTCACTTTTAAACCTAGCACCACCAAAAACCACGACGGTATGATTAATTCCTAATTCTTGTTGAGCTAAATCTGGTTTAAGTAGTTCTAACTGAAAACGAATACCTCTGGTCTCGCGTCTTAACAAAAACTCAGCGTCTGCGAAGGCGAGACGATTGGAGACCGGAAGAAGTTGTCCTTTGCCGTCGATATTGGCACGTAGATCGCTCCATGCATCTGCGATGCGGGGATCTTTGTTATCAATCATTCCGTCCATACTTGAAGACCTTAGGTTGTATTTAAAGTTTAAGGATTAAAAGAAACAAGCCCCTGAATTTAACTCCAGGAGCTTGTAAACAAACTTCGTTTAGGTTTTGACAGGCCAGAGCCTAGACTCTACGTCTGTATTCGCCAGTTCTAGTATCAATTTCAACGATGTCATTTTGATCTACGAACAATGGAACAGGCACTTCGAAACCGGTTGCAATTTTTGCAGGCTTGAGTACTTTACCCGATGTATCACCCTTAACTGCGGGCTCAGTCCAAGTGATTTCACGCTCTACGCTGGTAGGCAACTCAACAGAGATGGCCTTACCTTCATAAAAAACAACCTCAGCGCTCATGCCTTCTTGAAGGTAATTGAGGGAGTCTCCCATATTGTCACTCTCAACCTCGTATTGGTTGTAATCTGCATCCATCCATACATACATTGGATCAGCAAAGTAAGAATAACTACATTCTTTCTTATCCAAAATGATTTGATCCATTTTGTCATCAGCTTTAAAAACAACCTCTGTGCCAAAGTTGTTTAAAAGACTTTTAAGTTTCATGCGCACAGTGGCTGAATTGCGTCCACCGCGAGAGTATTCGGTTTTAAGAACCACCATGGGATCTTTACCGTATTTAATTACGTTTCCTGCGCGAATTTCTTGAGCTATTTTCATAAAAATCTGGGTTCATTCAAAGTTAAATGGTATTCCCAATCAATGCTTTTGAATCGACTGAGTTTAAGGTTGCAAACCTAAAAGGTCATGTCAAAGCAGTAACAGCCCATGCGAGCCTAATTGAGACAACCTAGTATTCTACAGTTTTCTGGCGTTTGTCGTTCACAAATGAGACTAACTGGGTACTCAAATCGCTCTGTTGTAGCAATTTAATGCGGATTGTGCGACACCAATTATGCCAATTCGACCATTTTTCTGTATCGGATACATCAGGCAATTTGAATTCAAAATTCTGAATATTCGCAGTCTCAACTGCAGCAGTATTCCAGTCTTTATGAATTTTTTTGACAAATGCAGGCGCAACCAGTAGTTCCAGTAAGGCGTTTAACTTTTTTAGATGCAAATGGTTTTCTTGCGGATAAATTTGCCAAACCCAGGGCTTACCTGTCCAAATCGCTCTAATAAGTGAGTCTTCACCTCTAACGAAATTAATGTCATTGGCCCAAAGATAATCATCAAAATCTTCTTGACTCATGTACTTTAAATAATTAAAGGAAAAGTCTGATTTCTCATCTTTGAGTAAGCTATCTAAAAGCAATGGAGCAATTTCGTTTTTTAATTTTAATTGTGCCTGTCCTGGCGCAACATTTAATGTAAATTTAGTAAGGTCTGTTGATGCTTGATTATTGAATTGTCGGATTAGTTCACTGATAAGGTATTTCAAAGGGGCATCGCGATAGCAAAAAATCCCTATGGTGAGCGTGGCAACACTCTTGGGTAGAGTGTTTTCGGATTCATGAATCCTTCGTCGCGTCATATCCTCAAGCAAAAGACCGCCCGTACCTTCTTCAAATCCTGGATAAAAAAACCATTTGGTTGCTCCGCTTCCAAAACCTGAGAGAATTGGAGACATCAGTCCGTGATTTTTTTTTGCATACGCTTCGCCGCTAAGATACTCCAAATTGATCCACTGGATTCGTTGGCGTTGGTACTGATTGTTACTATCTTGAGCTGTGTAGACTGAATTAGAAATTTCTTCTTGAATAAATGCAGGGATTTCACAACCAAACGCCTCCAACACGACATCGACAAGATATGCCTCCTTAGTTGGTAGGACTGGCCAAGGATGCACACTAATATTTGGGTCTAAATTGGGCGCCATCCAGTTAAGGATATTGGGTTCATCAATCCAAAGACGGATGCGCTGATTTTTGGATGCTAGTTCTTTGGCAAGTCTCAAGCATACCCCCGCATCGCCGTAATTGTCGATGACTCTACAAAATATGCTCCATGTAAGAGATTTCATTAGGAACAAATTAAAGTTTTTAAGATTTGCAAAAGTGAGATGTTTTAAGAACGACAAATGCCCACAGCGAATAATTAAGGATTATCCCACCTTGAATTCAATTTAATATAAGTAGCTTGACCCACAATAGAATAGACGATATTTGTAAAATATATTTCACTGGAATTTTGTAGATATATGCCTAAGAATTCTGATCCGCCCGTTCCTGACCTGCCAATTTCTGATCTGTCGATGACCCAACCTTCTGAAAACTCAGCTGCGCCCGCTAAGGATTTGGATCTGCAAATTGACAAGGGCGACCTAGCATCGGTTATTAGTGGTGGTGGGGTTGGAGGTGGGGTTGGAATTGGCATTGGTGCCGAGCTTAACCAAGCAGCAGAAAAGGGCGTGGGAAATGCACCTCCTCATTCACCAGAGTTACTTGCCAACGTTGCCTCCTTGCCAGGCTTACCGGGCGTTTACCGATATTTTGATGTAGACGGGCAATTGCTTTATGTGGGCAAAGCCATCAACTTGAAAAAGCGTGTTTCAAGTTACTTTAACCGCTCACATGACGGTACTCGAATTGGGCATATGGTTAGCAAAATTATTCGCCTTGAGACGACTGTTGTTCGTTCCGAGGCGGAGGCGTTGCTGCTTGAAAATAACTTAATTAAAACTCAAAAACCAAGATATAACATTTTATTTAGGGATGATAAAAGTTATCCCTACTTAAAGATGACTCGGTACAAAGCCGTTGAGGAGGGTCAAGCTAAAGACTCGCTAGGCCACCCAAATCCAAAACTTATTCCTAGAATGGTTTACTATAGGGGCGCTGTAGATAAGAATCATGATTATTTTGGTCCTTACCCGAGTGTTTGGGCTGTTCGAGAGGCAATTGAGTTATTACAAAAAATATTTAGACTAAGAACGTGCGAGGATACGGTTTTTAGAAACCGCACTCGCCCATGCTTGATGCACCAAATCAAACGTTGCTCAGGTCCTTGTGTTGGAAAAATATCTGTCGAAGATTACCAACAAAATGTGAATCATGCTGCTAAATTATTGCACGGTGAAACTCAAGGTGTCATGAAGTCGCTTGAGGCAAGGATGATGGCGCATTCTGATAAGCTAGAGTTTGAGATGGCGGCCGAGCTTCGAAATCAGTTGAGTGCGTTGTCCAAAGTCTTACACCAACAGGCTGTCGATACAGTGGACGACCGTGATGTCGATATTTTGGCTGTAGTTATCCAAGGTGGACGCGCATGTGTTAATTTGGCAATGGTAAGAGGGGGTAGGCATTTGGGAGATCGCCCTTATTTCCCCACTCATGTTGACCAGGCAAGGCACAGCGAGATACTTGAAGCCTTTGTCGCTCAACATTATTTGGAGATTCCGCCCCCTCCCACTTTGATACTCAATTACTCTATTGATAAAGAGTTGGTTAGAGTTTTGTCAGAGCAAACCGGTGTTCGAATTAATACGATTCATCAGCCAAGAGAGCAAAGAAAGACCTGGCTTGAGATGGCGCTTGAGAACGCAAATCTACAACTCACCAGGTTATTGGCAGAGGAAGGCTCACAACAAGCCCGAACTCGCGCCTTGGTGGAGGCTATAGATATGGCTCCAGAAGACCTTGATCAATTTCGTATAGAGTGTTTTGACATTTCACACACAAGTGGAGAGGCAACGCAGGCATCTTGCGTTGTATTTCATCACCACAAAATGCAACCCAGTGAATACAGACGTTACAACATTGAAGGTATTACGGGAGGAGATGATTACGCGGCGATGAAACAGGTTTTAAACAGAAGATACTCCAAACTCTCAGAGTTGGTCAGAACTGGTGAAGCAAAATTCCCAGACCTGGTGTTGATCGATGGAGGTAAGGGGCAGGTCTCAATGGCTCGCGAAGTATTTGAGTCCCTTGATCTAGATTTATCGCGGATTGTGGGTGTTGAAAAAGGCGAGGGTCGAAAAGTAGGCCTTGAGGACTTGGTCTTCGCAGATGGGCGGGAAAAGGTATATCTAGGTAAAGACTCTGCTGCTTTGATGTTGGTTGCTCAGATACGAGATGAGGCTCACCGCTTCGCTATTACAGGTATGCGTGCAAAAAGAGCCAAGGTTCGCGTAGGAGCTAGCAAAATAGAGGATATTCCAGGAATTGGCCCTAAGAAAAGAGCCAAGCTCTTGCAACGTTTTGGAGGTGTAAGGGGGGTTGCCGAAGCGAGTGCCCAAGATTTGATGAGTGTAGACGGGATTTCAGAGGAGCTTGCACAGGCAATTTACCTGGCACTTAGATAGTATTTGTGAAGAAAAATGATTAATAAAACCTCCATTAGCTAGAGGTATCAATTGTTAACCCATACTAAATAAACTCGAGTAATTAATCAATCAAGCAATCAGATAATTTGTAGCCGTATTTCTCCTGCGCCTCTTTAAGTGAAGGTTCAATGGATGGATGAAGCAATACACCTGACTTTAATTGAGCTTGTCTTTTAGTAAACCCAGCTTGCCCTGGAAGCCGAACAGGCTTTTGGGGATTTAAGGGGATATTGTTTTTACAAAGTTGTGCAACGTGGTCCATTTGTCTCTTGAATTCAGCCTCGCCAGAGAATGCACGAATATCATATAGTGTGATGTGAACCGTTGCACCCCAACCTTCTTTGGGATCCACGCGTCCACGTCCAGCAAGTCCAGCCGTCAAAGCTTCAACCATCAAGGAAAGTCCGTAGCCTTTATGACCATGGTCTTGTCCTCCAACACCCAAAAGCGTTCCAGGTGGTTGCGCAAACATCACAGACGGATCATTAGTTGGCTCCCCCTTGGACGTCATCAACCAATTGTGCTCAAACTTTTCTCCTGCCTTGTGCTTTCTATTGGTCATTCCATTGGTCGTGATAGAAGCGGAGATGTCAATCATTACTCCACTGTCCTCGATGGGAAAGCCAATCGCAATAGGGTTGGGTGTAAATACAGCTTGGGTCCCACCAAATGGAGCCACACTTGCGCTGTTGGCATCTGAGGAGGCCAAGACCATTAAATATCCATCTTGAAGAGCTCGCATCAGGTACACAGCAAGACACGCTATGTGATGACTTCTTTTGATGGCAAGGCTAGCAACCCCAAGAGATCTTGCTCTAGGGGCAAGTGTTTTGTAAGCTTGGTCCATTAGCCAAGGACCTGGTAAACGTTGGCCGTCCCATAATATGACCCCTGGTTTGTCAGAAATGACAACAGGGCTCCCTGTCTTTTTCATGCCCCCACCCTCTATTTCCTTGATATAACTTGCTAAAAGGCCTAGTCCGTGGGTGTCATGGCCTAACAGATCGCCCTCTACTAATGTTTCAGCTACTACTTTGGAAATTTCAGTGTCCAGACCAGCACAGCTAAGTAGACTTGAGGCGTAATGGGTTATTTTTTTAGAGTCGTAAAGATTGTTCATGGGAGGCAAATGGTTATTTTTGATACCCTTTAATCATAATATCAAATTCAAAACCAGACAGACGGTGATTACCCAGTTATGCCCCAAT
>Ga0007809_10000596_pt1 | contig 15306 bp, 23 predicted proteins | sample CryBogCBE02Aug07_FD_60383 | JGI IMG/M metagenome (GOLD analysis project Ga0007809, IMG submission 60383) | Freshwater microbial communities from Crystal Bog, Wisconsin, USA - CBE02Aug07 | ecosystem: Environmental > Aquatic > Freshwater > Lake | place: Crystal Bog, Wisconsin, USA | collected...
AAAGTGGATGACTTATTTTGAATATTTATTTAAATGTATGTGAGAAAATAATCCAGGCTGATTGTGCCTGATATACAACGCTCGAGAAATTGGGTTCAAAATGGAAGCACGGGGGCAAAAGGGGGCGGGGAGTGGTGATTGAGCTCGAAGCCCCTTTTGGGGTATATCGTGCCCCTCCCTCCTTTTTTGAATTTTAAACCAAAATTAATAGACTCTAGTGGGTGGGTGGGTCGGGGGGCGAGTAGGTGGTCTGACCCCTATTTCCCATATGAAAAAGGGGGGTCAAAAGGGGCGTTACAGTGAAATGAGTTTAGTACGACTTGGGACATCTAAGTGATACTAAACTAGTTTCTTTGAGTTACACTTTATTTATGAGGGGGTACAATATTCACGTGGGTCTATGGGCTGGTAAGTCTCCGGGTCTCCACCAAGGACATGGACCATGTACTCCCAATAGCCGGTGGCGATCGGGTCTTCATCGCCGTCACACTCCTGCTGAGCCTCCAGGGCATCCTCCCAGTAGGGCAGCCGGTACTTGATAACGCAGGTCGCCACGTAGTCGGTCAGCTCCGGCTTGTCACAGAGGATATAGAGGAGGGTCTGGGGGTCCATTGTGTTTTCGTCTCTGCTCGAACCTGAGCCCCTGTGATCCAAGTGATGACATTACACGAAAAATTCACGTACCCATGCTGTACATATATACTTTGTACCCTTGCTCGTAGGTAGTCCCGCATGAAGGGCTAGTGGATGACACCTGAAATCAGTTTTACCCAAAGGTCTGAAAAATACCCCACTTCCGGCAGGGGGCTTCAATTTCAGGTCATTGTAATTTGGAAAATGAGTTTCGCCATCTGTAAAGTCATTATTAAGATATACTATCAAAGTTCCAATCCTTTGACCACCTTCTTCTGCAAACTGAACACACTCACCAGTATCGTCACAACAAGCGTCGTGGTGAGGCTTGTAATACATACCTGGTTTATATCTAACAACCTGTATATCTTCACAATTCTCTAGAGGGGTCTGTGTAAGCTCGCACGCTTTTTTCATTATTTTTTGAGATATTGGATTATTTCGGTCTAACATGGTTGATTCACTCGTCCTGTTTTTTGTAACATCTTTACCGACTTCTGCGGTATATTCTGTACTTCGTTTGAAGTATGGCTTGCTTATGTTTATAATCTCTTGACACTCGGCGTCAGTAATAATCGAAGAAATTACACACGGCGGGTCCCATTCTGCATTATTTGGAGAGTAACCAAGAATCATACTATTTTTAGTATATTAATTTCTAAGCGAGACACGCCCACTTCCACTTGTTCCATTCGGCATCATCTCCACGTTCGATGAAGCGCTCCTCGCCGGTGGGGTCAGTGATAACAATCTTTTGGGAATTCGACACTACCATATACAGATAAGAGTCGAGTTCACTTTCTTCGACGGTATTCATCGCCCCCTTGTCGTTCCGAAACCTGTAAGCGTGGATAGTTCGGGGCTGTTTAACACAAGAGAATGCAAAACGGAGCCTATCAGGTCCATCCACAAACCAAAAGGTGACGGTGCACGAGTGTCGGATACACTCACTCACAGCGCCAAGTACAGGGGCGTCCCGAACTTCGTTGAACTTGTCCTCCCACATCTCTTCAAACTCTTCCTTCGTGGCGCACTCGCTGTACGCCCTCCGCAGAACTTCCTTGATTTCCTCGAGTGCCATCTTTTCGTCTTGCGTATTCAGCGTCTCGTGTCTTTAGGTGCCTCCAACAGAACCTAGATCCTTCGTGGGACCTCAATTCACATGGAAAATTGTTTTTACAGATGATGGAACATTTGGGAGGGGGAGGGACAAGGACGGCGCGACACGCGGGGCAATAATTGTGTGTATTACACCACGCGCCTAGACAAGTTTTGTGAAACGTGTGATGACACCGGGTCTCAAAACTGGGGGACTCTTTCAGAGTCCCCTGGCAAATAGAACACTCCATGTATTACACTATCAACACTTCACCCCTCTATCCCGCGCCTATGCCACATCCCATCCTCCTCACAGTACCACAAACGCCCATCCGCCTTCATCGTTTCTATGCGCGCTGCCCACCCCTCTGCAGGGTTTCCCGCCTCGTCAACCTTTTGAAGCTCACGAGCTCGTGCCCATGCCACGAGCTCTTGAGGTGTTGGCTCGGGAATTACAGGCTTGGGTCTGACCCACTCACTTAATTTCTCCTTCTCGACCATTGGAACATCATCCATATTGAGTTGCGGGCGCGGCTTATATTTGAAAAGCTTAACGAGGTTCTTAGGGGGAGCCATTCTGTATACGTCTATTTGTATAGTCCATGACCAGAGCCTACCGTCGACATTACACGAATTTTTCATGGGCTTAGAAATGGACTAAATGGCTGTTTCTTTTTCAGTTCAGTTAATACAGAAAAAGGGACTATATCAAATGCTACACTAATTCTCTCATAGTCTTCCGTCCATGGAGAAACACAGTGACGATCTCCATCGCTAGGACTTATTACAAGCTGATTATTTTTATTATGTACAACTGTTAAATCTCGTTCATTTGGTATATTATACGTAGTAGTACTTGGCTCGGATTTTACAGAAAGATAACCGTGCCAAGTTCTGTCTTCCGGGTTCCAATGACCGTGCCATTTGAGATGAGTACCCTTCTTGTTAATATTTGCCCAGCCGTGAATACCAAGAGGTTCAACTACTTTGAAATTTTCGAGAAACATAGTCCTTATTTCTTTCAAGAGATTCTCTAGTTCTGGTGTATTATGTTCAAATAAGTTGTAAAATTTACTAAGAAACGCAGTTTTAGAACCGAACCAACCATAGTTTTCACCCTGTAAAATATGACTGTACTTATTCGACACATTTTCAGTGATTGTCCTAACCTCCGTTTCAATTTCTGAAAGATCTAGATGTAGTTTTTTCGTTCTTATATAACTATTCATTTGTATTACAGGTTCCATTCTTTTAATTCATATACATGGTGAAATTTGGACACGATGAACACCGTCTCATATACGGAAAAAATACTAAGAGTAGATGAAACGGTATTGGTCCTCTATAGTACCAATATTTCTTCGTCACCATGCGTATATAGAGTATATAGATTTTATCTGTTTAGAACAGGATGATTGATATCAAAAAATGGATAAATGAAGGTAAACACGTAGTAATAAAGGGTGCAGTTAATTCATCTTTTGTACCAACTTGGAGTGATGCAATAGAGAATATAAACAAGTGTAAACACAACTCGAGATATCTGGATAATTTGGCAATTATTACAAATAATGCAAGTACTATGCCCTTTTCGAATGTTATTATCGACATAATGAAGACGGTCAGTGACAATGTTACGGCACATTGTTATATAAGTTTACTAGAGACTTCACGTACTTTTGGAAAACACTGTGATAATTCAGATGTTTTATTTCTCATGTGTGAAGGTCTTTTGGAATTTAGCGTATGGGACCCTAGTGAAATAAAGTATACAATGGAAAGAGGTGACATTTTATTTATTCCTAGAGGGATGTGGCATCTCACAAAACCTCTGAGTCCACGTTTTGGTATTTCGTATGGTATCGATTACCCAGATCTTCCTCATCCAAATCCAGAAAAACAGATTTCAAGAGCTTCAATGTCGAGAATTCTTGCATGGAATATTTATACAACTAAACTCGATATTCCCACCTTGGAAATAAGTAAGGAAATATACAAGTTGGTAGAAAAAAGTCCAATGGAAAATTGTGGAAAAACAACGTACAGATTACATCCGAAAATTAAGGATATGGAAGTATTCAAACCTCTTGTTAATGGTATAATACTACACACGAAACGTTACGTAAAGACAGATGTGTGCATAACACAAATGTGGGCTACAGTTTCTTCCAATGGAAACTATCATAGTATGCACACTCATGGTAGTTCACTCGTCAGTGGTGTATTTTATGTCAACATTCCAAAAGGTAATTTTAGTCTAAAATTCTTCAACAATACAGTGAATTATTTTGAAAAGATCCATATTGAACCCATCGAAACGAATAAGTTGATACTTTTCGAAGGATGGATGCAGCATGGATTTGATCCTATAGAAGGTATCGAGAACAAGATTGCAATTGCTTTTAATCTTGACCGAGTTCATGATTGAAAATCTTATACACGCAATTAAGTTGAGGATCAGCGTCTATAGCTTTTCGCTCGTTTCCGTACACCTTGATGAGATCCGGTAACTCTGGTCCAGGTGTATCACACAGACTCTGCATAGCCTTTGCGGGATCCCAGTCATTGCTTATGGAGTGTTTGAACGGTCCATCATCGGACTTTACTATGTAGAGTTTCCGCTTTATTTCTTCAGGTGTCATCATATGTTGCATAACCTTTTGAGCTGAAAGATAAACTGCCAAATATTCGGGCATGGGTATATTTTGGAAATCTACTCCGCTCTTTTTCAGGTCATTGACATAGTCTTCCGGTTTATTAAAATCATGTATTCTCATAAATTCGTCTCTCCATTTTTTCACAAAGTCGCAATTTGGTATACACGCAAAGAACCAAGACTCGACTGCCGGATACTCTGGTCTCGTTGTAGAATAGATTCTATCGTAACCGAAAAACTCATGACCCTTTGATTTTTGATCATGAATTATCCAATCGTGAGACCGAGTAGTGACTATGGAGGCATCTGACCATATACCACCTTTATCAGCAAGGATGAAAAGCCGTACAAAGTCCGACTTTCTAGGTTCAGAGTCGGCTTTATTTATAGTTTTAATTTGATCATCTGTAAAGTACTCCTTAAACTTGGAAGGTGTTATGAGATTTATAGTAAAGTCTGGACTAAACTTTCGCCAACTGTCAATAGACTTTTGGATAAAAGGCGGTAAAGTGTCAGAATCCCAATATGTCCATATAGTCTTTGGTATTTCTTCATTTGTAAAACTGCTACTCTTGGGGCTTAGCAAGACGAGCAGCAAAACGAGAACAATTAGTAGCAACCAAAGCCACATCTACTACTACACGCGGAAATTAAAATTACTGGATACCGACGGAACTGCACACTTGTAAACAAACTGAACCTTGTTGATGGTAGTGTTATAGTGATCACGAAGACCTTCGAGATTCATGTGAAGGTTTCGAACGTCACGGGATACGCTAAACGACTGGAAGATGTCTGTCAGGATAGTCACGTACATCTCAACAACTTGACGGATATCCCTCTTGCGCTGATTCGCCTTTTCACGCTGCTGAATTTTCTTCTTAAATTCATCCTCTTGGATATCACCAATCATGTACTTGATACGAAGGTCTCGATTTTCTGTCAGTAAGTTTGCCTCTTGGTAGCGAGGCATAACTGCATACTGGGCGTGACCATGTGACCGATACGCGTTTACTATGTCGTTATAGATGTTTATTCCGTGGTAAGTTTGTGCATTCGGTCCAAGGAGACGGTGGACATGAGTCCAGTCTGGAAGACCTCCACACGGAACATCACCTGGCTGTCGCGCAAGGGTTCCGTGTTGCCGCTGGTACTCATAGTAGTGAGGGTTGTGAACCGCGTGCGTCTCGATGCGACCGGTGCGCCAACTGAAGGCTGTGTGGCACTGAGTGCACCACATCTGATCACACCCGTTAATCTTGAAAATCATAGCCGCACAGTTGGGACAGTTGCGCGAGTCGCGAGCGAGGAGCTCGGCAGTTGCTACGTTATCAGGATTACAAGTGTGAGGGGCTTCCCTGTCCTGCCCTTTGACTTCGTGACACGTGGGACAGGTCCAATTCTCACAGAGACCACACTTCCACGCGGTACTCAGAAAGCCCTTGCACTCGGCATGAGGACACGCGCGAACAAAAGCGCGCTTTTCCATATCCACTGCTCGACCGTGAATTCTGGCAATGAGCTCATTTTGGTGCCATTCCAAAGTCTTGATATCAGTCTGAATATTGTGACAAATCTTCATTTGCTCCTGAGCCTCCTTGTGCCTATACACAAGGGCTTCAAACTCTGTAGAAAACCCCTTTTCTACTGCGAGAACTCCAAGCTGTCTCGCAGACATTTTATTGTATTCCTTGTATGAATTTTCAAGGTTCACTCTTTCTTTTACAATCTCCTGAGTGAGTTTCCTAACCTCCTTTTCGAGTTCGACATAAACCTGAGTGGCAGGCATCATACTCTTTTCACGCTCAAGGAGGAGATTCTCACGTCTCTGCTTGTATTCCTTTGTTACGAATTTTGATGTAAAATTATTCATGAGAACCTCACGGGTCCATCCCTTGCGACACGCCATACAGTGAGCATCCTGGGTCGTGTCGAGGAGGTAGCGCTCGTTACAGCTGGTACACGACTTGTAATCACAAAAAGAACAGTTCACTTGCTTATGGTCCGAACGGTTAAACACTTCATCGCACACCTGACACCTATGTGCCATTCCTATCTTGATTAGGCTTTTGGTTTTTAACTGGACGCTGGTGGGGAGGGACGTAGGACGGCTTTTTAGCAATCTTAATTCCGTGCTTGGATATTACAACTGGTATTTCTAAATTTTTCAAGTCTTCTTCGTCGGCTATATCCGCCCACCTCATCTTGGGGGGAGGAGGATCTGCCATTACTATTCTAATTCATCTTCTTTTTAACGGGTTTGATCACCTTTTCCACCACCTTGGTCTTGGATTTCGAAGTCTTGGAAGCTGAATATTTACCGAACACAGCATCTATAGCCCTTTGCCTCTCGTCAACAGTTTCTTTCATCTTTTTGTCCCAATTTATGTGCTTCTTGATACGCTCTTCGGGCAATCCAGCAGCGCGAAACACCTTGACCCGGTCTTCGAGAGGCGGCATACTCGTTTTTCCCTGCCAAAACTTGGCAATCAACTCGCGGTTATATTCCGGGAGGGGCGGGGGTTTCTTGTACTCCTTTGGCGGGTGCGCCTCATGCCACGCTTTGCACTTTGCGGCATAAGCCTCCTGATCCTCCTCGGATATCATTTTCTTGATATAAAACTCGAGGTCGTGTGGCGGACTCCAGGGAGTCTTTCGGAAAGCGGCAGGTCCTCCTTTATTGACAAGGTCCACTATTTCACCCACTCTGCCCGGGGTCCCACTTGCTATGATGTGCCTGCGAGTATCAGGCGCCCACTCAGACACCTGGGCGCCTCCTTGCCATTTCGTGGTAAAGATAAGGGGCTCACGGACACGCTCCTTAAGGAGGGGACGCTTGAAAGTCGCCATTTGCACTACACAGCCTTTTTTACCCAAGGCGTTGACAAGACACGAATCTTTTGTATGCATAATTTAGATGTTGAAAATCATTATTCAGATAATACATGTGCTTGTCCGGATATTTCTCGTAACAACACCTTTCCTAGGTGACGAGTACATGCTATCTTTGCATGCATTAACAATTCCATTTGTGATGCTCCACTGGGCGACCAATCAGACCGTATGTGCTTTAACAGAAATGGAAAAGTTAGTTTCAGGAAAAAAAGAGGATGATACATTTTTTGGGCAGATATTTACCCCTATTTACAAGAATGAGTCGTTTGTCGGGGTGATACTTAAACCATGGTACACGGTCAGGGACAAGGACGAAGAAAAGAGACTTGTTTGGATTGGGTTAACATTACTTTGGTTGATTACACTGTATAGGTTATCACGTTCAGACTTTACTTATCTTCGCAGTGAGGTATCCAGAGCCTTTGCTCAGTTTATTCCTCATCTTCGTACTCGGAGCCAAAGCCACCAGTAGCCTCCTCACCCTCATCCTCAGAGGAGTCCAGCTCCTCCAGCATCTCCGCCAGCCGCTCCTTGGCGCTCTTTGTGGGGGCATCGTTCAGGACAATCTCAAAGTCCTGCTCAGCATCAGCTGCCAGCGGGTTACCGTGTGACTCGCACAGATCGCATGCATCACCCTTGGTGTCCAGGGCGTGATTGTGCAGAGGCTGCTCCTGCTTTTTAGCAGTCTCAGTCTTCTGCTTCTTTGCAGCAGGCACACCGCTCTGCTCCTCATCGTGCTGGCGCTGGTGGCGCTTGCAGAAGCATCCACCCTTGAGGGCGCTAAACTTGCAAGGCTCCTTCTTGGAGGTGTGAGCCTCGCAAGTCTTCTTCTCCTTATTCGAATCATCCTCCTTTTTGGCAACTGGCACCTGGACCTTCTCACCATTCTCATTGGTGATTTCCACCATCTTGGGCTCGCGCTTCTTGTAGGGGCGCTTAACCTTGACTACCGCCTCTGCAGTAGCTAGGTACTTGGACTCGAGCTCCTCAAAAGGGAGCTTGTAATCCTCCGCAATCTTGCGCAGAAAAGCGCTGTCACGGTCACGGACCATCTTGTCCACAGCCTGAGCGAAAGTGGTGGTGGTAGCCATCTTACTCGTCTTAGTGTGTTGACGGGAGGTGCTTTTAACTTGCGTTTGACCTCTAGGTGCTGTCGGGACCAAACCTCGACAAGACACGAAAACTTTGGTGTTTCCTCTCTTAAAAAGGGAGTGGTCTTGGAGCTTTTTTGCCTTTAACCTCAAGACCATTCCCGAACCAAGCCGCGACAAGACACGAAAATTTCATCACCATGGGAGCATTTTGTAATCAAAGTTTCTAAAATCATCGGAATATACTTTATTGATAATAGGTATCCAGTGTTTGTTCTGTTCATATATTTTAGCATATTTAAACTCTTGAATGGGGTACACGTCAAAATCCGGATTAACCGTATGATTCGGATTGAATATTTCCGGTTTCCCCTCAAACCCAAATTTATCTTTAAGGTGTTGAACTAATTCTGGGAATTTCTCATATTTTAAGACTTCATCCATACCACCTCTGACGAAATTAGTCATTGTATCGTGAAAAACACTAAATTTACTAAACATATCTTCAAACTTTACAAAAGGTTTTCTTCTATTAGTGTCTTGAAATATTGAATATGCTCTATCATATGGATTTCTAACGACTGAAAACTTATAATGTTCATCTAGTTTGATTCTTCTTTTTGTAATTGCGAGTATTTCCTCGAATGATAAATGGTTTATATTCTTGTTCCTCCACATCATTTTAGAATTGTCTATGTTTTTTCTCAACCATTCTTCTAGAGATGTACCCCCTGTTTTGGGAATATGGACATATACTAAGAGTGGATCTTTTATAGTAATTATCATATCTGATATTTCATACAAAATTATTCTCGCGAACCCACGCGTTACACACGTATTTAGTACCAGATGAAATTGGAAGACCGGCATGGAGCGCCTTGGGGTGGCACTTGTCCTCGGAGCCCAAAGGTCGGAAAAATATAGCAGATCCCGGAGGCGCTTTAATCTTCAAGTTTAGTGCGGGAAAATGTGTTTCTCCATCACTGAATTCATCGTTCAAATATACAAGGAGCGTTCCTACGCGTTGCCCACCTTTGTTTTCAAAGAGAGAGCACGCCTCTGAATCGTCACAGCATGCATCGTGGTGCTCGCGATAATATGTACCGGGCTTGTACCGAACAACTTGAAGTTCCTCTGTGTTTTCATACGTCTTACCTGTGAGTGCACAGGCTTTTTCAAGCACTTTACGAGCCACGGGATCGTCCTTTGGTAACCACGCCGTTTCGCTGGTTCGAGACTCGTCGGGACCCTCTATACCTACGACGGTACTTCGTGAAAATGTTGTCTCAGCCTTTTTTATTATATAATCACACTCGTCGGGCGTAAGAATTCCGTGAATGATTTGAGGTCCGTCCCATGCTGAATCATTGCTTTCAAACCCTCTGGCTCTATCACGAATAATCCACGCTATCAAAAGTCCAATAAGAAAAGATACAATGGTCAAAGCCACTATGAATCTCTTCATCTGAGATTATACAACAATTTTTTAGTCGTCTTGCGCACCTTGGCAATGTTTCTAATAATACCACGGGCTTTTGTGAGAGCCGTCTTTTTGTTTTTGGCTCGTATAGCTTTGATAAATTCGGTTGTTCGGACAGTTTTGGGTGACGATACCTTGACCTTCTGAAGTGCAGCGACTCGTGCAGTGTTACGGAGTCCCTTTTCTGGCTTGTTCTTACCTAGAGGGTTTCTAGGCATGATCTTTTTGTATACGAATGAGCCTGCAAGAACCACGAGGACATCCTTGTACATGTACTTGAGCTTTTTCATAGGAAGACCGAATTTCTTGGAGAGGGGAGTATTGATATTGTTTCGTGTCGTTCCGGGTATGTAAGCGAGTGTGCAGTCTACAAAGTCTTCGCCCTTTGCATCCTTGAACTGAATAACGTGATATGTTCTCTTACCCGTTGCTGGAATGTAACTCTTGCGCGCGTAACTCTTGATGTTGAGCTTGTCTGGGCGAATAAACCCCTTCATAAAGTTGTACATGATGTTGTACATTTCCAGAGAGTATCGCTGGACACCAGCATCGGACAAAGGACGATTGACTGCAAAAGTAAAATCAAAGTCTTTTGTGCTTGCCACTTTTTTGGGAAGGGGTTCAACTCCCCGAGCCATGAGATAGAGCTTGACCGCCATACCACCCCCGAGAGAAATCACGAAACGTCTGCTCGGTCTCGTGAGCGTCTGGTGGGTCTTACAGTATCTCAGAAACTTCTCACTACTGTTCATTATAGTACTCGCAGATAAAATTTGACTTTAAGATGAAAACTGTTTTTCATTTACATATGGTCCGGCGAGTCGTCGTCACGACCACGACCATCCCAACTCGTGAAAATTCAGTTCAAAAAATGATACAGTCTCTCAAGTCTGGAACTGTCCAACCAGATGCCATATATGTAAACCTACCTCTTTGGTACCCACGATTCAAGTGTGGTCCCGATCCTAATTTAGGAACAAAATTAATTGACATGGGAGTGAATGTAAATTATTGCAAAGACTATGGCGTCTTGACGAAGCTCTTGCCCATCCTGGAAATCGAGAAAGACCCAGAGACTCTTCTGGTCATTTTGGACGATGATATGATTTATCAGCCTCGTTTCCTCGAGGGTCTGCTCAAAGGGTACGATGAGTTCAAGTGTCCGGTGGGATACAGCGGACTCGCGTATCCAGAAACCACCATGCGCCTTTGGGGAAAGTTAGGATACTGTCTCTTCCAAGGTCACGGGAATGAGACGGAGATGCTCGAGTGTGCTTTCGGGATGTTGATACCGCGCAAGGATATGGACGGTTTCCCACACATCGACCCACTGACTGAAACTTCCGAGAAATACGTCTACCTTTCCGATGATTATTTGTATACCAAGCACCTCGAACACAAAGGGATTAAAAAGAAGGTGGTGTGTTATCCCTGGGCGGGTCGAAAGGGTGATGATTGGTCGACTATATGGGTCCAGGAACCAGAGTCCCAAACTCACGCACTTTCACGAGATGATAATAATTTGTACAATTTTATGATGGCTGGCTTAAGAGTCAAGTTTGTTTAAGAATAAATGTTCCACCCTTGGAATGTGAATGTCCCCAAAATTCGTGTTGGCGAGAACCGCGATGGTGGGTACGTCATGCTCAACTCTCTCTTTGGTGCCACGTGTATGATTGGGTACGGAGTTGATGTGAACGTCGCATTCGATAATGATTTTATTTCAAAATTCAACGTTCCAGCCTACATCTTTGATCACACCGTCCAACCACCAACCAATTTAGATCCAAAAATTATTTTCACACCTGAGGGCATCTCCACTGAGGACTCTCCGCCTCTTTTCACCTTGGAAACTCACGTCAAGAGATGTGTACCCGATGGTGAGCAGTTCATCTTGAAGATGGATGTCGAGGGCGCCGAGTGGGACGTCTTCAGAACCGCCGACCTGTCCCGCGTGACCCAGCTGGTTACCGAGATTCACGACATGGACAAGGCTCCTCTGGATGTTATTCAGCTCTTGAATGAGAAATTTTACCTCGTCCATATCCACGGGAACAACTACCCCAAGCAGCCTTACGTCCAGATTGACCGCGTGCGCAAGATGCCCACCGTCCTGGAGTGCACGTGGGTCCGCAAGGACCTCGTATCAGACGCTACACTGAGTGACGAATCGTACCCGACCGAGCTTGATTTCAAAAACGACTCCGAGTCTCCGGAGCTCGAGCTCAACTTTTGGAAGCCCGTGTCCCGTCCCATCACTTTCGTAGCACCCGACCAGGAGCAAAAGGACATTATTGAAAAGTTCAAGGCTCCGGAGGATCAGATTGTAGATGATGCTCAGGAGGCGAAACATGCGCGTATTTTTATTTTAAAAACAGGTGACTATGTCCCCTACGAAATTATCATGGGTCTCGATAACATACGTCAGGAAGGTTCAATTATGTTTCCTATCGTTTCAAACGGTGTCGTTACACAGGATATCCGCTTCATAAATGGTTCTGGTCAAGTATTGAATGGTCAGGTGCCAATATTCAACATCAAGTCATTTGCCGGTGTTTGATATACTCGGCATTCACAAGTTGAATTCTCTTTCCAAAGTTCCTCTCAAACTCATCTTCAATCTTTGATATAGATTCAAACTCTTTGAGTAAATCTACCCACTTAAACTTGTCAAAAATACTCCACCCTTGTATATAGTTTCCAAGAGGCATCTCCTTTTTGGAATCTGACTGACCAGTCGTCCCCGACCCTTCGAGGATGGATGTCTGGTGAGCCAGCGGAACAGTCACCAGAGGATGCTTCACAAAGTTGAGGATGGACCAATAAACTATATCTACACAGTGACCAAAGTGAAGGTTTTCCAGAATGTACTTTGCCATGTCAAGTGTAATGTACTGAGCCTCGGAACACCCAAAGTTTGGTGTCTGAACGGGATTCAGTCCAGGGTTCAAAGTCCAGTTGACCCCGATACCCAACTTTATGAATTTTAAACCAAAAATAGGTGTAAAGTTCACATAATCTTTGTGAAGGACCACATCATCCTCGAGGATAACCGCCTCTTGGATATCACGAGTTACCACTTGGTAAAGTATAGAGTAGTGCTTCACGGAACATGACAGGTACCCGGGAGCCATGGGAGTCTGAGTCCGTTGATGGAGCCACTTTATGAATTTTGAATCAGAATTAAGGTCAGTGATCCACTCAACATCCGTGACTCCTCGGTCTTGAAGGTGTTTTTCAAGAAACTCGCGTCTATGAATCAGCTTGGGATCATGGACCACAAAGTGTTTCATTGATAATGCAATGATTATAGACTTTATATTAGATAAAGTCGAATAATGTATTACTTTTATGAAGGTTGTTGTCAGTCTCACAAGTATCCCTTCCCGTTTTAGTAACCTTCCGACAATTATCGACCAGTTGTCCAAGCAATTATGTCATGAGATTTGGCTCAATGTGCCCACGTCATACACTAGGTTTCCAGATTGGGACCAGAGCATACCTCTTGACCTTTTGAATTTTGAATCAAAATTGAAAATTAATAGGTGTGAGGACATGGGACCTGCGACCAAGGTGATCCCTACAGCTGCTCAACTTGACCCGGAAGACCTCATCGTGTACCTGGATGATGACACAAATTATGATTCAAAATTAGTGACTAACCTTCTGAAGTGGTTCAGGACGGACCCAAAATCAGCATGGGGACTCTCGGGGTTTACACTTGCAAACTATTTTCAGAAGAGGTACCCGAGACAACACGGTGTTCCCGTGGATGTCTTGGAGGGGTACGGGGCAGTCATCGTCAAGGCGGGCTGGATCCAAAACCTAACGGAAGAGTTCAAAGAGCTTCAGTCTGAAGCACGAGCAGCAGACGACATTATCCTAAGTAACCTCCTTGCGAAACAGGGCATCAAACTCAAGACTGTGTGGACGCCCGAGTGTCACCTCGGATACATCCAGCAACTCCCCTACGGGTTTGAACCTGACGCGCTCCATCATCAGTTTCAGGGCGGACATCATGAAAATTACTTGAAAGTTATCAAATCTTTGCAAGATAAGGGAAAGAGTTATTTTAACTATAAATGCTAATAGATGGGTTCATGTTTTACAACGAGTTGGATATTCTCGAGCTCCGCTTGGAGCTTCTCGATCCTTATGTTGACCGATTTGTTTTGGTCGAGGCGGAAGTCAATCATGTCGGCGGTCCAAAGGAACTCTTCTTCGAACAAAACAAGCAGCGATATGCCAAGTGGCTCCCCAAAATAAAACACATCATCGTCAGCGCCGATGAGGCACCCAAGGATGAGAACCCCTGGTCGCGCGAAAAGTATCAGCGCGAGTGTATCCTCCGAGGGCTAGAGGATGTTCCCAATGAAGCTATCGTCATGATTAGTGACGTGGATGAGATTCCAGATATGGCTTTGGTCCCTTTTGAAAAGTTGCCTCATATAGTCAATTCGGTTCACATGTGGATGTATGAGTACTCTCTGGACTATCTGTTTACGGGTGAGCCGTGGGTCGGCACAGTCATCACAAATTACGAGCTTCTCAAGAGACAAGGACCAAACTATTTCAGGGATCATCGTTGGAAGTTTCCCTTGTTGAAATATTCGGGTTGGCACTTGAGCAGCTTTGGAGACGAGAAACACGTGTGGAACAAGATGCAGACATTCGCCCACGCCAAGGATGGGCACCACGCAGCACAAACCACACAGACTTTCAAGTTTTTCATAGAACAGGGTATTCACACGGACGGTCACACACCTCTCAAGCCTCGTCCACCCGAGGCACCTCTACCAGGATCCATTGAAGTTCTGAGACGGCTAAACTTGGGGACATTCCCAGATAACGCGCTTTGAGTCGTAAAAGGTTCAGAGCTTGATCCTCAAATATCCATTGAAAAAACCCCTTTTTTTGTTTCTTGTTTTCGTATGGTCCGTTCTTGTCCCAGAGAGCTTGACATACCGGCCACGTCACCTCCCTGAGGGCATTCAATTCTATTTCTAAATTGGTAATGCGTTCAAGGAGATGCTTATGAAATGAGTCCATCTTGATCTAGTCACAACCAAAAGGTTTAATAGCCGATGTACAGTCATAGTTTATGCAAATAGCGGCACCTATCGCAAGGAGCACACCTAGCCACTGAATCCAGTGAGTAAACTTTTCACCGAAAAACAAGTACGCTGTTATCGCACCCCCTATAACAATCATAGCTTCCCACATGATGCACGTCCACATCATCGTGGAATGCTTAAGTGTCTTTATTAGAAAAAAGAGCACGAGTCCCCATGCGAGGATACCCAGACCCAAGTGATGTTTCTTTCCGTTTTCGGCATACCATTTGAGATGTGCATTTCCAAACAATTCAGCACTGGTCATAGCTAACACCCCGATAAGGCTCATCTAAAGTTAATATACATTTTCTTTTATATGAAGGACCTTGCATACTGGTC
>Ga0007809_10000597_pt1 | contig 15306 bp, 24 predicted proteins | sample CryBogCBE02Aug07_FD_60383 | JGI IMG/M metagenome (GOLD analysis project Ga0007809, IMG submission 60383) | Freshwater microbial communities from Crystal Bog, Wisconsin, USA - CBE02Aug07 | ecosystem: Environmental > Aquatic > Freshwater > Lake | place: Crystal Bog, Wisconsin, USA | collected...
GTCCCCATCCCAGACGTGGGTGCGGCTGGAAAAGGTCCCAAGGTCATCGGCAGTCTCAAGAAGGGCATGTTGACCCGCTACGGGTACCACCCAGTGGAGGCGATGACGAATCGCCACAAGTCCCTGGTCAAGGCGGTCACCAAGGGCAAGGAGGACCCCCATGCAGTCATCAAGCGTCTGATCGCCATCAGTACGCTGACCAAGCGCACCGCCCCCCGCGCCTCGCGCATTTACAAGCAGGATGCCAAGTGGGTCCATGCCAAGTACGCAAAGAAATTTGCAAAGTAAATAGTAGAAATAATGTCAAGTCGCCCACCACGTCTCGTAGGCGGACCTCTTTCCCTTGTAGGTAACTCGAAGACGGTTCGAGCTGCCACTGGAAAAGCTTCTGTCCAAATGGCAAAGACCCTCGTACCGGCTGCTCTCAGGATCAGCGGTCTTGCGAACAATCGCCACGCCCAAGCGCTTGGTCGGACCGCAATCAACTTTGCCCTTTCGACAAACTCAAACAGAAACAGACGCGCAAATAGTCTTGTGAATGCAATGATCAATTATTACTTTTCACCTGGCAATTTCTCGCCTCATACCAAGAATATTGCTCGGATCGCACTCAACAAGGCGAAAGTTCACGCCCCAAACCATTATGGAGCACTCAAACGGTCCGTGATTCGCAAAGCACCGCGTATACTGTATAAAAGTCTTGTGAGATAGTAGCTAGCGATGAACAATAATAATAACGCACGCCAACTTCCAGTCGTCGTTCACCAGAGAAGGAGGTCACCGAATCAGAACAACAATAACCGTCCTCGTCTTCGTCAGGGACAGGCGCGTCGTATTGTTGCTTTGATCATTACACTCATGGTTCTTTTGTACCTCAATAACTATGTGTTAACCATGACTTCAGCCGACGCACTCAAGGTGCGTAAACTCACTCTCAATTCCTTTTTAAAATTTAAAAATATAGTCCAGACTTACTTTGCCGGATACGAAAATCACATAGAGGCGGGAGCTTCATCTATAATGGCTGTCCTTTACCACAAATTTCAGACTGGGACCCTACGTCCCAACGCTTCCAATCTGGCAGTTGGTACCGTGGCTTTCTACGCGAGTTACAGGGGAGGAGGACGCACGTCTAATTTTATAAACAAAATTTATAGATACAATAACTCGTACTTTGGTCGTATGACTGGAAGGACTGCTGCCAATGCAGAGATTGTCAGGTCTGGTATCATCACCATGATTGCGTGGCTCATTACAAGTTTGAAATATTTTGCAGTTGAAAACCTCTCCGGTATCGTTCGGGAGGAACTTCACGTCCGTGGACTCGAGCGCTCAACACCGGCTAGGCTCGTGAATTACGGGGCTGCAACTCTAAGGCTTACACTTTAAATATTTTATACTAGTAAGGATGCCGAGTCCACGAAGAGGACCGAGTCTCATTCATGTACAACTCGGAGGAACTCAAAAGGTGAACAATTCAAAAGCAAAATTCATCAATACTTTAAGTAATTTGAAAAATTTACTGAGGTACACGGGGAAAACAGAGTATCAGTCACTCTTAAACTCCATTAAAAACTTTGCACAGGCGCGTGCAAATTCTCCAGAACTTCACACAAAAGCACGAAATATACTCAACAAGTACAATCGTCTTAACAATTATCAACCTTTTAACAGAAACCAGAGAGAAAATATGACTCGAATACTCACTCGATCACAAAACTGGACTAGACTATCAGTTGCTACAAAGAAAAGAATCATAAGTGCTCTCGGTCCATTAACTACTGTATCGAAACGAGCTGCATTTACAAAAATGCTCAAGATAATAGATAGGTATTCAAGAGCTCATAAAAATGCGTTTCGTTCAGAAGCTCTTACACACACAATTCCACACCCAGTGACGCGCTTTGTTGCAAGTCTTATGGTTTAAAAGAATATACAATCTTTAAAAATATGGAGGATATTGCTCAAGATATATGGTCAAAACTAGGACCTGGGTACTCTGAGAGTGTGTATCATTCAGCCTTTGAGGTGGCTCTGCGAAGGCGCGGAATATCATATGAAACGGAAAGGATAATTCCCATTTCATATGAAGATCAAAATATCGGACATGTACGAGCCGATATTATCACGGACGGAACAGTGATCGAACTCAAGTCGGTCGCCCGTCTCACGGATCAATTTCGGATCCAAATTAAGAATTACATGAGGCTCCTCGGTTTGACCAAGGGGTACCTCATCAACTTTCCCACGTGTCATGCACTCGCACCAGAGGTTATATTGTTCGAATAAATTCCCACTCGAGCTCTTCACATATTTTCTTCCAAATTTGATCCTGAATATAAAGTTTCTCTTTGGACTTGAGAAGGGGAAAACACGGAAGGTATCTATCCTCTCCGAGTAATTCACACATCTTATAAAGTACATATGAGTAACTCAAAAAGTTTTTCCGACCAACTGGCTTGTGCTTCTCGAACGGTGCTTGAATTTTGTGAAACATGAGGCGGAGTTTGTCCTCAAGTGCTTGGTTCATCGTTGGAGGAGTGATCCCACCGAGTATAGTCGCTATATAAGGTGCGTGTTCATAGTACTTGTTCTTGTCGAGCTTTTTCAAAAGGGCTCGAACCTTTTCATGAGTAATCTCGTCTAGGTTCTTAATCTTCATTTTGCGAAACTCTGTACGGAGCTGACCAATCACCTCCTCGGGGACGCTCGTCGACTCCTTCGCTTGAAACTGTGAAATCCATTCGTTGAAATGGTTCTCACGTTTGTAAGAGTACACGACATTCTTTTCAATTTCCTGTTCCTCCTTGAACCCAAGTTCCTCAGTCATGTAAAACTCAGAGTACCCACACTCTTTACATATCACGTCGCTTTGAGTCTCGTCATGAATTTTTGTAAACACTTTACCACAGTTTTTACACGGGTCATAGTCAACCTCTGACTTTTTCTCAACGGGTGCATCCTCGTCTTCAACTTCTTTTAGATACTTTCTATATATATCATTTCTCTGAACTCCTTTTCGTGAAGAAATCTGAAGATTTGCAATCGTCTTGGTCGTAACTGTAGGAGATGAAACCCCTGTATATTCCCGAAGTACAGGTATACACTGTAAAAGATACTCTGCTAGTTCACTCTCGTCCTTGCAGTTTCGTATCCTTTCCTCGTACCTTGCTTCCATTTATTTTGTCATTACATTATTTCTTAATTATCAATTTTGGGTGCCAAATAGAACTTCAGGTCTCCAAGATTTGCTATTGTATATCTGAACACTATGGGCATATTTTCGTTACTCGAATCTTGCATAATTTGAATACTCGAGCACATATTTGTCGCCTTGGTAAACAGGTTTATGTACTTGAGACTAAAGACTCCACCGACACACACGTCGGGATCATCATCCTCGCCTCCACAGTCTAGGCTCGTCTTTTGGTCGGCAAAATCACCCATACAACTGAGTTCCAGTGCGGGTCCCTTGCGGAAGATGCTAATCTCGTTTGCCAAGTTCCCCATGTCACGGGTATATCTCTGAAAATCTATAGAGGGCATGGTGGTCACGAGGTCCATCTGGATATCCGGGAGGTCAAGTATGTCCTCGTTAATGTCAAGCAATTTTAGTTTAAAATTAGTAAATGATTTCTTGACTGGGTTTTCTATGGTCAGGTCCATATAGTCCCTGCCCGTGATGCTCATGGTTAGAGTATCCTGGCTAGTCACCGACTTCAAGAGCTTATAAACATTTGCCATGTTCAGACCAGCAATGATATTGTGGGGACACTCGTACTCTTCAAAGTTCTCGGCACCGAGCACCATATGAACAAGCGTGACGCGGGCAGTATCCAGAGTCAAGACGTGAACACCCTTTTCAGTAAAATAAATATTCACGTCATTGATGATATCTTTTAGAACCTCAAAGACAGATTTGAGCGCCGATGCCTGGATAGTCTTTAGGTGCATTAATTTACACGTGCGTTTTTCCTCTAAGTATTCGATGTTCTAAGTTTTGCCATTGCATCTGTAATATTTGATGAAATTTTAGCTTCAAGTTCAGGTGTAATTTCGGGTTGAAGTTGCTGACCAAAATTGTCAAACTCAAAAAGTGAAGAATTTTCTGTACCATCGATACTCGAGCACAGACCTGCACTTGCGTCCCACGCATCAAACTCGAATGGAATCATAGACTCGAGCCAGGGTTTGATATCACCCCCGACCTTCATAACTCCCTCATTCGTCACAAGGGTAGGAACCTTAGTAATCTTTTTGGACGGAACGCCCAGGGTGGTGACGTTATGATATCTGATGACTTCGTTCAGTGAAGGTTGAGTCTTAATGTATTCCATAAGCTGACCTGAAAATCTACATTTATCCGAGTAGACCAAGAGGGCCATTTAAATTACGTCACTTTTTTTGGACAGAAGATTTTCGCGCCTACTATTAATGAAGGACCTGGTTATCCTGGTGCTCGTGATTATCGTGGCATTCCTCGTGTGGAACAACCGTGTCAATGTTTCGGGATACATGCCCCCAGTCGCCAACGACGGAAACATACCCGTCCCTGCTGATGTAATACAGGCAATCATAGAAAAGGTCCAGCAGAGTAAGCCTGACGAGTACCCCCTCGAAACCCTCTTCATCACACCACAGGGTGACGGATCTTATGCGACTCGTTTTATGTTTTATAACACCAAACACTTTCTAGGAAATCAGTATGATGTTCGGGCAAAGGTGAAGCAGGATGGCTCAGTTGATATTACAAGTATTTCAGAGTCGTCAAAGCCTGATCCTAATGCTGGATACAAACCAGACGTATACAAGCCTTACCAGGATGTTCAGGACAGCTCTTCAAATCAACTGAAAGCCATACTGGCAACTCGCCCAGAAACTCCGGTCATTACAAATCTAAATCTGGGTACCCGCGCCTGAACAAAGAGTAAAAGTCCTCCTGAAATACTAGGAAATGTCTGTATCTGCTCAAGACATTGCAAAAATGGAACATGCACGTAAAAATGCTCGAAAAGAGTTTTATAAAGCTCTTCTCGAACAATTTTGTAGAAAAATTAAGACTTCAGTACAGCTCGGTCAGAGAGAGTGTATTCTGACCGTCCCTGTATTTTTGATTGGTTTTCCGAAATATGATTTACCGACAACAGTTCGGTACATGTGTCGACAGCTTCAGCGCCTCGGCTACATAGTCAACCTCATGGGACCTTTAGATATTAAAGTGTGGTGGAAGAAACCCCCGATACACCAGATGCTTCCCGAAGAAGTGGAAGAGGTTGAACTTCCAAACCTTGTAAACTTGCAAAAGATGGCGAGTAAACTACGAAAGAAGTGAAAACTTCTTTTCACGATTCAAAAGCCGAGTCAAGTGAGCCTTGACTGATTTGAGTCGGTCGTACTCCTCAGCCGCCTCCTCCATTTCCAGCTCGATGCGAAATGGTACCATAGTCACGCGAAGCTCATCCGCGCGCGTCTTTGCCGGTTTCACCTTGGGCGGACCTTTTTTGTAATCCTCCCAGGCTTTCTTACAGTACTTGTACTTCTCAAGGGCAGATTCGAGTTCCACCTTGATACGATCAAGATCCGATTGAATTTCCTCTATTTTCTCGTCATGGAGCTGTTGCTTTTCCTCGTCGCTCAGACGGTCATAGTATCCGAGAGCCGAGCCGATATGCTCTTCACATGCAGCATGGAGACCTGCAGCCGTGCCTGGAAACTCGTCCCGAATCATATCGAGCTCTCTATGCGCCGGACCCTCGAAATAGTCCAGGACCGATTGGCGAGCTGATGGCCACTCGGGATATTCAGCGTAATCAGACGCTCTGGAGCGCCATTTACACCCGTCTGCACAGTATACACGGTCATTCGCATCGAGCGCAAAGCAAATACCCCAACCCATTTTACTGAGAAAACGAGTGCTGTTTTTAAGCCCAAAATAAGTCCTGTGCTGATACTAATGGACCTCATCAATGAATCTGAGCGCCGCTTTACCAAGAAACTTTGTGATACCATGACTCCGGTGATGATACAACAGTTTTGGGAAATCTGGCTCGAGGCTCAAAAGGAAGCCAAAGGGAAGAATACAGTCCAGGTGTTCCAGCAACTCCTTCGTGACGTCAAGACGTGGAATTCCTCAATTTCACATCGAAATACAGAGGCGATCGTCAAGAGCAATTCCATGTTCCCCAAGCTCTTGGCGGCTGTTTTTGTGATTCATGTCAAGATTCTGAGTGCTATCCGGACCGATAAAAAGTCTAAAAAGATATCCATCAAGCTTCCTGCAAATGACGTATTTGTCCAGGAGTGCTATATCAATTGTGCAAAGGATCTATACGAAGACCCAGATATCATTGTGAATAAGAATCATTCAGATGAACACAGAAAAAGAGAGCTTGCAAAGAGATTTGCCGAACACATAAAAGAGACTATCGAGTACCTTGTACCCATGGCTGAAATTCTAGACACTTATTTGACTCTTCCAGAAGAGAACCAGGGGATGGCTTTTGACGAAGAGGATGAAGTAGAAGAGGTTCCCGACGCTCCCCAAGAGGAGTTTGATACCCCAGAAGTTACCGATCCGGCAGTTGAAGGTTTGCCACAGAACACGCCCAATATGGAGTTTGGTAAGACGCCCGGGGGAAGCGATACCGTGACGGTCAACAACTCTTTGACACCTCCGTCCGTTCCAGGGGGAACACCGGCTCCTCCACCTTCTAACGATAACCTCTTCGATGACGCCCCAGATGCCGTGAAGAAAATTCCGTGAATCTAATCTCTCCAAATAATAGAAATGGAACAGTATTTCCAGGAACCCACAAGTGCTGCCGTCATTGCTGCCGCCGTAACCATGGGGTACATATTCATCCGAAGCAAGATGAATGGCGACGAAAAGGTGAAAAATTCAGATTATTTCAAGCCTGCTTTTTTGGTCGGTCTCTTAGTATACTTTATTGTGAGCCAGGGTCAGGGCTCACATGGGTCAGTTTCAAAGGAACCATTTTGAAAACCTTAAAGAAATAAAGATTCAATAGAATATGGCGTCTTCCAGTGCATTTAACGAAATGTACTCCCAGTTTCTCAGTGAGCTCGCACAGACGTTCCCTGAGGAACCAGCTATTGCGAAAATGTTGAAAAAACACAAGGATGAGCGTACCTATAAAAAGGTTATGAATAAGTTGTCTCCATGGGCTCAGCAAATTATGGAGAAGGATTCCAAGTTTTTCTGTGAGGAAAATGAGTTTGTAGAGCAACTGAATCTCCACGAGCTTTGGAAGAAGGATGACGTTTCAGAGACGACTCGACAGGCAATCTGGCAATACATCAGCTCTTTGTATGGATTTGGAGTCACTCTCCAAATGATTCCACCTCAGTTTATGAGTGTTATAGAGTCTGAGGCTGAGAATTGCGCAAAGGGTCTTTCCGAGGCTGGTGGTGAACTCAACGAGGCTGCCATTATGAATGCGGCTCAGAACATGATGAATAAACTCCTCGCGGGAGGAGGTCTTCCAGGTCTTCCAGGAGCACCTCCCAAGAGACGGGCAAACAAAGGCGACTCTCTGTAAAAAATATTACCAAATACCAGAATGGATCCAAGGGAGATTTTTAAATCAGATGAGCTCCTTGAGTTTTGGCCGACAGCCACCCAGTCGGCACGAGAGCGCGTCGCTGCAACGACTCGCTTTATATTGTACGCCACCTGTCTAGTATATCTCATTAACCGTGACCCCCGCGTATTTGCCCTTGGTATCCTCGCACTTGCTATTCTGTACTACCTCTTCACGATGAATATGATTTCTGATGGAAAATTGCGTGGATCTGTCACAGACGGACGTGCTCCAGATCCTCTCCGTGATAATGTGACTCTTCCGACCTTTGATAATCCAATGGGAAATGTACTTTTAAGTGATTACGTAGATGCTCCAGACCGTCCAGCTGCTGCCTGGTACCCAAGCATGCGCACAGAGGTCCAGAATACCTGGAGCCAGATTCATCCATTCGAACGTCAGCGTGATGCCGAGCGCAACTTTTACACAGCACCTGTAAGCACTATTCCTAACGATATGGCTGCTTTCGCTTACGGAGCCTTTGGTAAGCCATTTGCACCCAAATGTAACGACCAAGGAGGAGCCGCTTGCGATCCAGACCGGTTCTACTCCGCCTTCCCAGAGAGTGTCCAGATGCGTGCAGGAAATGGAGGTGGTTACGGTGCCGGAAGCAAATAAAATATACCCATCTATTAATAAAATGCCAACGCTCGATACGAGCCCATTGACTCTTGAGAAGGGAGTGTGGTTTGGTCCTGCTCAGGTGGTCCTTGCAGACAAAACAGACGTGGAGAGCACTCTTCGTGAGCAAACGACATCTGCATGGAAAAAGGGCTGGTCAGAGAAGGCGTACGATTTCCCCAACACGTATGTGAATCTGCCACTCCGTGTTCTGTGGTGGAACCCAATCAACACTTTTGGTGACATTCAGAACGACCGTTTTGATCAGCGTTACAACAGCAAAAAACCAAAAACTTTTGGGCGTTGAGCCCCAGTTCCGAAGGAACTGTCCTTTTCACTGTTCTATAAAAAGATATCTGAATAGTAATAATGGACCCTTTGGCTATAGCAGCCGTAGTTGGTCTTGTGTTTGCCGGTAAGACTCTTGCGGACGGGCGCAGTGATAGCCCCCAGAAAAGCCGTAAACCAATCCCAGCAAACACGAAACCCCTGACTCGTCGTGATATTGATCTCATGTCAAACGCCCGTAATCACACAAAAGACTTTACTGATTCGTTCAACACATTTCCAGATGTAGGTCGGCGCATCGGTGACTACCGTCTTCAGCCAAAAGAGGCGGTTCCGAACCTTCAGGACATTACACAGACAAATTCCCGTTTTCCATACGGTCAGCCCGTCTATGATTTGTACAACCGTCAATATGTCACGAATAAGATGAATAACGTGAGCCCTCTCGAGGCGCCCAACACGGTCGGTCCAGGTCTGGGCGTCGGACCGAACGTTCGCGCAGCTGGTGGTTTCCACGACTATTTCCGTGCTTTGCCAGTGAATATTAATGAAGAGAAATTGACAACGATTGAAGGTCGTCCAGGTCCTCCTAATCCCGTGGTTAAGAATGGCGGTGCTGCATACATCGGTGATATCACGCACCAAGCCGCTCAAACCAAGACTGCTTACCGTTCGCCAGGTGCATATGGCGGTGGTGGTCCTCAAAGCGCTTTCGTTGCTCCCGAGGGTCGTCCAGATTTCCTTAAAACTCGCATGACAACAAAGCGCCAAGAAACAGGCTTCCGTTCGGACACGCTCTCGGAAGGTCCTCCGGCTTTCTTCGTTCAACAGCCCTATGCCGAGGGCAAGACGTGCTACACAGATACCACACTCACCCGTGCAAGTGGCGATCGCTCCAAGCCTGATCGTGCAGCGAACGGTGCTCGTATGAACGTTCGCAACGACCCAGTCAACCAGGTTGGTGCCGCCACACAGCTCCGCCCAGAGGCATACAATCTCCCAGTACCACCCATGGGTCCCACCGGCTCCAACCAGGGACGTGGTGTCTTACCCCCCACATTCGACGATCCTCTCAATGAATTCAAACCAAATCCAAATCCACGTGCACAGACAGATTTCCTTGATATCGCAATTCAACAACTTGAAAAGAATCCTTTGGCGTATTCTCTCGCCGCCCCCAAGCAGGCTGACCCAGTAATGGACACCAAGCCTTTCAATACGGTTTCCGTAAATTAGTTATAGCTCCGTTAAAAAAATATCGACTCAAAGTAAATGTCGGGAGGTGTTGTTCAACTCGTAGCCGTCGGACCTCAGGATGCTTGGCTCACCGGCAAGCCCGAGGTTTCTTTCTACCGGTCGAATTACAAGCGTTACACTCACTATGCCAACTCTGTTGAGCGTCAGGTGATTCAGGGAACTCCAATTGCGAACGGTATTTCCACGATCCGCTTCGAGAAGAAGGGCGACCTTCTGTCATATGTGTACTTTACAGCCCGTGATAACAACGGTGCTGGTATCACGGGTCTGGACTGGTCCAAGGTGATTGACAAGGTTGAGTTGCTCATCGGCGGTCAGATTGTGGACACCCAGGACTTTGAGTACATGGCTGATATCGAGCCAATTGTGGGTGGTCGCACATTCTCCGAGCGGTACCTGAACCTGAACCCATCTGGTCCTAATAACCAGAAGAATGCATTCTTCCCTCTCAAGTTTTTCTTCTGCAAGGAGTGGTCGTTGGCTCTGCCCCTGATCGGTCTCCAGTTCCACGATGTGGAGATTCGCATCACCTGGTCTCCTTACCTGAACCAGAACATCACCGTCGGTCCCACCACTTACCCAGTTCTGAGCGCTCCTAACGGAACCGTGAACGTTTTCAGCGTGTCCCAGGGAAGCTTCGCCTACTCCAACACGGCAAACTTGGTTACTTCCCAGACCATCGGTCCTCTGTTCCCCGGCATGCTCCTCGCCTCTGCCACCTCTAACCTGCAGGCGAACGTGGTGGTCGTCCAGGGCTTTTCCTCGAACGCAACCGCCACACTCACATCCAACGCAGCTTGGTCGAACATCTTTATCGCCGGATCTAACACTGGTGTTATAAACGCAGCTTCCATCTTCAGTGCATCCGTGGGTGGTGCCCTCTCTGCCTACGCTCCAGTGGCTTCCGCCCAGATTCCTCTCGCGGTCGCTGCAGGTACATCCGCCGCCACAACGAGCACCCTTACACTGACACAGGTGTCTAGCTACAGCGGTGCTGGATCCCTGGCAATCGGTCAATATGTGGCTGGTCTGCCTTTCAACGGTCCAATTTACGTGTCTAATATCCTCGGCTCGACCATCATTGTCACTTACCCATCCCAGATTCCCGGTCCAATTCTGGCGGGTACGACCGTCTCTTTCTTCACAGGAACTTCTAATACCGTCACCCCTTACTCCCAGCTTCAGTACCTGGCATGGTCCAACTTCGTGTACCTGGACCAGTCCGAGCGTGATTGGTTCGCCAAGGAGAAACAGGACTTGCTCATCACCCAGGTACAGCGTGTGGTCATGGGCTCTAACCCAGTCCAGGAGCTTGCACTGGCTCAACCCGTCAAGTTTATCGCATTCCCTTGTGTGAACTACACCCAGATTTACGCAAACGGTAACGGCTCTGTAGCCGCCGCCAACTACCAACTCAAGACGCAGGTGAACGGCGTGGATGTGGGCGACTCCCGCCATATGGTTCACTGGGTCGATATTCCACAGTACTACAACACTCCATACGGATACATCCACAACAACACCACTGCCAACGTGGCTATCATTTCTTACTGTCTGGACACCACCAAGCTGCAGCCAACCGGCACGCTCAACTTTTCTCGCCTCGACAATTTCCGTCTGGTCGTACCATCGACCCTCACGGGTGGTTTAGCCGCTCTCGCCAATCCAAATATCAATTACCCAGTTCAGTACCTGTACGCAGTCAACTACAACATCTTCCGTATCCAGAACGGTCTCGGCTCGCTGCTCTACGCCAACTAACTCGGAGTTTTTTCCGCCCAAAAATTAGAAAATGCATTGGCTCGTGTGGGCTTTTATCGCTTGTATCTTGTTTCTCGTAACTTACAATCCCCGCTCGGGAAGACTCAACAATTTTTTTGTACCAGAAATATCAGTAGAGGACAATGACCAGAGAAAGACACAAAGCAATAGCGATACCAGTATCCCACGTGAATGATGTTCCTCATTTTTTGGTCGTTCACGACCGAAGATACCAGGAATGGACATTCGTTACTGGCGGATGTCGCCGCCGAGAGGTCTACAACCCGCTCCGATGCGCGGTTCGAGAACTCGAAGAGGAAACACGTGGGACCATAAACTTAAAACGAGGCTCATATGCCTATTTTAAGTTTGTCACCTCCACCCCCGAACCTCGTGACATTGAGGATGGGGTCGATGTTATAAATCACTATCACGTTTATGTGTTTGATATGCCCATGACTCCCATTGAGCACAAACACATCGTGAAAAGGTTCAATGAAGAAAAGGAAAAAATGGAAGGGAACCAAGTTCCTTTTCGTAAAAACTATGATGAAAATGATGATTGTAAGTTTGAAAGCCTTGCCGAAATTTCGAAAAAGGGGAACCTTTGGCCGATGATACGTCAGCACGTCCTAGGGAACCCAGAGTTTCATCAGGCTCTGACCACGACGCAAAAAACCCCGTTCAATTTGCGTGTTTAAAAATACTTGAAAATAACACATGACGAAGAGCAAAATTGAGCTCGCTACACACCTTCTCAAGCTGTGTAACGATACCAAGACCAAACCTGAAGATTTAGCAGCTGCAACGACTATTCGTAAGCTTCACTATGAGATTGAAAGGGCAGAAACAGAACTTGAAGAAATTCAAGAAAGAGCTAAAAAGGCAAAGGAGCAACAACAGCAACAGAAAAAGCCCAAACCTTTTTGGGCTTTTCTAACGGGTGACTCTTCAGATGACGAGTAAAAAGTTCATAGCTAAACTCACACGATCTTCTGTTGACTCATTTTGCATAACTCTATGAGGTACATTTGAGCGAAAAATTATTAGATCTCCTTCAAGTGGTTCATATGTTTCCCTAGATCTTTCGTTTCCTATATATTTTCTATTAAATAATTCACCTGGGTGCACAAACTGTATCATACCTGAATGTTTATTCACCTTTATATAATACACGGCACTGAAAGTAGTTTCTGCGTGAATATGAATTTCTTGAGTTTGACCGGTACTATTTATATTTAACCATGCTTGGTTACATATGACTTTTCTATTAATACCAAATGTCTCCGAAAACTTCTGAACTTTTTCAGTACATTTCTCAATTATATTTTTGAATAATGAATTGTTTAGCAATAAATCATGACCTATGGTCGTGTAACAATTCCATTTCTTTTTTGATGGATAAGTTTTCTTATATTCGAGTGCCTTTTCATAGATACTCTCATGTTTAGTTTGAAATTCATCGTTTAAATTTTCAACTGAAATTAACGTAGGAAAAATAGTATGAATACGAGCCATATATAAAATACATCCGATAGCTTTATTGTTAGTTAGAGCACAGGCGCTTGAATTCAGTAATGGAAAAGTGGAAGGTCCCAAGGGGCGGAGGAACCCATGTCCTCATGGACGGTGGAGTCCTTCTGGTACCCCCAGAGGAAATTCGGGAGTTCCACCAAGCTTATTGTCAGACAATTAATTTTGGATCAAAATTGTTTGTGGTTGAGCAAAAGACGGACCGGTTCAAGTTTTTCGTAGACTTGGACTACAAGGCTAAGGAAAAGTTGAGTGACGAAGACCTCCTCCAATTTTGTTCCATAATTCATGAAACTCTGGGAGGGGACAAAGTGTCTGAGTGTCTCATTGCTCGGGCACGTCCACGACCTGTCGCAGAAGGTCTGATCAAGTCAGGGGTCCATATTCACTGGCCAAGACTCATAGTCACCAGGACAGAAGCTTTGAATTTTAGAACAAAATTGATTCAAGCTTTGGGGGAGGGACCTTGGGACACTGTGATTGATGCCTCAGTGTACGGAGGTTCGGGGCTCAGGATGCTTTGGTCACATAAGAAACCTACAGGAGATCCCTATATTCCCTGGAGACAACTCAATAGTACGCGCGAGTTTTCCAAGACACCAAGTGTTGAAATCTTGGAACTCTTTTCCATCAGGACGGCGGATGAAACACCCAGGGAGGATGAGGGGCAGATTGTTGAAGTCAAGGGTATCGAGGAGTTTATTCAAAAGTACATGACTGGTCAGGAGCGAACACACGTGAAGCGAATCCAGAGACACGAGTATGACGGGTGGTACGTCCAGACAGACTCGAGGTACTGCGAAAACCTCAAGAGAGAACACAAGTCGAATCACGTTTGGTTTTCGATTCACTCAGGGCGCGTATCCCAGAGGTGTTTCGATGAAGACTGTTCTGAGTTTCATGGTCGTGAACATATTCTTCCTCCATCAATAGTAAAGCAACTTAACGATGTTGCTATTGTGGGTAGTCCTTCTTCTAATTTTCTTATGGATTTTATTCCCAATGGGACCAAAAGCCAGATTCAAGAAGTACGAGCTCATGGTCCATCCGTACTCGGGCCTGGACCCAGTCAGTTGGCAGAGATTTTCGGACAATCTCCACGAGTTCGAACGGTTGGCTTCGACACAGCAGCTTGACAGTGCAGCAGCTGCTTTGTACACAGCCATAGAGAGCATCAGGGACATGGCGCTTGGAAACAGGCGTTCAGACGATGGACAGTATCAGGATGAGCTCAATCTCATTGCAACCAATCTGGGACTCGAAGGCGAGTTTATTCTAAATGAAAATGCAATTTCACAAGGGCTTTATTTCTTTCCAAGGTACTTAAACAATACATTCGAAGACTATGTAGTAAATGTCGGCGACCCGGGCCACGCGAAGAACCACGGGCAGTGAATCTGCTCGGCAGATTCACGCGTCTAGTCCCAGTCCCGCAGGGACTGTCCTCGCCCCCGCAGGACTCGTGGCTCAGGCTGCAGAACAGCCACCTCCAGACAACCTCGTGACCCTCGCGGAGGCTGCTGCTGGTGTGGAGGGGAACAGTTCCTGTGGAACTGGGACGAGAACCCGTTCCGGACGCGTGTCCAAGCCTCCAGAGCGCTACGAGCCCATCGAGCAGGTCGAGGACGATTACGATGCAGATGATTACGACACGGAGGACCCGGATGATGTTTCCGAGGATATCGACACGGACACGGAGGATGAGGAGGATGACGAATCTGATGCTGATGAAGATGGAAATTTGGATGGATTTGTTGTACCAGATAAAAGCGAGAGTGATGTAAGTGATAGTGATGGAGAACCTACCGTTCCTCAAACAACAAAGCGAACCCCCGTCAAGAAGCGCCCCGCCACCGGAAAATGAGTGGCCGTCCCAGATGGACTCCCCGAGGCGATTCGAGCCCATGTACCCCGTAGAGCGAGCGCAAAAAAAGGACCCATTTGAGGCTTTTAAGGAGAATCAAATCGGTCTTATTCTTCTAGGTATGGTTATTGGCTTTTTGCTTGCGAATATGCGTCCAGTTGTTTTTCAGGCAAAGTAACCAGTCGCGCAGCGACTGTTTCCCGCGCAGCGAGGACTTGAGACCTCCGGAACTGGGACTTACGCCCCTGTATAAATAGCGCCATAAACTGAATATAAAGGTGCTTTTGGTGAAGGATCGTCGTAACCTACAAAGTTACCAATAGGTCCTGTTCTTTTTGCTCTAACATCCTCTTGTAAAAATCCTAGCCAAGGATTCTCTCG
>Ga0007809_10000599_pt1 | contig 15295 bp, 23 predicted proteins | sample CryBogCBE02Aug07_FD_60383 | JGI IMG/M metagenome (GOLD analysis project Ga0007809, IMG submission 60383) | Freshwater microbial communities from Crystal Bog, Wisconsin, USA - CBE02Aug07 | ecosystem: Environmental > Aquatic > Freshwater > Lake | place: Crystal Bog, Wisconsin, USA | collected...
GGATATGATATTTATCGTAAAAACAGTGACCGGATTAAAATTGTTGACGATCTCAGTGATGCAGTACTGGGACAAGATATCGTATTCATTGCTGTACAGACCCCACACGATCCCGCATATGATGGATCGGCACCAATTGCTCATTTACCCAATCGAGATTTTAGTTATGACACAGTGACACAAGTGCTCAAACAAGTAAACTGTTGGGCACGTCACAATCAGCTGATAGTATTGATAAGCACAGTACTGCCCGGAACTGTGCGTGGTGAATTAAAACAACATATCACAAATGGACGTTTCATTTATAATCCTTATTTGATTGCTATGGGCAGTGTAGAGTGGGACATGGTAAACCCCGAGATGGTTATTATTGGAACTGAAGATGGATCACTGACAGGTGATGCACAAGAACTAATCGAGTTCTATCAAACCATAATGGAAAACAATCCCAGGTACGAAGTCGGAACGTGGGACGAAGCCGAGTGTATTAAAGTATTCTATAACACCTTCATCAGTGCCAAGATTGGACTTGCGAACATGATACAGGACGTTGCTGTCAAGCAGGGCAACATCAATGTAGATGTTGTGACCAACGCCCTAGCGAACTCGACCATGCGTATTATGGGACCTAAATACATGACCGCAGGACTTGGCGATGCCGGTCCTTGCCACCCACGCGACAACATAGCATTACGATATCTTGCCGATAAGTTAGCTCTAGGGTATGATTTGTTTGACGCCATCATGCATGCCAGAGAAATACAAGCCGAAAACATGGCCAAGTTTGTGCACCGTGAGGCCGCAACCGAAACAGGTATGTTGCCCATCTATATACATGGCAAAGCATACAAACCCGATGTGGCATACTTGGAAGGTAGTTACAGTTTGTTGGTGGGACACTTCTTGGAGCAGATGGGAGCCGACGTGCACTACATCGATCCCTTAACCGAACCCGATGTGCCACGCAGCGTTTGTGGTGTAGTACTATTAGCACACAACAAACAAGTCACATACGGCTATGCCGGTGTCGAAGGTGAACAACCGCTCTATTGCACGATCGAAGACGGAAGTGTTATAATTGATCCGTGGCGCCGGTTTAATACAACTAATACTAACATAAAGGTAATACACTATGGCAACACTCGCAAATAACTGTATGAAGTACAAAATTCCCAAATTTTGGGATGATGAATATAAACGTTTAGATTATATTCAAGAAAAGTTTAACGATTTGGATAGTGTGGCTCGTTGGATCGATCAAGGCTACTCAATGAAGTTTACCGGACACATGTGCGATATGCGTAGCCCACAACCGGCTTGGAATCAACAGTTTATAAACATATATTCAGAAATGGGTTGGCGGGATATTGGCACCAGTTACTACCGTATGGATACTGGTACTGTATTGCCAAGACACAGTGATCTTTATGTAAAATACATAGACCTTTTTAAATTACAAGGCCGCGAACATACCATTCGACGAGCCATTGTGTTCTTAGAAGATTGGCAACCCGGACACTATGCCGAATGTTGTGATACTCCTATTGTGGACTGGAAGGCCGGCAACATAATTGAATGGGAATTCGACTCTCCGCATCTGGCTGCAAACTTAGGATTGACTCCACGTTACACACTTCAAATTACCGGGCACTTATGATATCAACGCACAATGAATGGGATCAACTCAAACGAGTTGTAGTTGGCGATGCCACATGGGCCAATTGGCCTCGACACGATCCTGTGTTTTTAAAAGAATCCGAAAAAACACTCTGGCGAGAAACGCCGGTACCGAGCGGACCTGTACCCGAACACATCATCAACGAAAGCAACGAAGATTTGCAAACACTTGCAGACACATTGACCAAGTTGGGTGTTGAAGTTGTACGTCCCAGCCCCATGAACTTTCAAACCCATGACGGCATGTACAACTATTGTCCCCGAGACAGATTCTTAATCTTTGGCGAGACTGTGATTGACCCGCCAATGATGTATCCGTGTCGCGATATGGAGTCACAATGCTATCACGAGTTCTTTCGAGATGCTGATGTTGTTCGAATGCCACGTGACCAAGGACTTGTGCTAGATGCAGCCAACATATTACGACTTGGCCCAAAGCGGATGTTGTTCTTGGAAAGTGCCAGCGGAAATCGATTAGCATATTATTGGCTATTGGCAAACTTGCCCACAGATACCAGTATTGAACTGTGTAACTTTTATAGTGGTGTGCATATTGACAGTACCATTATGCCCGTACGAGAAGGGCTGGTTTTATTAAACGGGTCACGAGTCAGCAAAAATAATATACCACGTGCGTTTCAAGATTGGGAATGTATATTCATTGACGATGTTGTACCACAAGCATTTTATCAATATCCCTATGCTAGTAAATGGATCGCTATGAATATGTTAGTAGTTAATCCCTCGACTGTTATAGTGGATGCTGCACAACACAACCTAATAGAATTACTGGTTAAAAAGAATTTTACAGTCATACCGCGCACTTTACGCCATAGTCGTACACTGGGAGGTGGATTTCATTGTGTGACGTTGGATTTACACCGTAGCAATAAATAAAACATAATAAGAAAGATATATGTTAGATTTTGCTGCAATTAGCAACGTAAATATGTTTGCGTTCAAAAATAATAATCAATCACAAGATGTGATTGCTAAAAAACAAGAAATATTGGATTCTATAGCTCAATATTACAATTTGGCACCTACCAAGATTCTTTTCATGGGATTCAGCAGTTTTGTAATGGCCAATTTTACTAATGAAATTTCAATCTCGTGTATCGATTCCGAAGTACAAGAATATTTGACAAGTCAAAACGTAAAGTTCAAGTACATTCCCGAAATTGAATTAATGAATTATCGTAAACAATTTGACGTAGTTGTGGCCGTAGACGAGTACTTTACCTATGCCGGAAATGACCAAATGCAAAAAGATTTGGTTGGACAAATTTGTAGTTTGGCCACTGACTATGTGATAACTACATTACGAGACTATAAAAATCAAGACTACAAGGATCGAGAATTCAGCCAACCCAGTATTGTTAAAAACAATGCAGAAAGTGTGGTATTCTTAGAATCACATGCATGGAGTCAAAAGGATCGAAACAGTTGGGCCAGTACCATTTATGCAATTGACCAACAAAAACGCACAATGGACACATACGGAGAGTTTGCAAGACGCACCATGTATTTCAAACAACTTGCAAACTTCAGCACAGTGGCCGGTGCCGGTGATTTCACAGTACATAAAAATTTAATGTACAAAGGGCTAATTAAAAAGAATTACGAACACGTAATAACTATAACACTCAATTAACAATGTCAATCAATGATACTTTAGGAAATTTAGTAAACGATTTAGCAGAACAAGTATTACAACAAGTCCAAGGACAAATTCAAAATGTAATCACTGCCGCCGTCAACCAACGAATCAATGACATATTATCCGAAGATACTATCAATTCAATCATAGTATCACGGGTGCAAGAAAATTTAATCAAATACACTCCCGACACTACTCAATTCGAAAAAAATCTTCAAGATGTCGGCACACAGATCATCAATAGATTAAATGATACAGCCGATCAAAAAATTGGAGCATTGATATCTGACCGTATCAGCAATATCAATATCGAGGATTTGGCACAACAGTTTATAACTGCCAAACTAGACTCAACTAGCAATCATTTTCCTTTTAAGGACTCTAGTGTTCCGGGTAGCTCGATCGACATTGCAAGTCTAAGAATAACCGGCGACAATATAAAAGGCGGAGTCATACAAAATTTTGGCAGTACCGGCATAGATGACCAAGCATCAAAATGTCAAATTACTGTTTTAGATCTTGGTGTTGTTTTTGAAGACACCATTTTTGCCAGCAAACTTGAAGTCAAGGGCGGAGCTGTCATTGACGGGGATTTAGACATACAGGGCCGCATTGTAGACAGTCCGGCATACCAAGCATTGGTATCTGATGTAAGCGCAACAGTACAACAAAATATAGGTCCGGCATTGTTGGATCAACATCAGGATCGTGTATTTGCACGTATTCTTGAAGAAGGTATAGATTTAAATAAAATCACAGTCAACGGGCAAGCGATACTAAAAGGCGATAGATTAATAAACGTCAAAGACAGTCAATTGCGTACAGTTGGAATTTTACAAGATTTACAAACCACTGGTGAGACTTTATTGAGTCAAACTCTATACACCAATAATAAACGTGTGGGCATAAACACACTAAGTCCAGCCAATGCATTGAGTATCTGGGACGAAGAAATCGAAATTGGTGTTGGCAAATCCAGCCTAGGTATTGCAAGACTTGGCACTGTTCGTGACCATAAACTAATTATTGGCAGTAACGGTCAGGACAATATTACACTAACTCCCGATGGCACCACCGCAGTTGCCCAATTAAAATTGGGAAATATGTTGTTCTCGTCAAGCCCGACTCCGCCGCACTACAATGCCGATCGTGGCACTGTGGTGTTCAACGAACAACCAAATTTGGGAGGACCTTTGGGTTGGATAAGTTTGGGCGATGCCAAATGGGCCAATTTTGGAATAGTTGACTAGTAATGAAAATCATGTTATACTTGCTACATGACTATACACACTACTCCCCGAATTGGTTTTTGTTGCAAGTGGCTTAACGATCCTAACGAATGCGGAGGCATGAAGGTAAATGCCAAAGATCGTGATCTCAACGGCCGAAGTACCACCATGCGTTGGCTACGCGAACACAAGAGCGAGGCCGAGCAACGTCAGTGGGACATCATGAATCACAACACTGCTGCCGCGTTACGCTTGATCGAACGTGTGGCCACACTGCCGCCCGAACGTAGAATGGTGCGCTTGGGTTCGGAAATGCTACAAGGCTATACCGAAAAAGACTGGCAGGCTTGGTGGCAACGTCAAGAAATTCAAGATCACTGCGAGAAGATATTTGCGCCCATTGGCGAAACTGCTCGACGTCTAGGTGTGCGTATCAGTTTCCATCCCGGACAATTCTGTGTGCTAGCCAGCGAAGCTGAAGAAATAGTAAATAGAAGTATAGAGGAATTTGAGTATCATGCAACAATGGCACGATGGATGGGCTATGGAAAAAGTTTCCAAGACTTCAAGATCAACGTACACATATCAGGCCGACGCGGTCCCGATGGCATACGTGCAGCCCTCAAGCGACTCAGCCCCGAAGCCCGTAATTGTATCACGATCGAGAATGATGAAATGTCTTGGGGACTTGATGCCAGTCTCGAACTCGTTAAAGATTGTGCCCTTGTACTTGACATACACCACCACTGGATCCGTACAGGCGAATACATTTCGCCAACAGACGATCGATTGCTACGTGTAATTGATTCGTGGCGCGGTCAGCGTCCGGTGATACACTACAGTACCAGTAGGGAAGATGTGTTAGTGGGACACGATCCCCTGGTACGTCCCGATCTTGGCGAGTTGCTGGCACAAGGTTACAAAAAGCAAAAACTACGTGCACATTCGGACTTTTATTGGAACCAAGCCTGTAACGAATGGGCCGTGAGCTTTCTAGATCGATTCGATGTACAATGCGAGGCCAAAGGTAAAAATCTTGCCAGCCAGCAGGTTTACGAGTTGTTTGCAAAGTAACTGACAAAACTGGGCATGAAATACTGCTCGTACCAATTGGTTCTCATCATGTGGCTGTAATTATGGTCACAGATGGGAGCTATCTTTTCTAGTACTTCATCTTGTGGTCGAGTACTCAAATAATCAATTTGATCCAATGCACGATTACACCTTTGGTCGAGATCGGCACAAGTGTCGTAACTTTCATCAATCACATTGTCAAATGTTCGAAATCCTATATTGCGTAGATTTTGTAGTGCGCCTTGTCCGTTAAGACTCACAAACAATCTTCGGCCCAATATGGGTTTCACTGTTTTTTCTGTGTAAAAACTAAAGTGGTTGCTGTAACAAGTTTCGGCAACCAGGGTATATGCAGTTTCGTTATATATCTCTAACGGAATAATTTGACTTAGGCTCATGCGATGTCCATGATAGTTGACTCGCTCCACAGTCCAAGTCACCGGTTGCTCGATTACCAATCCGGCGCTTTCCCAACGCCATTTGTCCTCTGAAGAAAAGTCACAGTCACTGCTTTTGAGATACGTAACTACATTTTTATCGGGATCAATTCTACTGTGGGCTATATCTCTGTGTGGCTTTTTACGTCCCAACAATGCATCAAAGTATCGAGGTTTTACCGAATAGGGATTGATACTGTTGCTCAATAACATTGGTCGAACATACTTGTAAAAATGCACAGTGGTAGTAAACCAATCATAGAATTTGTGTATGGGACTGGCAACAGTTTGAAAATTCAAATCACCGCAGATAAAATAACTTATAGATTTGTGGTCATGTTCTTGTATAAATCTAACTGTGGGATCATGTAACTCGCTCATTAAAATCAGTACATGGTCGCAATGGTCTTTAAGGTCAGTGACCAAAGAATCAAAATCATTGTTTAACGGATACGGCATTTGAAAACAGGCAATCTTGCGATCGTGGTTGCTGTTGACGAATTGATCTCGATCGTTATAAACTGTAATTAGATGTGTTATCCAACACTTACCAAAATGAAATTGAAAAAGGGCATCTGTCGCTTGCGGAACAAATACCCCTATATTGCTGACCATTGATTATTTTGAAGCAGTCTTTTTAGCCACAGTCTTTTTAGCCGGAGCTTTTTTGGCCGCAGGCTTTTTAGCTGGAGCTTTTTTGGTTGCCGGCTTCTTGTCAGCAACAGAACTTGCCTCAGCAACTTCAACCACTGGAGCTGCTTCAACCACTGGTGTTGCTACTGGCGTCTCCACTTTGTACGGTGCTGCGGTTTCGATGTGTCCAATTACCGTTTTTTCAGATCGGCTTTTTAGCAGTGATTTGGCTATAAAATACAGAATAGCAATTCCTAATAGCAATTCAACTGTTGCTGCAATATCGATGTTTTCCATTTTGGGTTCTCCTATTTGAATGGTAAAGTATTTAGTTAGTGATAGTTCACTAAAAATTATTGTGTTTTCGCTTGATTCTCAACGTAAATACTAGTACAATAGAATATAGGGTGCTGAATAGGTCGGGCCCTGTTAGTAAACTTGCTTATATAAGGAGAAATTATGTTTACATTAGACGCAATGGTAGATGCCATTCAAACCGGAAAGAAAACATTCGTTAACACATTTGTCACAAACGAAAAAGCCAAAGACGCAATGGTAGAATTCATTGACACACAAAGCGAATACACCAAGAAAGCCCTAAAGGCAACTACAGACGCAGTTACTACAATAACCAGCGAAACTGTCAAGGCCATGCAAGAAGCTGCCAAGTTTGACTACTCTAAATTTGGTGAGGGCATCATGAAGGCTTATAGCGCAACCGCTAAAAAGTAATACTCAAGTACTACACCTTTACAACGAGTACATGTCTGCAAAACGTGTACTCGTTTCTCTATTTTAGCCACACGTTTTCGATTTGACCAAGAATGACTGAACTGCTATAATTATGGCTTAACAACAAAGGAGCATATACATGGAATGTACTTATTGCCGCAGATGGCACTTTGCAGGTTTAGCATCTTGTCCAACAGCCCCTAAAACACCCACCCCACCCAAAGAAACTGTTGTGAAATAACAACAAGCAATTTGCCCAGAAATGGGCATTTTGCTATAATAGAGTTATAGTAATTAAACAGGAGTAAGAGATGGCTTATATTAGTGCAAACGAAGTGGCAGCAATTCGCAAAGAATTAAAAGCACAATTTCCCGAGTTCAAGTTTGGTGTACGCAAAGGCGCAGGTAGCTTGAGCGTAGATGTTACTGTAAAATCCGGACCCACTGATTTCAGCGATATTTTTCACAATACAGGTCACGGACAAATCAATCATCACTGGTTATGCAATTACGGCAAGCACCAAGCATTTTTTGAACAAATCATGCGTATCGTTAAAATTGCTCCTGCCACAGTTCCAGGTGGACGTAGATGGTTTGACGAAAGCGATGCAATGACCGATTACTTTCATACTGCATTCTATATTCACTTATCAGTAGGTAGCTGGAATAAGGACTATGTTTGTGTTGCACGATAACAACAGGCAATTTGCTCAGAAATGAGCATTTTGCTATAATATGAGTATAGTAAGTAACAAGGAGCGGATATGCAAAAGCAATCGTGGCAATTAGAGGGTTGTAAGGTCAAGGGCAAGTACCTGGATATATTCCCCTACACAGGTGTAGTTACTCTAAGCCGTGTCAAATACGGCGGTCATGTTCAGCACACTGTGAAGTTGGACGCTCCTATTACAGTTTTCAGTTCGGTCCGTGACTACATTCTAGCAGATGAGAGTGATGACTTTTCTGTAGTTGTCGACTATACTGACATAGCAGGATTAATATGAAATTAGACTTCTACCTAAAGTGGACGGCAACAGCATTCATATGTGTGGGTGCTTTGCTAATAAGCCTAAACATCTATCCCGTAGGACCCGTTGTGAGTTTGTGCGGTACTGCACTTTGGTTAGCAGTATCCGTGATGTGGAAAGAAAAGTCACTAATTTTAGTCAATAGTGTTGTTTTAATCATATACACTGTTGGATTAGTGACAAAGTTGTGTTAAAATAGTCGTTTAACATAAGGAGCCGTATGAGTGTACTTTATTTGCGAGCAAGACCCGTTGTTGCATTTGATGTCAATGATCCAGTGCATAGAAAGTATTTTGCAGAATTTGTTAAGTATAATACATGGGGCAAGTGCCCGGTAAGATTTATGACAGAAAGTTTAGATATGGATCTAGTAAGTTACATCAATAACAAGATGTTAAAGTACTATGTCACACAGGAGTTTGAAAGTGGAAAAGTTAAAATTAAAGGTACCGCAAAATCCCGACCCAAGAGCACATTTGATATTGTTCCAAGCGAACACACCGTTCCGTCCCAAGCGGGTAGAACCAAAAGTGCAGTATCAGCGAAAGCCAAAGCATAAAGGACGAGATTATGAATAATTGGGACCGTGACAATTTGGAATTTATACTCTACGCTAATTCTCAAGAGTTTGAGGAGTGGATGCATCAAGCCACACGTGATGATATTGATTATGCCTTACAATTAATTCAATTACACAAGACTGAATTGAAGGTGGCAGAAATGGAATTTCTGGAGTCTGAACAAGAGTTGGACTGTACAGAAGCATTAAGTTTTATCAACCGCGTCAAGGAGAAACTATGAACGCACGAGTCGAACGCTTCGCAAACGAAGCTATTTTCACCCTTCAATTCAACTTTAGAGAGGCCATACGCTATGTGATGCGTAATGCACAGGTAGACGAGTCAGTGGCTCAGTCTGCTATCCGACAAACCGTGACATTCCACAAACACTAAGATGTGTACCATAATAGCTCTGTTATTGTCAATGGCAGATTGCTTACCTCCGGAGCCGAGACCGTTATACCAAGACCTTTGGAGTATGTATGGTGCGGATCCGGATTGTTTAAACCGAGACCGACATATAAGCTATCTAAGCAAGTTAAAGTATATGCCCATGCGAACAGGTGATACTGTAAACATGACCGAATACAATAACTCGTTGGATCTTTATATCGAACGTTTTGAAATTTATTGTAAATAAAATGAAAACTGTATTAGCATTATCTGTATTGGCACTGAGCGGGTGTGCTAATAACACATTTTTATACAATCCGCCCGATCAGACCATGACGTTCAATGATTTGAATCATTACAAATGGAACTGTGAAAATGCCGCAGACCAATATGCATTTTTAAAATTTCAGTTAAAGAACACCACACCATTTCCGGTAGACTACGAGCGTAGAGCTGTAATTTACAAGAGCATGAACGAGATTGAAACCTCGTGTGGTGGTGTACCCGAGCCCAGGCCCAGCCAATGTGTCAATGTTCGCGAGGATTTTGTACACGGCACAGGTCAAGCAACAGTATGTCACAGTGGAAATTTAGCCCCATTGGAGCGTCCTGTAGTGAATCGATGGGAAGCCGTAGTTGACCATTAAATGGTTTTGTGTTATAATTTAGTTTTTAATCAAGTCCAAAGGAGGACAATATGCGTAAGAGTCTAGTAGGTTTAGGTTTAGTTGTAGTTTTATCTGCTTGTTCAAGTACACCGCCAGCGCCAGCACCTGCTCCGGCACCCACACGTCCAGTGAGCGTGATGCAGGCACAAGAGGCAAGTGTGCAACGAGCAATGGATTCCATTCCCGATTGGTTTGTTGACGTTCCCAAAAGCACCGACACCATCTATAGTGTGGGCGACGGAGTAAGCTCGAGCATGAGTGGTGCACTAGGCAATGCTCGTGCCAATGCATTTGAAGGTATTTGTCAAAGCGCCGGAGGTACTGTGCGTAGTCAGACCAAGATTTTTAGACAAGATACCGATTCCTCGAGCACAAGTTTGAGTACTACTGCAATTCGTAACCTATGTCCAGATGTTGATGTAACTGGTGCAGTTGTAGAAAAGCGTCGAATCGTACAAGATGGTTCACGTTTCAGAGCATTTGTATTGGTAGCATTGCCCATGGGAGAAAAGAATACCCTGGCACGTACCAAGCAGGCCGATAAGTTACAACTCAAAGCAGTGCAAAGCAGTGAAGATGCGTTCAAGGAATTGGACCACTTGGTCGACAAGCCCCGAACCGGTCCTATAAGCCAAGTCACTCCAGTAACAGTGCCCACCGCTAATAGCGAATTACAACTGTTGGATGTAAACAATGCCGAGTATATTGCTCGACGTGATGCAGCATTACAAAAGCCCGGTGCAGTAATTGGACAATCAACTTTGCGATAAATGACCATATGCTATCATCCCTGGGTTGGCCTAGACATAAGCCCCCAGGGAGAATTTAAACCTTGTTGCAAATACTCGCACTCAGTTGCGAGTAATCTCTTGAGTTACCAGACCAGTGCCGAACTAGCCGAATTAAAATCAAGTTTTTTGCGCGGCGAGCAACCGGCAGCATGTGCTCGATGTTGGCAAGATGAGGCTGCAGGATTGCCATCAAAGCGAACACTTGATTGGCAGTATGTGTTTGATCAAAAAGTTCCCGATTTAGATAGCATACAAATACTGAGTTTTCCCATGGGCAATACTTGTAATTTGGCTTGCCGTATTTGCAGCAGTTATTCAAGTAGCAAGTGGCTCACCGAAGCCGAACAACTAAAGGCGAACTTTCCAGATATTAAAATTTTTAAACATAAAAAGTTTTATCGAGACAGTGAATTTTTAAACTCGGTTAAAAGCATATCGCAAAATTTAGTGCATGTCGAGTTCCCTGGCGGAGAACCTTTTTTGACCGGTGTCAAGCAACACTTAGAATTTTTAGATTTTTTGATATTGCATAATAGTTCAGAAATCAGTTTGCACTATATGACAAACACCACACTGTATCCAGGTGCAGAGTTTTGGGATCGTTGGCGAAAGTTCAAGCAAGTAGACATACAGTTAAGCATCGACGGAACCGAAGATCAATTTGAATACAATCGCTGGCCTGCAAAATGGACCGACTGTTTGCACAATATCATCAAATATCAATCAAATGCAATTAACAATATCAAGTTGAGTATAAGCCACAGTGTGAGTATTTTTACAGTGTACTACCTGCCAGAATTTGTAAATTGGACACGCACCATGGGTTTACCTGATCCATACCTAGGCCCGGTTGCACACCCGGTTTATTATTCAATTACGGCATTCCCCGACACAATCAAAAAACAAATCAGCAGTCGACTTGATGATCCTGCGTTTGCTAAAATTCTGGATTACATGAATAATCAAGATCACAGTGATCAATTTGGTACCGGACTAGAATACATAAAGGTATTAGACAAACAACGTAATCAAAGTTTCTCCAAAGTATTCCCCGAATTGTCGAATTTGATGTTATAATACTAAGTGTTTCTACTAACAGTATAAATACTAATAACGCAAGGAGAACAAAATGAAATTATTACAATGGATCACGAGTCTGTTTAAGAGTAGACCGGTTAATTATCAGCACTGGCACGTAGAAGCGTTTGTCGAAAGCAAACGACCAAAAAGCACAGCCGAAGTTGAGTTTTGGATTCGTAAATTTGAACAAGAACAATATCAAAATCGAGGATGGAGCCAATGAACTCGATAAAAAACTTTTTTAAATCGATACTGGAAGCCGTTATTGCGGCACGTATGGCCAAGGCCGAGATGATTGTTAAGGGTCACATTGGACGTTAAATACTAGTATGATTACTACTAGATTTTTAACTTATAGCGAATATCCCGAATACGCAGAATGGATGAAGAGTCAGGACACTGACTCTCGTCAACTGTATTTTGGCATGGGCATCAGTGATGATGGCATAGATGGCCTGGTCGATAAAATCATTAAAAACCGACATGACCACTACTTTTTGGTTGCCGAAGATCGTGGTGTTTGGGTAGGAACAATTCATATCGCTGTACAAAATGTTGACGAAGTCGAGTTTGGTGTCATGGTTGCCACTGGTCGCAGAAAGCAGGGCATAGCCGATACCATGCTACGAGAAGCCATAATATGGGCACGTAATCGCGGATTCCACAGTCTTTATATGCATTGTTTGGCCTATAACAATGCAATCCGACACTTATGCACCAAGCACGGACTCAGCATCAAAACTCAGTACGGGGAAAGTGATGTCAACGTTCCTTTGCCGATGCCAACTGCTCTCACCATTGGTGAAGAAATAATGAATCGTACTCGTAATATGTACACATTAATGCTTCAGCGCGACCTCGAGGTATTTGAAAGCATCTACGGATAACAGTATAGTAATAAATACTATACGATGAAATTTTTTGAATATAAAAACGACTTTAGGGCCAAGCCCGAAGTTTACGTGGACATGGATGGCGTTCTTGCCGATTTCTTTGGTCCAGTAGAGAAACATCACGGTGTCACCAATTGGCGTGATGCTAGAAAGCAACGCAAAGCCGGCGGTGGCAAAATTGATAAAATTGCCAAACGGCCCGGATACTTTGCAAATCTAAAACCCTTGCCCAATGCCGGACGACTCATCAACGGAGTCATGCGTCTTGCTGGCGAATATAATATTTTATCAAGTCCGTTATTGAGTGCTGTTGAACAAAGCAGCAGAGAAAAAAGTGAATGGTTGCAAAAACATCTAAAACGCAATGCTCCACGAAGTGTGCTTTTTGATCACGAAAAGTTCAAATTCGCAAAACAGGCCGACGGCACTCCCAATATCTTGATTGACGACTACGACACCAACATACACCTATGGGAAGCCAATGGTGGCATTGGTATATTGTATCGCGATGACGAATGTGATCGTGCACTAAAGCAATTGCATCATGCATTGTTGGGCAAGTTTAAGCGTACATTCAATATGCCCTTGGCCATATTGCAACGAGAACTTGAACAAACCAACGAGGACGACTCCGAAGACCGACCCGAGATTGACCTAAAGAAAAAATACTATACCAGTAACGAAATACTGGATTACATCAAAGGCATCCATGACGAATATCATTTGGATGATCCTGTCACCGAGCACAAGGTATGGGTATTGCGTTTAGTGCCCTTACATGATCTAAGCAGTCCCGAAAAGTATGACCAAGATGATCGTTATCGTAGAGTAATTGATTTGGATTGGGATCATATCAGTAAAATCACAATGTCAAACATCAAGCACAAGCCCTGTGTAGCCGATGATCAAGGCTGGGTCTTAGATGGCAATCACCGTGTCAATGCTGCACGTGCTGCAGGCCTAAAACGTATTCCCTGCTTCGTACCCTATACAGAATAAATATATCATGCGCTACAAAGAAATTAAACCCGTACAAGAACAAACACTGTTTGAGATAAACATGAGTCCCCGGAGCCTGGAACAATTGGCCTCCAAGATCTCGGCACGAGCCGGACTAGAGTTCGAGATGATTGTGCCCAATGCCGAGAACACTGACAGTAGCGATTACGAGAGAGAGCCCGACTACGACAGTGACGAAGGTGTAAGCGACATTGACGATGCTGTCCGCTTTTTCCACGATGGCGACCTCAACGATCGCAGCGTGGTGAATCGTTTGCGTAGGGCCATGCAGGAAGATTATCAGGAATGGTTTGATGAAAAATTAAGCGACCTCTGGCACGAAGATGGTGAAGAGTATTTGCGTGAGTGGATCAAGAGCAATGTAAGCGAAGATGAATGGAACGATCCTGACATTGGCGGGCCCGAACTTGATTCCGACAGTAGGCTAGATATATTTGCTGCTGATGCTTGGAAAAATCAAAACAGTTATTATGACGATGCTCGAGAAGAGTTTGAACAAGAGCACGGCGATGATTACGGACAAAGCGAGTGGTTGGACGACCAAGGTTTAAACATGATGAGCAACATCTCCGATACTTACAATGGTATAATAAGTTGGCCACACTACCAAAATTATGGCAATGGTGGTAGAACCACTAGTGAAGTTGCCGACAGTTTTGATGACTATTTGGGTCGTGGGGTGAAAGTTGGCGGATACCACAGTGTGAACCGTAACACCAGTGCTTATATTGTTGAGCCCGACGGCAGTTTAGATCCCGACGACAGTAACGACGCTGGTCTAGAGTTTGTTAGTCCTCCGCTCTCAATTCCCGAAATGATTGAAGACTTGAAAAAAGTTGCCGAGTGGGCCGAAGACGAAGGTTGTTACACCAACGACAGTACTGGCCTGCACATGAACATCAGTGTTGAGAATTTTGATAAAGAAGATATTGACTATATAAAATTAGCAGTACTATGCGGTGACGAATATGTGTTAAAAGAATTTGGCAGAATGAGCAATACCTATGCTGCCAGTGCTATAGGTAAGGTTAAAAATTTAATTAGAGATAATCCTGACCGTGCCGCAGAAGTATTGGCCAAGATGAAGTCGCACCTAGAACAGGGTGCCGACAAAGCAGTGGAAAGCACCACACGAAATATTCATGGCAATTATACCAACAAATACACCAGTATCAATTTAAAAGACAATAGAATTGAGTTTCGCAGTCCCGGTGGCGATTGGTTGGGCGAGTATCGTCGAGATCCCGGCAAGTTAGTAAACACAATGTTGCGTTTTGTTGTGGCACTAGATGCCGCAATGGATCCACAAAAGTATCGCAAAGAGTATTTGACCAAGTTGTACAAGTTGTTGAATCCCAAGGGACAGAAGGACGAGTACGGTGAAATGATTGAACAGTTTGCCAAGTATGTCACAGGCGTG
>Ga0007809_10000601_pt1 | contig 15292 bp, 16 predicted proteins | sample CryBogCBE02Aug07_FD_60383 | JGI IMG/M metagenome (GOLD analysis project Ga0007809, IMG submission 60383) | Freshwater microbial communities from Crystal Bog, Wisconsin, USA - CBE02Aug07 | ecosystem: Environmental > Aquatic > Freshwater > Lake | place: Crystal Bog, Wisconsin, USA | collected...
ACTTAAGTATTTACCCTATATTACATTCATCGGCTAGATCTTTCCGATTTACTCGAAATAGTCCTTTGGGCACCTGCTACAAAGAAATATTTGAAACTTTAAAAGGAATTTGAACCATGAAAAAAATCATCACCTCTCTGACAATTACCGGATTGACTGTTCTTGCTTTTGGTAACGTGAGTGCGCAAGAGAAAAAACCTGAGGCTATGACTAGAGAACAAGTGAGAGCTGAACTTATCGAAGCGCAACGAACTGGCGACATCGTGGTGCCTTGGACAGGAAACAAAAAGTTAAATGAACTGTATCCTAATCAGTATCCAAAGGTGACTTCTACTGAAAAAGCAACCGGCAAGTAAATAAGTAAAGGCTCTTTTGAAGGGCTCGGTCTATTTGTATACGTCATTGCACAGCGATGACGTATATGTTGGACTGTTGCGATCTCGGTGAAGCCTTTGAAAATCACTTCAACTCGATTAAAAAAATAGACGCTAACTCTTTAGGGTTGCCCTCCACACTTGATACGCTCAATAACGAGGCTTTAATTGAGTGTAAGTATTCTATTTTGATCAAACTCCTGTATTTTCTAAATAGGTACTTGACCAATGCCTTCAATAAATTTAATCTTACTTAAATACTTTTACCTTTTCCATTAAAAGACATGCTTCTCAATACACCCATATGTGATTTTGGCTGGCAAGCGCCAGATTTCTGCTTAAAGGATCCAGACGGCAATCCCCATACCATGTCCGCATATCTTGGCAAAAAGGGCTTACTGATTATGTTCATTTGCAACCACTGCCCCTATGTTCAAGCGATTGCTTCGCGCTTAGCGCAAGATACGCAGACATTAATAGCCGAAGGAATCAACGTTCTGGCGGTCATGTCCAACGACTATCACTATATTTCTGAAGATTCTCCTGCGAATATGAAAAGATTCGCGGCAGAGCATCAGTTTACTTTTCCATATTTGGTTGATGAAAATCAAGAAGTAGGAAGAAGCTACCAGGCAGTATGCACCCCTGATTTTTTTGGCCTTAACAATCTGGGTGAACTCCAGTACCGGGGTCGTCTTGACGACTCTCGATTACAAGGTAGTTCACATCGGGTTCCAGAACTTGTCAATGCCATGCGCCAAATTGCCCTAACAGGTAAAGGACCTCAAGAGCAAGTGGCGAGTATGGGGTGTTCAATTAAATGGCGTTAAGGATTTAAAGACGATCAACGCCCATCAACCGATAAAATCACGTTTACCAATTGCAATGCCGTTGTGGCGCAAAATGTTGTAAGCCGTAGTGATATGAAAATAAAAGTTGGGTAATATCCAAGTGATTAAATATTGATCGCCAATAAATTCAAAATGATGGTCTCGTATCGAAAATTGAATTGCTTTACTTGCCGAAGCGTCGACTGCTTCCTTGCTTAACGTATCCAGAAAATGAATCGTAGTGGCAATTCTTGCATGCAGATCTGCAATGGAGGATTCTGAATCGTCCATTTTAGGCGGTTCAACTCCTGCAAGTCTTGCCATGCCATTCTTCGCTTGATCACAAGCAACTTGCACTTGTTTGGTTAAATCAAACATATCAATATAAATTCGTGAACCTAACAGAACCTTTTCTGGTACTTTTTTATCTGTTATGAAAGCTTCTGCAACCTTCAGGAGCTCTGATAAATTCGTGAGCATTTTTTTGAACTGAGGAATAGATGCGTGATACATTGAGATGGTCATAAGATTTCCGTAAAGGTAGTGATGAATCGAAATTCATTCTATACCTTTTCCCGATGAACCTTCTTCTGTTCGCTAAAGATTCATCAAATCGTCATGAAGTGATAGAAAATCTCTGCTGAACAATGCTTCGTCAGAATGTCGTTGCATCTTTAACTTACTGTAATGATGGTTTGCCTTTTAAGACAAACTAAAAAACATAAAGAGAACAAATCATGAATGAATAAAAATAATCAATAGAAAATTGACTAGGCCTAATTGATCTATATTCTGATTTTTTAAATGAGGTATTTGTGAATCAATTTCTTTAGGATGATGTTTGATATTGGATCTTTTGTCGAAAATATCTTACTTCCATGAGAAATCAAGCAGATTAATCTATAGGATCATCATCTATCTGAAATAAAAATCAACAATAAGGAGATACCCTTGCCCCCTCATTGCTGATTTCAGAAAAACCAAACACACTTGCCTAAAAAATATATATGCTGCAAACCTAACAATTACCCCATTGATTGAAAAACTCTAGGGGTCAATTTTGCAATCATTTTTCACCACCAACTTAACCTCGTTGGTGGTGAACCCAATGATATTTTTAGCTCGCCAGTAACTCTTTCAAATTGTTATCAATGAACTTTGTATCTTCATCATGTGCACCGCCACCTGCAAAGTGCCCCCATACTCCAGGGATTGGTCTGAGCTCAGCGTTGGGCATATGACTTACTTCAACTGCATTATCTACAACTGGAAAATATAAATCCCGCTCGCCAGGCATCACAAATGCTTTTGCTTTAATTGCCCCCAGTGCTTTTTTGAAATCTCCTTTGAATACTGGATTTGCACTGATGTCGCCATTCTGCCATGACCATAACATCGCTAATAGATTATTGGCGTCTTTCACTAAGAAGAATCCTTCCCAAAATGCGACTAAAAAGTCTTCTAATGAAGTGTAACCAAGCTTACGCCATTCTTCTTGCATATAAAACGCTTGCGACATTCCCCAACCGGCATAAACTCGACCTACGCCACGTAAGCCTTTATGAGGAGGCACATCATACCAACCTTGGTTCCATGCAATGTCATTCGTAAGAGCTGCTTTAACGCCTTCCAGAAAAACGAAATTATGGGGAGCCGTTTTTGCTGAACCACAAAATGGCGCAATCCGTTCAACCATCTCTGGATACAAACAGCCCCATTGATTTGTTTGTTGTGCGCCCATGGACCATCCTACAACCAACTTGATTTTACTAATTCCAAACTTCTCTGTAACTAACCGATGCTGGTTGGTAACATTGTCAAACAAGGTAATATTGGGAAAGCGTGACTTGTTATATGGCTCAGGAGTATTGCTCGGTGAGGAAGAAAGTCCATTACCAAACATGTTCGGAACAATAATGAAATACTTATCAGGATCAAGCGCCATACCCTGACCGATCAACCACTCATTATCATAGTGCTGACCAGAGTACCAAGTTGGATAAACAATGACATTGCTTTTATCGGCGTTAAGCTTGCCATATGTTTTATATGCTAGCTTGGCATCACGCAACGTAGCACCACCTTGTAACAAAACATTTCCTAAATTAAATACTTCGTAATCCATGATTGCTCCTCTCATTTAAAAGTAAATTAAGCTTTTTGTAAATCTGATTTCAAAACAGAATTGAGAATCAAATAAGAAATTCCTGCCACAATAAACGCAGACAAAGCCGTTGAATACTGTGGTGAATTATTTTCAACCAAATACGCTACTACCGAGCCAATAATCCAAGCGATAAAGGGAGCTAGTCTCCAGTCCGAATCAATCTGGGCATTTGGTCGTAAGAAGAATAAATCGACAATCACAATTGCGCCAATTGGTGGCACCAAGATACCTAACAATGACAACCAAGGGATAAAGAGGGCCCAAACGTTGGCAGCTGCAATAATAATTCCAACGATCGCAAGTAGCACCGCAAAAATACGCATCTTGCTTTTAGCAATGCGTGACCATCCAACTGATGCGTTATACAAGCAATGCGCGCAGACTGAACCCAAATTCGCAAATAAAAATATGATCGCAATCGCTGACAAAAGCGGACTTTTGACATTAATTAGATATCCAAACATATTATCTAAGCCAAATGGTTGTGGATTAGGGGATGCAACAGCAGCAGTCAAAACACCGCCAGCAATCATCGCAGCTAAGTTTGCAAAAGGAAAGGCAGAAAAAGTGGCAACTAAGGAAGATTTTTCATCTTTTGCCCAGCGGTTAAAGTCAGCTGCAACCGTTCCAGCATCGATGAATAGCGTCAATACAATCGTAATGCCGATTCCAAAGGCCATCTGTGCATCAGGTTTAACACCTTCATAAGAAAATACTTTATCCCATCCTACTGCACTAGCAGAATCAAATGCAACCCATATTGCTAAAATCACAAACAACGGTACTGAAATCATTCCGATCCAATGCAAGCCTCGAATCCCAATGAAGGTAATTCCCAAATAGATCAAGCCAGCTAAGATCGTTACACTTAGATAGTCCACATTAAATGCAGTATGAATGAGATTGCCTGTAATACCAGTTTGAACGGCGTACCAACCCAACAACAAAGTGGATAACAAGCCTGATGAGAATATATATCCTTTGCGACCGAAAACAGCGCTTGCCAGCAAGGCAAAATTCAGACCACGCTTGGTGCCAAGCATTCCTAAGGCGCCAACATAGCCAAACATCAAGAGGTTACCAATTATCATCGCCCACAAAGCTTTCGAGAAGCCCATTCCAGCGACCATAATAGAGCCTGTCATTGCGCCGGTAATAATCATCGGAAAACCAAGCCAAACCATGGCGACTGAGAACATACTTCTTCTATTTGCGATGGGTACAGGGGAATGCTCGAATTCGTCTGAAGATACTTCAGACCCATTATTTTCAGTATATGACATGTAATTCTCCTTTGTTGTTCTAAATAGTATATTTAATATGAAAATCAAATTTTTATTTTATTTTTAATTACATGTTTACTCCTTTATCCAAAGTTTGATCGTAATTTTTTCATCACATCGATAAGACTCATTTCTAAATGTTTTACATCGCAAGCTTGGACGTTACTCTTACTAAAGATCTTTTCACTTTGCTCTTGGTTTGATTTACCAATTTGAAAACAGATGATTTTGGTGTTTTCATTTTTTAATGACTCTACTGCAACTCTGGCATCTTCACAAAGATAATCAGAGTCTACAATATCCACGTCCGAAGGCTCCCCATCCGTCAAAATAATTAATACATTTTGGTGCACTGTTTGTTGCGTAACGGTGCCCATATGTCTGATTGCAGCACCAAGACGAGTCGAATACTTAGCATGTATATTTTTAATGTTTTTTTCTATTCCCTCATCCCAAGCCTGATCAAACTGTTTATGAGCTTTAATATTGACGCTTTGATGTGTATTGGAATTGAAACTAAAGACGCTAAACGGAATTTTCTCTTGATTGAACAAGGTACTTAAACGGATGATAGCGGATTTTTCAAAGTCCAATACGGAAGAGTAGGTGCCTGGCAATCGATCGTTGGCTGATTCGGAGGCATCTAAAAGAACGGTAATGCCAACTTTGGTACGCTTTTTTTGCGCATTTTTAAAAAGCTGATTGTTCGGGGTAATACCGCATTGCAAGTCAATGCTTCGTTGGACCGTTCGATCAATATCAAATAATTCTCCCTCTTCGCTATATCTTGAAAGAGCGGAATGTGGTACGCGAGTCACGACTGCTCGCTTGGCTTCTTGGACGGGGGTGAGTTTAATTCCTTGCTTTTTCTTTTGCAAATTGTCAAACGATTCCTCAATCACCGTTACGTGACCCATGCGATACGAATTTTTTTCGTAATCCCATTCGTCATAGAAAAATGTCCTTATTTCTTCAATTTCTGGTTTAATTTCTGACGAAGCCGGACTCGGTTCGCGAGAGGTGATCACATCTTGAACTTGCTCAGCGGATTTTTTTTCCGCCCACAATATCGAATTGTCATCCCGATACGGTGGCCAGGTACGATAGTTTGACGGATCAAAGTTCAAACGAATTTGACCCAAATCATTCGCCAAAATCGATCCTGCAAATCGATAATCCTCAAATGAAGCAGACTTTTCTAAAAGGTCATTGCTTATTTTTAAAGCCTTAGCACAAAGGTAATCATCGAAGATATTTTCATTGGCGTGAAGTGAACAGATGATTTTTGCCAAAATACCTTCCACTCCAGGAATTGCTAGGGCTCTTTCTGTATCGATAAAATGACCGAAGATCTCACTCACGCCTGGAATCTGTGCATCTAATTTTCGTTCCACGCGCGCATCTTCAAATATAGATACCACAGCTAAAGAAAGATGCTTGAGATTTTTTACTTGATTAAAATATGTAGAAAATCGAAGATGCGCTGTCGTATGTAAAACTGCAGCAAGTGATTCATCATAGCCGTTACCGGAATTCAATTGATTTTCTAAATTTAAAAAATACATTGGATCCAACACCATGCCAAAAGGTGTAACAGAATAGGGGCCTGTTCCTGTTTGATCTTGATTCACACCGACAGTGTAGGCTTTAGATTTTCCAGCGACGCCGTGCATCAGATTTTGTAAAACTTTCTCTGTGGAAACGGTATTGAAGTGTCCCATTTGCCGTGACATATACTAGCCAACCATCTTCACAAGCGATAACAAACTCTTTAATGAAGCTCTAACATTTGGATCATCTGTAATTGGATCCACAAGCGCTGCCTCAAGCAATTCGGCATGGGCATTTTTGCTATTGCCCAGCAGACGCCCCGCATGAATCAACATTCTGGTGGAGACCCCTTCAAATAAACCGCTCCCAACCATTTGTCGGGATTGCTGACCATATAGAGCCAAAGCCTGAGCGAGTTGGTTCGAACAGGCAGATTCTGATTGGATGATATTTGCTTCCATATCAGGAGAAGGGTACTGGAAACGAATTGCTACAAAGCGTTGTTTCACGGATTCTTTTAAATCCCTCAAAGTGTTCTGATAGCCTGGATTGTAGGAAGCGATCAACATAAAGTTTGGCGCAGCCGTGATCTGCTCATTGGTTTTATCAATAAATAGTTGGCGTCGATGGTCTGCTAATGAATTTAAAACAACAAGCGCCTCTTGCCTTGACTCTACAACTTCATCTAAATAACAAATGCCACCCATTCTTACTGCTCTTGTTAAAGGACCATCAACCCAAGGAGTCTCTGTACCTTTTAAAATATATCGTCCAACGAAATCACTCGCACTAGTATCTTCATTGCATGACACGGTCCAGAGTGGCAGGTTCAATTGCTCCGCCATATATTCAATGAATCGGGTTTTGCCACAGCCTGTAGGGCCTTTAATGAGTAGGGGTAATTTTTCTTGATGTGCCTGGCGAAAAATTTCAACTTCATTACCAAAAGAAATATAGTTTAATGTCATCGCTCTCGTCTTAAATGAAAGAGAGGCCAGAGCCTCTCTTTGAACAACCTATGAAATTACCGGTGTCCCGATTCTTCATTTGGAATACCATCAATCGGCGCCTCCTTTGTACCAGGAGTAGATCGAGTTAAACCTTCGACCATTTTTCTGGTACCTTCTGGGTCGGTAACCCATTTCGAATAAAACTCATAAGGGCAATTTGCGACGCCATTTGGATCTTCACCAGAGTTAATTTTTCCAGTATATCCACGATGCAATAGCTTATATAAATGGTTTTCAGATTGCCAATTTCTTCTCGCATCACGAATCAACGATGTGGATAGTTCAGCATATTGAATACCCATTTCTTCTGTGCCACACTCCCCTAACGTGCGGCCATCAAAACCAATGATCGAAGAGTGACCGAAGTATGAATACACGCCGTCAAAACCTGAGGCATTTGCCACTGCGACATAAGTATTATTCACCCACGCCATGGATTTTGCCATCATGATTTGTTGTTCTTTGGCAGGATACATGTAGCCCTGGCAACGAACGATTAATTCTGCACCGCGCATTGCGCAGTCACGCCATATCTCTGGATAATTTCCATCATCACAAATAATTAAGCTAACTTTAAGTCCCTTTGGTCCCTCAGAAACATAAGTACAGTCGCCTGGGTACCAACCTTCAATTGGGGTCCAAGGCATAATTTTTCGATACTTTTGCACAATCTCACCTTGATCATTCATCAAAATGAGAGTGTTATAGGGCGCTTTATTTGGGTGTTGCTCATGGCGCTCACCGGTTAAAGAAAATACGCCCCACACCTTCGCCTTTCTGCAAGCAGCAGCAAATATTTCTGTTTCTTCACCAGGAACCGAAGCTGCAGTGTCGTACATTTCCTTAGGATCGTACATAATGCCATGTGTCGAATATTCCGGGAAAATAACGAGATCCATGCCAGGTAAGCCTTGCTTCATACCAACCAACATCTCACCGATTTTACGGGCGTTATCTAATACTTCAGCCTTGGTGTGTAATCGAGGCATTTTATAGTTCACTACAGCAACTCCAACACAATCTTTACTACTTGAAATATCACCGTGTCTCATGACCGCTCCCTTTTGTTAATTAAAAAAACAACATGTACTAACCACTAAACCGCTAAATAACTCGCTATTTTTTGAAGATCCATATTTGGTTTTGTCTCCTGATGGACAATCTCACCTTTTTCGATAATTAACAGGCGATCCGCCACCTCCAATGCAAAACTCAGCACCTGTTCCGTAACGATTAATGAGAAATTTAACTCTTTCTTTAGTTGATTCAGAATCTGGGCAATTTCTTTAATTATCGAGGGTTGTATTCCTTCAGTTGGCTCATCCAATAACAAAATTTTAGGATTTGATACAAGTGCTCGAGCTATTGCTAGCTGTTGCTGTTGCCCACCTGATAAATTTCCCCCTTTTCGATTTTTCATTTCCTGGAGAACTGGAAAATATTGATAAGTCCATTCAGGAACTTTTTTAATTGCAACCGTCTCCATCCCGACTAAGATGTTTTCCTCAACAGTTAAATATGGAAAAATCATTCTTCCTTGCGGCACATAAGCCATCCCGGCAATGACACGCTGAAAACTTTTTGCAGCAGAAAGATTTTGCTCATTTAAAAAAATACTGCCGTTACGCAAGGGCATCAGGCCAATTAAGGCTTTCAATAGGGTAGATTTGCCCATTCCATTTCTACCCATAATTGCCAATGTCTCGCCCTGAGCAACTTCAAAGCTAATATCGCGAATAGCTTGACTCTCATTGTAAAAAACATCTAAATTGGAAACTTTCAGCATCATGATGATCTAATGTCCCAAATAGACGTTAATGACTTTTTCGTTGGACTGGATTTCTTCCATCGTTCCTTCTGCAAGAATCTTTCCTTGGTGCAATACAGTCACATTATGTGCAATCGATTTGACAAAATCCATATCATGCTCAATCACGATCATCGATCTACCTTTAGATATTTTTTTAAGTAACTCAGCAGTGAGTTCCCGCTCTCGAAGACTCATCCCTGCAACAGGCTCATCCAAAAGTAAAAGCTTTGGATCTTGCATTAAAAGCATTCCAATCTCAAGCCATTGTTTTTGACCATGGGACAAGGTTCCTGCTTTTTTATCGAGCGCATCTTCGAGATAGACCATCTCGGCGATCTCATGAATACGCTCAACCAATTGATCTGAGCGTTTAAAAAGAATGCAGCCTGCAACCGTGCGAATATTTGGATCAGAAATTTCGAGGTTTTGGAATACCTTGAGATCTTCATAAGTAGATGGCGTTTGAAATTTTCTTCCTACACCCACGCGCGTAATCTGATAATCCTCCATCCGTGTCAACTCCAAGCCTTGAAACTGGATGGTTCCTTTGTTTGGTTTTGTCTTACCACAAATCATATCAAGTAAGGTCGTCTTTCCAGCACCGTTCGGTCCAATCACGACTCGGAGTTCATTTTCCTGAACAAACAAAGAGAGATCATCAACCGCCTTAAACCCGTCGAAAGAGACAGTCAATCCTTTAGCGGCAAAAATTACATTTTCAGTCATTTTTTATTACCGATTTTTTTTACTTCGGGATTGAAAATACTATCTACGAGTTTTGCCAAACCAAAAGGTAAGAACCTTACGATAATGACAAATGTAGCGCCTACAAAATAGGACCAAAATTGCACAAAATGTTCAGAGAAAAAGGTTTTCGCCTCAAGAGCCAGAAGTGAACCGTAGACAGCTCCAAATAAAGACAAGCGACCACCAATCGCTGCATAAATTACGAATTCAACAGATGGGGCTATTCCAACCAGAGATGGTGATGCAAGACCCACTTGCAAGGTAAATAAAGCCCCACCTACAGCAGAAATCATTGCTGCAAATGCAAAAATAGTTGCTTTAAATAGCGCTGGATCATATCCTGAAAATCGCACTCGATTTTCTTGATCACGAATCGCAATCAAGACACTGCCAAACCTGCTTTTTAGAAGAAGCTGTCCTAATCCAAGAAAAGTCGCAAGCAAAACTACTGTTGTAAGGTACATCACAAGCTTGACATTGTTACTATCTAAGCTGAATCCAGCAATTGTTTTAAAGTCCGTTATCCCATTCAGTCCGCCTGTGAAGCCCTGCTGACCTATGATTAAAATTGTTAAGATGGATGCCAAAGCAAGGGTAATAATTGAAAAATATACATTTCCTACCCGCCTTCTAAAAAACAAATATGCCAATACGAAACCAACCAAGGTTGGAATCAGCAATATAGCAAAAATTGTGAACGCTAATGAATGAAAGGGTTCCCACCAGAATGGTAAAACTTCAATACTGTTCCAAACCATAAAGTCGGGCAATGACGAGCCGTAAAATTGTGAGAGGGCAGATGCTGAAGTATCGAGCGATGCAGCTTCTAATTTCAGAAACATCGCCATAAAATAATTACCAAGTCCAAAGAATATCCCTTGGCCTAAACTCAAAATACCCCCATAACCCCAAATCAGGACAATCCCTACTGCAGGAAAGCTAAAACACAGGTATTTGGCCATTAAGCTTAATCTGAAATCACTCAAGACTAAAGGGAAAACAACCCCAAATAAGATCAGGATAAATATCAGGCTATATTTTCTTAAGAATTCGTAGACGTTGTTTAGAAAGTCTTTGATCATTAATGCCTTACCTTCGTTGAAAATAATCCACTTGGCCGGAAATAAAGAACTGTAATCACAATGCCAAGCATAAGCGCTTTTGCCATGGAACCACTCATTAAAAATTCAAAAATAGCTTGCTCTTGAGAGATAAGAAAACTTGAAGCAACCGTGCCAAACAAACTCTCCACCCCACCAAAAACCACCACAATAAAAGAATCTACTAGGTATTGCTGTCCTGCGACAGGGCTTGTTGATGCAAGCATCGTAAAGGCACTGCCCGCAATACCTGCGAGTCCACAACTAAAAGCAAAAGTAAACGCATCAACTCGACTTGAATCAATACCTGCTGCATCAGCCATCGCCCGATTCTGGGTCACAGCCCGGATTCTCAAGCCCCATCTGGTTTTAAACAGGATGAGATACACCCCAAAAGTGACACAAATTGCTAAAGAAACAATAAAGATACGATTAATTGGTAGGTTAATATCACCTCCAAAATTCATTGCACCGTTTAACCAACTAACCGTTGGCACACTCAATTCCTTAGGGCCGAAAATTTGTCGAAAAAGTTGCTGGGTAAAAAGGCTTACTCCCCAAGTCGCCAAAAGGGTGTCCAAGGGACGTTTGTATAACGCTTGTATAAGTGTTTTTTCAAGCAAAAGACCAAAAACAAATGTAACGATGAATGCGAGAATAATCCCAAAAAAGATGTATTGGTCAAATGCACCAGGGAAATAATTTTCAAAGATTGTTGCAGTCACGTACGTGGCATATGCGCCCATGGCCATGAGCTCACCATGCGCCATGTTAATTACGCCCATCAATCCGTAGGCAATCGATAAACCAAGCGCCATCAAAACCAAAATCGTGAACTGACTCAGGCCATTAAAAGCCTGCATAATAAGAATATCAGAGGTCATCTTTTTTAACTATTCAAATCAAAGAGCGCCTCTTTCGAGGCGCCTTTAGAGTTCACTTTTAACAAACTTAAATTTTCGGAAATGGGTTTGGTTCAATTAAGCCTGAGTCAAACAATATCTTCACTTGACCATTTGCTAAAAACTGGCCAATACGGCAATGTTTCCATAAGTGGTGGTTTGATGCATGGAAGTGAACTTTGCCTTCTGGTCCATCGAATTCAAGATTGGCAGAAGCTGCGATCACTTTGTCCGGATCAAAACTTTTCGCTTTTTCAACAGCAAGTTTCCATAAGTAGACTGCTGTGTATGCGGAGGAAATTGTATCCCCTGTGACGCGATTTGCGCCATATTTTGCTTTAAATGCTTTCACAAATTTCTGGTTTGCTGGTTCTGGTAAGCTTTGGAAATATCCCATACAAGTAAGGACCCCCTCGATGGACTCAGCACCAATTCCTGATACTTCTTCTTCAGAAACTGCCAGAGCTAATACTGTGATATTTTTCATATCAATGCCAGACGCTTTAAGCTGCTTATAAAAAGCCACATTACTACCGCCGACAATCGTACTGAGAATCACGGCTGGTTTACTTGCCTTAATTTTGTTAATGACTGAGCCAAAGTCAATATGACCCAATGGGAAGTAATCCTCACCAACTACCGTTCCACCTGCTTTTGCGATGGTTGGTTTTGCGATTTTATTCGTTGTTCTAGGCCAAATATAATCCGAACCAATCAGATAGAAGGATTTTCCTTTATTAGCCGCAAGCCAATTGACCGATGGGATGACCGATTGAGTCGCTTCTTGAGCTGTATAAAGTATATTCGGGGATTGCTCTAGACCTTCATAGTATGTTGGATAATACAAAAGCCCTTTGCTTTTCTCAACAATCGGCAATACCGCCTTACGGGATGCAGATGTATAGCACCCAAATATTGCTGCTACTTTATCTTGATCAAGGAGTTTTTTAGCTTTTTCAGCAAATGTTGGGTTATCACTAGCGCCATCTTCAATAATGGCTTCAATTTTTTTCCCCAAAACGCCACCAGACGCATTGATCTCCTCGATGGCAAGCTTCTCACCATCGATCACAGCCGCTTCGGCAATCGCAATGGTACCGGTTAGAGAGTGAAGAACACCGACTTTGACTGTATCAGCCGCTAAAGCATTACTCAAAAACATTGCATTGGTTGTCGTACTTGCTGCACCTAAAGCGACACTGGTTTTTAAAAAAGAACGTCTTGAAAATTTTGCCATTTTGATTAGTCCTAAAAGATATAGTAAAAAAATACTAATTGATGGAGTAAATTATTTTTTTGATTATTAAATAACTTATTTCAAGTTTATATTAATTGATATGATCTTTTATCACATCGGTATTTTCCCTAAAATGGTGCATAAAATGATGCGGGCCATAATAATATCCTGCGAGGATGCATTTTGGTAAATAACATCAAAGAACTGACGACTTAAAGAGGATCAATTCATTCTATTTATAAAAAGGAGGTTAACAAATAATTTATTTTTTAATTTGATAAAAAAAATAAATTTGTATTGATAGCAATGCAATGGAGCTTTAACCCAAAATATACTCTGAAAAATCACAGCAAATTTGGTCTTTTGATAAAAAAGAGCATGAAAAATGCGGCTAACACTTCTGCTAGGATAAATCCTAGAACATTCTGTGGGGCTATGCCAACAAAGGTATTAGTAAAGCTTCTTGCAAGGGCAACGGCAGGATTGGCAAAAAATGTTGAAGAAGTAAACCAATATCCCGCGGTCAGTGTGAGTGCAACTAACATAGGCACCTGATTTTTTGTTTGCCGATCTCCAATATGAATAACGAAGAGCAATACAAGAGTGGAAACAAACTCGCTCAGCCAAATACCTAAACCTGTCCTGATGTGAGTTGACTCTTGGATAATTGGTAAATTAAACATGATGTGCGTCAACACGATTCCTGTCAGGGCACCAATACATTGGCTTGTCCAATAGCCAAACATCTTTTTTAAATCAAGATCCCCTAATTTCCAGAACATCAAACTCACGAGTGGATTGAAATGCGCTCCGGAGATTGGACCAAGGATAGTAATCAAAACATACAGACCAGCTCCGGTAGCAAGACTATTTCCAAGCAAAGCTACAGCCGCATTACCTGCACCAAGAGTTTGACCCATCAAACCTGAACCTGTGACAATGGCAAGTAAGAAAGCTGTGCCAATCAACTCTGCAAAATAACTTCTCATGCTTTGTCGTGAATTTGCTTAAGGCGTAATGCATCTAAGTTCTCCAAAGGCATTTCTGCTAATAAATCAATACGCCTCTTTAAGCCCATCATGACTTCTCTAAATGCTCTTTTTTTATCCGCTTCAGAACCCTGGGTTTTAGATGGGTCAGGAAATCCCCAATGGGCAGTGGCAGGATTGCCAGGCCAATAAGGGCATTGCTCACCAGCAGCACTGTCACAAACGGTAATAATGAAATCCATCTTTGGAGCATCAGGTAATCCGTACTCATCCCAACTTTTACTCCTCAGCTTGCCTTGATCGTAACCAATTTCCCTGGTAAGTTCTGCGGCTAAAGGATGAATTGAATCTCCAGGGCTTGAACCTGCCGAGTATCCAATCAATAAGCCACTGGGATGAGTTGTTGTCAGTGCTTCAGCCAAAATAGAGCGCGCAGAATTATGCGTGCATAAAAAAAGCAGACGGTATTGTTTCATTTGACTTTCCCTTTTTTTAGAACTTGAACCGGAGCACAAGGTTTACCACCACAACAGTTTTCTAATAGAAAGCCACTTAACTGCTGCACTATTTCTGCATTTGGGCGATACATGAGATTTCGACTTTGGCGCACTACCAACAACAACTGGGCGTTAACTAACTCCTTCAAGTGAAAGCTCAGTGTCGCATTGGGGATTCCAAGGATCTCGATGATCTGACTTGGGTTTAATCCAGTATCGCCACGTTGAACGATTAAACGAAAGATATTGAGTCGGGATTCTTGGCCAAGGGCAAGAAAAGCAGAGATTGCTTCATTATTTTTCATATTTCCAATTATATCGAAATATGACTTATGATTAAAATTTATTTTCTAATAGAGAAATCCGCTCTTAATGCCTATACTGAAAAATCATTTTTATACGCGACGATACCTTTATGACTGATCTTCCTCATATTGAAACTGCTTTTTTCAATCAACCCGACCTCAAACAACTGAGAGTCGATATATTGATTGATCATCCACCCAGAATATTACTTCTTTATGGCTCATTAAGAGAACGATCATTCAGTCGGTTACTAGCGGAAGAAGCCCACAGATTATTAATAGCGATGGGGTGTGAGACACGATTCTTCAACCCTACAGGATTGCCCCAAGTAGATGACGCTCCTGAAACGCACCCTAAGGTGATCGAACTAAGGGAACTTGTTGAATGGTCGGAAGGCATGGTATGGAGCAGTCCGGAGCGTCATGGCAGTATGACAGGCCTGATGAAATCACAAATTGATTGGATTCCTTTAAGTATTGGAGCGATTAG
>Ga0007809_10000603_pt1 | contig 15274 bp, 12 predicted proteins | sample CryBogCBE02Aug07_FD_60383 | JGI IMG/M metagenome (GOLD analysis project Ga0007809, IMG submission 60383) | Freshwater microbial communities from Crystal Bog, Wisconsin, USA - CBE02Aug07 | ecosystem: Environmental > Aquatic > Freshwater > Lake | place: Crystal Bog, Wisconsin, USA | collected...
TGTAACAAAAATCTATTGATGGAAGGCTATAGCTATCGTGGTTGGTTCACTGGTGCATTATTCCGCGATAAAATACAACAAGCCTTTGATAGTACAGACGATACAGGTTACACAACAATGGAACCTATAAGTTTTGACTATCGTTTTAGTAATCTATGTAACTTTAAATGTCGCATGTGCGGAGAACAATTAAGTAGCGCATGGGAAACTGAAAAGAAAACACATGATATGTGGACACCAAAGAATCAGCCCTTTATGGTTCCTGAAATCAAAAGTGCTATGCAAGACTTTCAAGTTAATGTTGTAGAAGCAGAATTTAAAGATGCAGTACGTAGAGGTATTGTTGAAGAAATGTATTGGGTTGGCGGTGAGCCATTGATGTATGATATTCATTGGTGGACACTAGAAGAAATGTTAAAGAACGGTAGCAATGAAAAATGCTATATGCGTTACAACAGTAATTTAAGCCGTGTACAATTTGGAAAGAAAAACTTATATGATTATCTTCCATTGTACAAAGACTGGATGATGTGTGCAAGTATTGATGGCACTGGCGAAATCGTTGAATACATTCGCACAGGTATCAAGTGGGACAAGTGGTTAGAAAACTTTAAGCAAGGTCTAGAACTACCAAATGGTAAAGACAAAATGGTTCTTGATTTAACACTAACAGCTCCGGGCATGTTTTCAATTAAAGACTTGTTTGATTTAAGTATTGAGTTAGATGTCAAGATTGAAACTAAAACAACATTTGGATTCCATCATGATATCATGTGGACACCATTAAGTTGGCCACGTCCTATACTCAATGATATGGTAGATGATTTACTTGAATACATTACACCACGTGCTACATGGAAACAAGACACATTGATTGGTAACTTAAAGGCATTAAAAGAAACACGTAAAACACATGCCGAAGAGTGGCCAGACACATACAAACAGGGTGCTAAAAACGGTAAAGGTTGGGTAGAAAGACTAGAGCAAATTCGTGAGAATCCATTAACCCTACGTGACATTTACAGTCGTAACCCTGAATTATTAAAGTGGTGGGATAATATTTACAATGAGTGATACATTATGCGTACTTCCTTGGATGCATTTAGCCACACACCCTAACGGTGGTGCCAGCCTATGTTGCCGCAGTAATCATACAAATGCAATCAGTTGGGCAAAAAAACAAGACACTAACAGTTTAGTCATGCTTGACAACGATAGTGTTAGTGACATTATGAACAGTAAAAAGTTCATTGAAGTTCGTCAAGCTATGATAGATGGGCAACGTCCTATTGAGTGCGAAGGATGTTGGAGTGATGAAGACAAAGGTATCAAAAGCAAACGTCAATATGAAAACGAACGTTGGCAGCACATTATACCTTTACTAGAAAAATCTGCTAAGTTACAAAATGTAGACTTGCGTTATGTAGAATTACGATTGGGCAATGTATGTAACAATGCTTGTTTAACTTGCAACAGTTATAGTAGTAGCAAATGGTATCCTGATGAAAAGAAAATTGCTAAGGTACTACCATGGTTTGAATTGCGCCCACTTGAAAATTTCAAATGGTTTGAAAAACCCGAGTTCTATCAAGACTTAGCAGAACATAGTAAAGATGTAGAAGAAATTTATATCAATGGTGGTGAACCCACATTGATTAAAGCACACTTTGAATACTTAAAGAAATTGATATTGTTAGATGTTGCACAAAATGTACATTTGGTTTACAGCTTGAACATGATGGATATTCCCAGCAACTTGATTGCATTGTGGAAAAGTTTCAAAAAGGTCACAGTCAACGCAAGTATTGATGATTTGAATGAACGCAACTATTATATTCGCTATCCAACCAAATGGGAACAAACACTTAACAGTATTAAAAAACTAAACAAATTAAAGAATGTAGACTGGCATGTTACGCAGACTGTTAGCATTTTCAATATCTATAACTTAGATAAGTTTAGCGATTGGTTAAGTAGTGAATACAACAAACATCCACATCACAATTATGTGTTATACCCAGACTACTTAAGTCTAGCCGTATTGCCCAATCATATCAAAGATGAATTGAAAGAATACTACGCTGACAAGTTGCCCGAATATCAACGCAATGATTTGTTTGCTAAACTTAACATAGAGTTTCAACCTGAACTACTAACTAAAGCCAAAGACTTTATTGTAGCAGTTGACAATGCACGTAACTTAAGATATAATGATTACATACCAGAATTAGAGAAATTTTTATGATACCAATTATTCCAGATAAGATTAAAGATAGTTTTTGTTCAGCCAAATGGTTAATGGCTACCATGCATTTTGGTATGGGCGAAAATCATAGTTGCTACCATCCACCAATACATCGTTGGAACTTAGAAGATGTAAAACGTGATCCAAGCATGTTGCATAACACTACACATAAAATTGAGCAACGTAGATTGATGATGAATGGTGAAAAGCCTAATGAATGTTACTATTGCTTTGACATGGAAAAAATTAATCCCGATGTGATTAGTGATAGAAAACGTTTTACTAACGAACAATGGGCTATTGAGCGTAGAGAAGAAATTATCAACGCACCTTACGATAAACATATCAATCCAAGTTATTTGGAACTAAGTTTTAGTAATGTATGTAACTTTGGTTGCAGTTATTGTAGTCCAGGACAAAGCAGTAAGTGGGAAACAGAAGTACGCAAGTATGGTAGCTATCCTATTGAAGACCCCACTGTACATAAAGACAAAATGCATGACATGTTGTTAGAAGATGACAATCCATATATTGATGCATTTTGGCAATGGTTACCCGATGCTTACAAAGACTTAAAATATCTACGCATTACAGGTGGTGAGCCACTTGCAACTCGCAACTTTATGAAGTTATTAGACTTTGTTGCAACAAATCACAACCCCAACTTAACATTGGTTGTCAATACAAACTTGTGTGTACCTGATAAAAACTTAAATATGTTCTTTGAAAAAGCAACAACGTTATTAAATGCTAAAACAATCAAAGGCTTAGAAGTATATACAAGCATGGATACATGGGGCCCACAGGCAGAGTACATTCGTGATGGATTAGATATTGAGCGTTGGGAAAATACTGTACGTAAGGTAAGCACAACGTTTAATGTGCCTATTCGCATTATGGTAACATTTGGACTAATGAGTATTTTTAACTTTAAAACATTTATACAAAAAACAATTGAACTACGCAAAGATGGTGTAGACATTATGTTTAATTGTGCAAGACTGGTAGACCCCAAACAGTTTGATTTAAGAATTCTTCCTGATTACTGCGATAGATATTTTGATGATACAAATGATTTTATTAAAAACAATGATGTAACTAGTGTAGAAGAAGAAACGTGGCAAATGGTTTATGACTTTTGGAAAGCACGACACGACACAATGACAACAGAAGATAAAGCATGGCGTACAGACCAGTTTAGCAAGTTTGTTAATGAGTACGACAAACGCAGAAATAAAAACTTTAGTGAAAACTTTCCGGAGTTAGCTGGATGGATTTAACTCCCTTTAAAGAATGTAAAGCGCATAAAAATGCAATCTTTATAGGTAATGAAACACCAAGTGATGGGTCAGATAACCCTGCACTTAGACCATGCTGTTGGTTTGAAACAAGAATTGGTGCCGGTAGCTATGCAGAATATCAAGAAAAATTAGCACAAGTAGATATAGAAAAAACGTGTAGATACTGTATAGACATGGAGAAAAATGGCGGCACATGGAGCCATAGAAAGTTTTTTGAATCAAGAAACAACAAGTTTACAGTATCTATTAGTTTTGATAACTTATGTAATTTAAAATGCATTACATGCTCACCTCAAAACAGTTCTGGTCTTGCTTTAGAAATGGTTGGACCAAACAAAAAACAATATACAACGTTGTGGAAAAAAGAACCAATCAAAAGTAATTTCTTAAAAGAAATGTTATCCACGATGGATATTGATGAGTTACAGCTTGAAATATTAGGCGGTGAACCATTGATTAACCCCGCTGTATATAATTTTTTAGATTGGTTAATAGAACAACCCTATGCAAAACAAACTACCATTAATGTAACTACCAATGGTACTACATATGATGAAAGAATCATAAAATATATTGATAACTTCAAACAATTAAGTGTACAAGTAAGTATTGATGGAGTTAACAATGTGTTTGAATACATACGTTTTGGTAACAGTTTTCACACACTACGACAAGTGGTTGATAAATTTTATGTTTTAAAACTTACTAGAAAAAATTTTAGTATGTCAATGAATTATACATTAAGTTGGATGAATTCATTACACATTAGCGATTTTTTTAATTGGGTAGCAATCAACTATCCACAAATAAATTTTATTTTAGTTACCAAACTAGAATGGCCTGAGCATTATGCTATCAGTATTTTACCCATAGAAACAAGAAAACGTATTGTTGATAAAGTACTAAGTGAAGTAAAACATACCTCTAGAGGTGTAGAAACCGGACTAGATTTTTATAAACAACACATGTTAACAACAGAACAAACAATTGATTTGTTAACTAAAGCAAAACAAGTATTGGCTAGAAATGACAAATTGCCTAATAGAAAATCTAATTTCAATGAAACTTTTGCTCACATATTAGATTTCTTAAATACTATATGACACCTTTAGACAAAGCAATACAAAGTAAAACATTTTGCATTTACCCTTGGATACAACAATACATAGATACCAATGGTGAAGTAAAACCCTGTTGTATATTTTCCCCCAATGATAAGGGGATAGGCAACTTAAAAGATAATTCACTAAAAGAATTATGGAACAATAGTGCTACCAAACAACTACGTTTGGATATGTTAAACGGTGTTGAAATATCTAAATGTGAACGTTGTAATGTGCGTGAAGGTGTAACCAGAGTGCAAAGAACTGAAGCCAACGCCAGTTGGATGGGTGATATGGCATATCCTAGTTGGATAAACATCACTAAAAACATTGTTGATAGTACCAATAGTGATGGTTCAATAGACGAACACAAGTTATTGTACATTGATGCTAGGTTTAACAATTTGTGTAATCTTAGATGCAGAACATGTAGTCCTCACTATAGCACCAGTTGGCATAAAGATTATGAAACATTGGGTAAAGATATGAGTCAATATCCAAAAACACTAATGTTCCCAGGCAACAATCAAGAACACTTGTTAGAAGAAATATTACCACACATTGGACAAGTAAAAAGATTGTATTTTGCAGGTGGTGAACCATTAATGCAAATAGAGCATTATAAAATATTAGAAGAATTAATCAAAACAGAAAACTATAGAGTGTCAATCATTTATAGTACTAATTTTAGCACATTAAAGTTAGGCAAACACAATGCATGTGACTATTGGAATAAGTTATTATTTGTGCATATCCAAGCTAGTTTAGATGGTAGTTACAAACGTGCTGAGTATTGGAGAAAAGGTACTGATTGGAATGAAATTGTAGAAAATATACAAACCTTAAGAAAACAAGCACCCAACGTAACATTCAATATAGGTTTTACCCTAAGCTGGCCCAATGCATTCAACTTAGTAGACTTACACAAAGAATGGACACAATTAGGCTATATAGGAATCGATGATATAAATGTAAACATACTAGACAGCCCAACAATGTATTCATTGAAAAGTATACCAAACTTTAAGAAAAAGAAAATAGAAACATTGTTTAACGAACAAATCCAATGGTTGTCAGATAACTATGCATCAAGTAAAACAATAAATCAATATAGGGACGCTATTAATTTTATGAATAGTGTTGATACCAATGAATTTATTGATGTTGATACTTTTGTAAAAAGAACCGAAGAATTGGATAAATTACGCAACGAAAACTTTTGGGAAGTGTTTCCAGAACATCAAGACATGAAAGAGTTTATATATGGACTTAACACCCTATAAGAATTGTTTAGCACTAACAAATAGTATCTTTATTGCCAATGAGGAGAAACCCTATCGCCCATGCTGTTGGTTTAGAACACAGATAGATGCCGTAGACGTAGATGATTATAGAAAACAATTGAGTGAAATGGATTTAGAATACAATTGTGATTATTGTATCAAACAAGACCAGGGTGGTACATATAGTTATAGACAACAATTTGACAAGCCAAAAGAATTGATATTAACAGTATCATTTGATAATATTTGCAACTTAAAATGTGTGACATGCAACCCAAGTAATAGTAGCCAACTGATTCAAGAAATGTTCATTAATGGTAATGAAACATTTGGTGGTTACGATAAAAAATATTATACGCAAATACAAAAACAAGCACCCAAAAAAATAGAATTTATTAAAACAACATTGGCTACCAATACATTTGAAACCATACGTTTTGATGTATTGGGAGGAGAACCATTAATCAATCCTGCTATTTTTGAATTTATAGATTGGTTAAGTGAACAACCTTATGCCAATAAAACCATGATTAGTTTTACAACAAATGGTACAACATACAATGACAAGATAGAAGAATATTTAAAAAAATTCTCTAACGTAATTATACAATTAAGTATTGATGGGGTTAATGAACAATACGAATACTTAAGATATGGTAATGATTTTTCTACTCTTGAAACGGTGTGTGATAAGTTTTATGCATTAACAAATACATATAATAATTTTCATGTAGGAGCCAATTATACTTTAAGTTGGATGAATGCATTACACTTTGCAGATTTTTTTGTATGGGCACAAACTAGATATCCAAAATGGAATATGTATGTAACTAAATTAGAAATGCCCGAATTTTTCTCAATAGATATATTATCTAGGGACATGCGACTTAGTATATATAATAAAGCATGTGAAAAACTAGGCGTAGTGTTAGACGAAAAATTTAGAAGATGTTTGTTTTTATTTAGAGAACATATGCTATCAACTACACATGACAAGTATGATGAAAAGGCTTTATTAGTGGGATTGGGTGTGTTAACAAATAAAGATAAAATTAGAGGAACCAACAGACACATTTTTAAAGACATTTTGGATTTCATAGGATATAAACATAAAAGGCATACCGAAAAAAATTATGATGAATAAAACAGTAGAACAGTTACCAAAGACTTTTTGTAGCGTACCTTGGTTACAAATACACACAGAACCAGATGGAGAAATAACACCATGCTGTTATTACAATCCAGACCATGTTAGTGAAAATATATTAGGTAATTGGAACGATACCAAATTAATTGATACCTTTCACGGTGACAATTGGAATCAATTGCGTAAAGATTTCTTAGACGGTAAAAAACCACAAGCCTGTTATAAGTGCTGGGCCGAAGAAGATAGTGGTATTGTTAGTATGAGACAACGATTCAACGAACGATATTCACGTTTCCCCGACGCACTAAGTCAAACCAATGCCAATAAATTAGAAGATGTTGTAAAGTATGGTAATGACGATGGCACTATCAATGACGGCTTAATGATATCAACTGTTGATTTGATATTTAATAATCTGTGTAATATGAAGTGCCGTAGTTGTGGTACACGTTGTAGTACAAGCTGGATCCCTGATGAAATTAAATTGGGTCGTAACATTTTTACAAACAATGCCAAACTATTAACAAACGAATCAGAAAATGTACACACGGATTTGGAAGACATTGTAGACATCATTGATACATATACTGAAATACACTTTAGCGGTGGCGAAGTTATGTTGCAACAAGACCACTATGATTTCCTAAAATTATTGATTGCTAAAAACAAAACTGATGTAAAAATACGTTACAACACTAACTTAACCACATATACACTTAAAGACGATAACGCATTTGAGTTACTACAAAAATTTGATAATGTGTTTATTGTGGGTAGTATTGATGCAATGGGCGCACAAGGTGAGTATATACGAAAAGGATTTGATTGGAATGTTGCACTTGATTGGTTGAAAACAGCTAAAGAGGCATTACCTAATAAAGATTTTGGTATCACAGCAGTATATAGTTTATTAAATTGCTATGATGCTATTGACTTACATAGATATATGTGCGAAAATAAACTGTTTGACAAGTTTGGTTTTTATTTAAATACATTACACAATCCACCGTATTTAAAAACAAGTATCTTGCCACAAGACGTTAAAGACGAAGTAACAGCGAAAATTAAAGACCATTTAAAATGGTTAGATGAAACACAAGAAAAGGGATTTGCATACAATCAAGCAGTAAGTCATTGGGAGAACGCTATTATATTAATGAACAGTCAACCTCCTGATACGCAAATGTTAAAGAATTTTTTATATGAAACTGGTTTATTAGACGATATTCGTAATGAAAAATTTAGTGATGTGTTCCCTTATATGTACGAGAAAATAACAAATTATGTCCAATCAGAACTTTGATCCATTAGCATTAGCTAAAACTAGTAAAACATTTTGTATCTTTCCATGGATACATCAATATGTAGGCCCACCAGGTGATGTTAAACCTTGCTGTGTGTATAGCCATAATGAACAAGTGGGTAGTCTTAAAGAAAACACACTTAAAGAAATATGGAACAATGACAAAATGAAAAAAATGCGTTTAGACTTTTTAAACGGCATTGAAGAACCCAATTGTCATATATGTAACCAACGTGCAGAAATTGATTATGCACACAAGAATGAATACAACAAATTGTTTTTTGAAAAGAGTAAAGACATACAGGATATTGTAGCAAGTACTAATCCTGATGGCTCATTAGATGAACATAAATTGTATTACATTGATGTGCGTTTTAATAACTTATGTAATTTAAGTTGCCGTAGTTGCGCCCCGCACTATAGTACTGGGTGGATACTAGACCATAGAAAACTATACAATCTACAAGAACGTAGGGGTAAAGACGATGGATTTCAATATCCCGGTCAAACTGAAGAACAAGCGTTTGAAGAAATACTGCCACACTTGGCTACAGCAAAATGCATTTACTTTGCAGGCGGTGAGCCACTAATGCAAAAAGAACACTATCAAGTGTTAGATAAATTAATTGAATATGGCAACACAGATATTACAATTAGATATAATACAAACTTTACTAATTTCAAATTAAAAAATTATGATAATGTTTTAGAGTATTGGAAAAAATTTAAAGATGTAAATGTATACGCAAGTTTAGATGGCAGTCATGAAAAAGCTGAGTACTGGCGTAATGGTACCGATTGGCAACAAATTGTAGAAAATCGTAAACGCATGATGGAAGAAACACCACATGTTAATTTTAGCATAGCATATACATTAAGTTGGCCCAATGCATTTAATTTGGTAGAGTTTCACAGAGAATGGGTTGAATTGGGGTATATTCAGCCTGACAAAATCATGATTAACCCACTTGATACACCACCTCACTATTGTTTAAAAAATCTTCCTGATTGGAAGAAACGTGAGATTGAAATCAAGTTAAGCGAAAACATTAAATGGTTAGAAGATTTTAAAAATTGCGAACATGTAGTAAGCATGTATAACACAGCAATTAAATTCATGTGGTCTGATACTTCTAAATATTATGCAGGGGTTGATGAATGCTTAAAGAACTTTTGGCATATTACCACCAAGTTAGATGGCATTCGCAATCAAAATTTCTTTGATGTATACCCCGAACATGTTAACATGAAAAATTATATTATACACAACAATTTAGATGTAATAATACAAAAAGATAACTATGGTACAATCAAGGTATTGTAATGGATGAAAAGAAACTATTTAAAATAAGAGATGAAACTAGCCCAACAATGTGTTTGGCTAAGTTCCATGAAGCAAGTATTTGGGTATACTCAGGTAAAATAGCAAGTTGTCACTATACCCCTTTTATTCAAGTGGGTAATACAGTTGATACATTTTATAATCCAGCTGAAAAACGTGAGCAACAAAAACGTATGTTAGCCGGGGAACAACCTCCTGCATGTAATAGTTGTTGGCATTATGAAAACTTAGGCTTGCGTAGTGATAGAACACGTAAAAGTTTAAGTTTCAAAGACCATTTAAGTGCAGAAGACTACAAGAACCCTAATTATGTATTCAAGCCCAAAGCACTAGAACTTGCATTTCAAAACACATGTAACTTAGCATGTAGCTATTGCAGTCCGCAGTTTAGTACAGCATGGATGAATGATATTAGAAATCAAGGTGTCTATCAGGATATCACCACAGATGACCGTAGACATTATCAAAAAGATATTACTGAAATACAAGAAATGATTGACCCACCCGATATGAATTTATTCTGGGATTGGTTTAACACAGTGGCTGATAGTTTAGAAAGTATACGTGTTAGTGGTGGCGAACCCTTAATGCATGAAGAAGTGTTTCGTGTGTTTGAAATGATGACACAAATGAACCCTGACATTGAATGCGTGATACACAGTAACTTATGTCAAAAGCCCGTTGTTATGGATAGATTCTTTGACAAGATTAGTAAACTAACTAATCTACGCATGAATATTAGTAACGAAAGTGCGGGTGATGTTGCAGAGTTTATTCGTGAAGGTATGGTATATAGTGAATGGTTAGAAAATGTAGAAAGACTGGGTAACAGTACGGTTAAGGAGTTTACAATTAGTACTACTGTAAGCACAATTGCATTACAAAGTTTAGACCAAATGTATTTGGATATTATTGACATACGTAAGCGTACCAAAGTAAAGCCCTACATATCAATTAACATGGTTGACAAGCCAGACTTTCAAGGTTTTGGTTGCTTAACACGACAAGAACGTGATTTTTATATTGACAAATACACAAAATTCTATTATACTATTAAGGATGACTTGTTACCTGTTGAACAGGAACATTGTAATAGATTATTAACTATGTTAGATAGTGGATTGATGAAAGACAATCAGCCACAACTACGTATTGACAGCGATATCTTTTTTGAACAGTATACCAAACGTAGAAATAAAAAAGTTAATTTTGCAAAATTTATAGGAAAAGTTTAATGGATAAGATGTACACAAAGGTGTCTAGGTTGCACATTGAGTTATCTAGCAGATGTAATGCCAGTTGCCCTGTATGTAGTAGAAATTTTTGCGGTGGCCCAGTAGCACCTGATTTAGAACTAACAGAATTATCAATTGATGATATCAAACGAATGATTCCAATTGAATTAGCTAAACAGTTAAATGCTATTAATTTTTGCGGTAATCTAGGTGACCCTGGCATGGCTCCTGACATATTGCCTATCATGGAATATTTCCGTGAGCATTCACCGCATATTATTATGCAAATACGCACCAATGGTGGTATGCGTAATCCCAAATTTTGGAAACAAATAGGTGAGTTTTTTGTATGGTCACAAAACAATATGTCTCCCTATGTAGATAAAACACATTTGTTTAATCAACCTGGCGTTGTGTTTAGTGTAGATGGATTAGAAGATACAAATCATATCTACCGTAGGGGTGTCAAGTGGGAAAAATTATATGCTAATATGAAGGCATATAGTGATACAGGTGCTAAAGGTATTTGGGAGTGGTTGATATTTGAACACAATCAACATCAAGTTGAAGAAGCACGTGCCTTAGCAAAACAATTGGGATTTGATTTTTCTATTAAAAATCCTTTAGGGTTTGGTGAATTTGAAGATAGAAGTAGACCTATTACCGTTTATGATAAAGAAGGTAATTATGAATACAATATTTGGCCTGCTAACTATACAGGACCTAAACCTGATACTCCTGAATTGGGGTATAAAATCAGTTGGGATAAAGAAAGTTTAAAAGCGGCTAATATTAAAATTATTCCCGACATTACTGAATTTACCAAAGGGTTAGAAAACGATGAGATTGTATGCAAGTCAACAGAAAACAAAGACTATGGAGAAGTATACATTTCAGCCAATGGTTATATGTTGCCTTGTTGTTTTCTAGGTGGAATCTTTGGACAGTTTGGCAACTCATACTCACGACATCAATTTAACACCATGGTACGTGAATATGGTTTAGAAAAGTTTGATTTGAAAAAATTCAACATGTTAGAAATATTAGATGGGCCACACTTTCAGAAATTCTTTTTAGATGGTTGGTCAAAGAAAAAATTTGCAGACGGTCGATTGGCTTTCTGTGCAGAAGTATGTGGTAAGAAAAGCCCATACGACATATTATATTTTAACAAGAAAAAGGAACAAGCATGAAAATAGGTGTATTTGGAGATAGTTTTGCGGATAGAAATCCCAACAACCCTGAAAGTCCCTTTAAAGAAGACGAATCATGGATTAAAGCTATTAATGACGGTGGCATTAAAACAGTTACATATGGTAAGACCGGTACATCAACGTGGTATGCATACCAACAATTTTTAGCACATCACGAACAATTTGATAGTGTTGTGTTTATGTATTCTTCATTGCATCGTATGCATCACTTACCTGAGGCATTGGAAAAAGAAGGGTTACATTTTTTAACTACCCCTGATGAGTTGTATGCCTATCGTAGAAACAAAGGATTATCACTTGAAGATGAACTTGAAATGGTACGTATATTAACAGGTCGAGTGATTAACATCGATGATGTGTTTGATGTTTGGGTACGTCAAAAAATATTTAATGATGTCAACAATATTTGTCGTAGTAAAAATATCAAGTTGGTAAATGTATTGACATTTGAAGACCGCAAAGAAAAACACTATGCTACTAATTTAGATGAACGTGCCGGCGATTGTTTGTACAATTTAATTGCAGTTAGTAGAAAAGAATTACCTAACATGGGGCAAGTTGACAATCGTTGGTGTCATTTAAGTAAAGAATTAAATTGGGCTTTTTCACAAATTATTTGTAAAGCATTGGAAAGCACAGATAGAAATATCATGGATTTAATTAAACACGAAGACTTAAATAAAGAAAATAAAGAAATTACTGCAAGATATTCATTAAGTTTAGACACCGATAAGAAAGAGTAACATGTATAATCGAATTGTTATAATAGGTGACAGTTTTACATTTGGCCATGGTTGCGATGACAAAAATTATTATTGGGATCCAAAAACTAGAAAGTTTGTTGGAGAAATAGACACAACCTTTGACAATGAACCTAGCAAAGATTGCTGGGCCTCATTGTTGCAACAATCGTTGTCTAATATTACTGTGCATAATTTGGCTAGACCTGGCCAATCCATAATGGGTATGTTCAGAGATTTGGCTATATTTAATCATGAAAATAGATTAAACTCACAAGATATAGTTATCTGTGGTGGTACGTTTCCTGACAGAATAGAAGTAGCGCACCATACAAATAATTTACATCCTAGTAGTTGGTGTATAGGTACACATTCGTATGATAAACCAAGTGTAGAGCCAAAAGAATATCACGACATAAAAACAAATTATATAAAGTATTTGTACAATAGTAGTATTGGTATAAATCAATATGTTGCTGGGCTTTTGGGAATATATGCAGTAGCGCAAACTGCAGGTGCAGATTTTTATTGGTCTAGACCTCCAAAATTAGAAGAAAGTCCCTACGAAGAAGTTATAGAATCACTACTGCAAAATATTAGTGATAGATTTATTCCTCATGTATACAGATATGATTTTTCGGGTGTAGCAGATTATCATTTTAATTTAAATTGCTATCAACCTGACCAGCATGTTAATAGTAAAGGACACAAATTATATTATGAAAAAGCCATTGCACCATTAATGCGTAAATTGGGAGTGTTACAATGAGTACGATATTGATTGTTGGTGATAGTTATACATATGGACAGGGTTGTAGTGATAGAATTTATTACTACGATAAAAAAGCAAATCAACATCTTGGTAAATATTTTGAGTATCCTAACGACCCGGCTAGTAATGATTGCTGGGCCACATTGTTGAAACAAAATTTACCTACATATAACGTAATCAACATGGCTAGTCCTGGCAACAGTCAATTTGGTATTTTTAAAGATGTGATTGATAATATTACTGATGATACTGAATTGGTGTTGTTTAATGCAACTTTTTTAAATCGTATTTCTATTGCAAGTTTTGGAAACCCTGAAATCATTAATCCATGGAGTCCCACTTGGTATGTAGACCCTGATAAAGAAGTTACTCCAATGCAGTCAAGAGAATATCTACTTGCTAAAAATGCCTACATGAAATACTTGGTAAACGATACAATATTACAATGCCAAAGTATTATGTCTACATTAGCGGCACATTCATTTGTTACGGGAAAAAACATTAAGTTTTTATGGAGTACCCCTGAACAAGAAGAATTGGTTAGCCTTCCGATATACCAATGTTTGTCTGTACTTGAAGACATACGATTTACACATATTGCAAGATATGATTTTTCTGGGCGTAATGATACAAATTACAATTGGAGAAATTTTCATTTTGTTGATAATCATGTAAATTCATTGGGGCATAAGGTATACTTTGAAAAGGAATTATTTCCCCTAGTTAAAAGAACCTTAAATATAGCATGAACAAAAAAACTTTCCCTATAGTAAATGATGCCGCATGTTTGTATAAATGGTCATGGAGTACATTATTTTTAAATCGAGGTACCACTGCCAGTTGTCATCGTGGATATCATTGGAAGCTAGATAAAGACACACTTAAAGACTTTCACAATCATCCGGGCAAGATTGGTGATAGAGAGAAAATGTTAGAGGGTGTGTGGCCAGGTAATGGTTGCGAATATTGTCGTAACGTTGAACAAGCCGGTGGCATAAGCGATAGAACTGGATTTGCAAATGATTCAGTTGAATTGATTCCCTATGAGTTAGGGTTAAATCCAAAAGAAACACGTGTAACCCCTACATTTGTAGAAGTTTACTTTAGCAATGTGTGTAATCAATCATGCGTGTACTGTAGTCCTGGCTTTAGCAGTCAAATTGAACAAGAAGTTCGCAAGTATGGTAAAAGCGAATTCAACTATGATTACAGTAACTTTGCCGCTGATGATAGAGATAACTATGATGAGTATGTAAAACAATTCTGGGAATGGATGCATGAAAACTCAAAAGAGTTGCAAATATTAAACACATTGGGCGGTGAGCCCATGTACCAAAAAGAATTTGAACAGCACTTGGAATTCTTTGAAACACATTACAATCCAAACTTAGTTTGGCGTATATTCTCAAACTTAAAACACGATACAACAAAGTTTAAAGAAAAAATTGATAGAGTACAAAAATTAGTTGACGGTGGACGTATTAAACGACTAGAGATTACTGCAAGTATTGACTGTTGGGGCCCACAACTTGAGTACGCACGTTATGGTTTAGAGCTAGAAAACTGTGAAGCAAATATCAATACAGTAT
>Ga0007809_10000610_pt1 | contig 15220 bp, 16 predicted proteins | sample CryBogCBE02Aug07_FD_60383 | JGI IMG/M metagenome (GOLD analysis project Ga0007809, IMG submission 60383) | Freshwater microbial communities from Crystal Bog, Wisconsin, USA - CBE02Aug07 | ecosystem: Environmental > Aquatic > Freshwater > Lake | place: Crystal Bog, Wisconsin, USA | collected...
ATCCCCTAGTGGGGTCACAAGAGAGATAAATCATGAAATCCGAGCCTATTTCCAAGCCTTCCAAGGTAAAAACACCTACTACTTCGGCGCCTGCCGCGGTGCATCTTCAGACTATTGGTCCTGAAGAGGCGGGCCAACGCTTGGATAACTACCTATTAAGGTGGGCCAAAGGGGTTCCCAAAAGCCACGTTTACCGCATTATTCGATCAGGGGAGGTTCGGGTGAATAAAAAGCGGGCTGAGCCAACCGCTCGTTTGATTGAGGGTGATGTGGTGCGCGTTCCTCCAGTCAGAATTGCCGAACCTGCCCAAATGGCTGCCGTCAATTCTGCCCAAACTAAATCCCGAGCTCATGGATATTCAGACAAAATGCCCATCCTCTTTGAGGATGATGCACTATTAATAGTGAATAAACCTTCCGGTTTGGCTGTGCATGGAGGATCTGGCATTGCACTTGGTGTTATCGAGACTCTACGTATTACTCGTCCTGAACTCAAGTTTTTAGAGTTAGTACACCGTTTAGACCGTGACACATCAGGTGTTTTGCTCTTAGCTAAAAAGCGTAGCGCCCTGGTAGAGTTGCATCGCCAAATTCGTGAAGGCCAAACGGATAAGCGTTACTTCTTGCTTGCACATGGTGAAATTATCCAGGGCGCGCAAACGATGCAGCTCAAATATCCCCTGCATAAATACCTTTTGGCGAATGGCGAGCGTCGAGTTCGGGTTGATCCAGATGGTTTACCAAGTCATACCGCATTACGAGTCACCAAAATACTTAAACGTGAAAATGCCACGGTTACTCTAGCCGAGGCTCAATTGAAAACGGGTCGTACACATCAGATTCGGGTGCATTTACAAAAGCTAGGACATGCGATTTTGGGTGACGATAAGTACGGTTTTGAAGATTTAGATAAATTGATTAAATCAAAACGTCTTTATCTACATGCTCATCTAGCTGGCTTTACTCATCCGCGCACTGGTGAAAAGATGCGTATTGAATCACCATTGCCTGCAGAATTTACTACCATGATGAAAAACTTTGAGCAGTCAATATAAGGCATTAAAAAATAGATGACGTCTCAAGCAAATAAATCTAATCGACCGTATGACCTGATTGTGTGGGACTGGGATGGGACCATCATGGATTCCACGCCAACCATAGTGCATTGTATTCAGCAAGCCTGTCGTGATTTAGGTTTCAAGGCGCCAGACGATACTTTGGCAAGCTCTGTGATTGGTTTGGGAATTCAGGATTCATTGCGTAGAGCAGTTCCTTGGATAGAGCCAATTCATTTTCCAAAACTGACAGATCGTTTTCGTTATCACTATTTAGCAAAAGATCACGAGCTTGATCTATTTGTGGGTATTCGTGAGCTCTTGCAAGAGTTACACGATCAAAAATATCTTCTTGGTGTGGCCACAGGTAAATCCCGTGTGGGCTTGAACCGCTCACTGCAGCATCATCGAATTGGACATCTTTTTCATGAGACTCGCACAGCTGACGAGTCCTTCTCAAAGCCTCATCCAGGGATGCTGTTGGAGTTATCTGATGTGACTCAAGTGCCGACTCGCCGCATGCTGATGATTGGTGACACAACGCATGATCTCGATATGGCAGCTAATGCTGGAGTTGATGCGGTAGCTGTTACTTATGGTGCGCATCCAGCCAGTACCCTGAAGGAATCGCCATCATTAGCACACGTTGATAATGTTGCGCAACTTTCTCAATGGTTAAATAATAATTTGTAAATATATATAAATAAGTAAGTAAATTAGAAATACAGAGGAATTAGAAGATGGAAAACAATCCAAACCCAAATTGGGAGCGTCAAGCACTGGAGCATCTCTTACTTGAGAATTTAAAAGAGACTCGCAAAGCCCGTCGCTGGAAAGCAGTCTTACGAGTGCTAACCCTATTGGTCATTGTGGGTGCATTACTAGCCATATTTGATTTTCATCTTCCCGGCAAAGGTATGGGGGTTGAAAAACATACTGCTTTGGTAAGTCTTGAGGGTGAGATCTCCTCTAGCTCGATGGCCAATGCGATGGATATTAATTCTTCTTTGTTATCCGCGTTCGAGAACGAGCATAGTGCTGGCGTTGTCTTGCGGGTTAATAGCCCTGGCGGGTCCCCAGTACAAGCAGGCATGATTAACGACGAGATTCATCGCTTGCGTAAGCTCTATCCAAAAAAACCGTTTTATGTTGTGGTGGAGGATATTTGCGCTTCAGGTGGTTACTACGTTGCAGTAGCTGCTGATCAAATCTTGGTTGATAAAGCTAGCTTGGTCGGGTCGATTGGTGTGATCATGGAAGGCTTTGGCTTTACTGGTTTGATGGATAAGTTGGGCGTCACTCGCCGCATGATTACTTCAGGTTCCAATAAGGGCATGATGGATCCGTTTAGTAAAGAGAATCCAAAGCAAGTTGAAATGGTAAAGACCATGATCGATGAGATTCATCAGCAATTTATTACGGTGGTGAAAGCAGGTCGTGGCGATCGCTTGAAGGATGTGCCTGATTTGTTTTCAGGCCGCATTTGGAATGGCGAGCAAGCTGTGAAAATTGGCTTGGCTGATGGTTACGGCACAGTAGATACAGTTGCGCGGGATATATTTAAAGCGCCCGATATCCTTGACTACACCATGAAGGAAAACTTTGCTGAGCGTGTGGCCAAGCGCTTTGGTGCTGAGGCTGGCGCGGCTGCTGGTAAGGCTTTAGTAAAGACGCCTGATCTTAAGTAAAAAACTCAATTAGCAAAATCTTAGGCTAATAGTAGAAATACTGTTGGCCTATTTTGTAAAGGGGCACACGCAGCTTCATTTGGATATTTTTTTCGCCAATCAGTAATGGAGAATGTCATGACCATTTCTGATGGCAGACTGAGATCTACCCCTAGACAAAGCAAACTATGGGGCGCTAGTGAATGAATGCAAGCCATCAACATCGCGGTATTACGGTAGGGTGTCTCAATCCAAATTTGGGTTTGTTGCAACTTACGAGACTCCACTTCGAGCTGTTTGAGTTTGGCGATGCGCTCATGCGTGTCATGAGGCAGGTAGCCCTGAAATGCAAAGCGCTGACCATTGAGTCCACTGGCCATGAGTCCCAGCAAAATCGAGCTGGGACCTACTAGCGGTTTGACTTTGGCTCCTAGCTTATGGGCTTCCAGAACCAGCTCTGCTCCAGGATCTGCAACACCGGGCACGCCTGCCTCTGACATAAGGCCCATGTCATTTCCAGCGAGTAAAGGCTTGAGTAAATCCGCAGGCTTTGCTGAATCACCATACTTTGCATTACGTGCGGCGCCACGCCATTCGCTCATTTGCATTTCTTGAATCGTGCTCGCTAATGGAGAAACAGCATCAACTGCCTTCAAGAGGGCCCGCGCTGTTTTTGCATCCTCCACAATCCAGTATTTTAGTTTGGCTGATTGGGTAATTGTTTCAGACGGAAGAACCCAAGGTAACTGCTCAATACGGCCATTGTCACCCAAGGTATTGGGAACTAAAAATAGAGTGCCGAGCTTATTCATTAATTATGTTTTTCTTTATGTCTTGGATGGAATGACAAAACCAGCATCACGTAATAAGCCGGTTAATGCAATCAGTGGCAAACCAATTAATGCAGTTGGGTCATCGCTCTTGATTGACTCAAGCAGGCTGATACCTAAGCCTTCAGACTTGGCGCTACCAGCACAATCATAAGGTTCTTCTGCAAGTAAATAGGCTTCTAAAACACTGTCTGGTAATTTACGAAAGCTTACTTCAGTAGGAATGCACACAGTGGTTTGGATATCGCCCTTCATTAAACACAGTGCCGTTTGAAAGATGACTGTTTGCCCGCGCATCAGTTGTAGCTGTGCTAGCGCTCTCTCGAAATTACCAGGCTTGCCAATCGCTGCACCATAAAGATCGGCAACTTGATCAGAGCCAATTACCCAAGCATTGGGATGCTTTGTAGCAACTGCAGCAGCTTTAGCGTGTGCGAGACGAAGTGCTAAATCGAGCGTACTTTCTCCAGCGAGTGGTGTCTCGTCTACTTTTGGTGAAATTACTTCAAAAGGAATGCGGAGACGCTCCAAAAGTTCACGACGATATTGAGATGTAGATGCCAGGATTAAGGGCGGATTTTGCGGACTGCTCATATTTGTTCTGCGCTTTCTGGTGTGGCTTCATTTAGACTGATGCTATGAATCGTAATCAAGTTTTACCTCAAGTCGAACTATCTTCAGAGCCCAGCGCTTTAAAGAGAGTGGATTTTTGCGCCCCTCAATCTTACAAGGGTGCTGGTTTTTTAGGCATCTCAGACATGCCCAGGGTGGCTGAGGGAGTTTCAACCATGAATTCTGGCGATGGATTTGATTGGTCAGTACAAACCCATTTTGAAGATTCGCCTGGTAGCGAGCCTCATCAAATTCTCGATTTAGGGCTAAATGGGCGTCTAAACCTGATCTGCCAGCGTTGTTTGCAAGATTGTGCGGTTGATTTGGATGAAAAAAGGCGATTTATCCTGGTTTTGACGGATGAGGAGGCGGATGCCTACCCCATCGAGGACGAAGAGCTAGAGCCTTTGGTCGTAAATCAGCATTTCAACCTTCTAGAAACCATTGAGGATGAGATATTGCTGTCTTTACCCCTAATTCCTAAGCATCCGGATGGATTTTGTGAGCCCCATGCCTCAACCTTTGGCGATGAGGATGCGAAAGAGGCTTTTAATGAGTATGAAAACCCCTTTAACGTATTGAAAAATATGAAGAAAAACTGAAATACCAGGGCTTTTGTCACCTGTTGTTTTGGATAGGTTTTGTCAATAAATCAAGCATTTAGGTGCTTTTCCATGCTAGAATACTGCCTTGCTTAGGAGTTCAATATGGCCGTTCAACAAAACAAAAAATCACCTTCCAAACGTGGCATGCATCGTGCGCACGATTTTCTCACCGCACCTGCTACGGCTGTTGAAGCCACAACTGGTGAGGCCCATTTGCGCCACCACATTTCACCAAACGGCTACTATCGTGGCCGCAAAGTTGTTAAAACTAAAAACGACTAATTCTTTAGTCTAAACAGGTAGAAGCGGCTCCACTAAAGGCCGCTTTTTTCTTGGATAAATCACTTGCAGCATTCAATGAGCTTATGAGCGTTACTCTCGCTATTGATGCCATGGGCGGAGATCATGGAGTCGTCGTGACGGTTCCAGCCGCCTGCGATTTTTTAGAAAAACACGCTGATGTGAGGATCACCTTAGTTGGTGATTCTGATTTAATCAAGCAAGTTTTGAGTAAATCACCTAAAGCTCCAATGGAGCGCATTCAAGTTATTTCCGCAAGCGAAGTTGTCTTAATGGACGACCCCATTGAGATTGCTTTGCGTCGTAAAAAAGATTCCTCCATGCGCGTTGCCATTGAGCAAGTGAAAGAGGGTGCTGCTGATGCAGCCATCTCTTCTGGAAATACTGGTGCGCTGATGGCGATTTCTCGCTACATTCTCAAAACACTTGATGGCGTTGACCGTCCTGCGATTGCTACCGCTATTCCCAATGAACTAGGGCGTGGCACAACGATGCTTGATCTGGGAGCGAATGCTGACTGTGAGCCAATGCACTTGGTGCAGTTTGCCCAGATGGCAAACGTGATGGTGCAAGTCGTTGATGGCAAACAAAACCCTTCAATTGGCCTTCTCAATATTGGTGAAGAGGTGATTAAGGGTAATGAAGTAGTCAAACAAACCAGTGAATTATTGCGTCAAACTTCTTTAAATTTTTACGGCAACGTTGAAGGTAACGACATCTTTAAAGGTACGACCGATATTGTGGTCTGCGACGGCTTTGTTGGTAACGTTGTTCTCAAAGCTAGCGAAGGTTTGGCAAAGATGATGAGCGGTTTGATTCGTCAAGAATTTAATCGATCTTTGCTGACTAAGTTGATGGCGGTGTGTGCCATGGTGCCATTGTTGAGGGTGCGTAAGCGAGTTGATCATCGTCGTTACAACGGTGCGGTATTGTTGGGTTTACGCGGTTGCGTCATTAAGAGCCATGGTTCTGCTGATCGTTTTGCATTTGGTTTCGCCCTGGATCGTGCTTATGAAGCAGCGAAGAATCGAATGGTTGAGCGTATTGCTGCAGCATTTGTGGCGGAGACAAAAGTATGAGTATTTTTGCAAGAGTAGCGGGCACTGGAAGTTATCTTCCTGAGTTACGCCTGAGCAATCAAGATTTAGTTGAGCGTCTTGCTAAAGCTGGCATTGAGACTAGTGATGAATGGATTAGGACGCGGAGCGGTATTTCTGCACGTCACTTCGCAGCTGAGAATGAGCTCACCAGTGACCTAGCTGCAAAGGCGGCGCAGGCGGCGCTTGACAGCGCAGGCATTAGTTCTTCTGAGCTAGATCTCATCATCTTGGCCACCTCTACACCAGACCATTTGGGTGGTTTTCCAAGTACCGCATGTGTAGTACAAGATAAATTGGGTGCGCATAATTCTTGCGCGGCCTTTGATGTACAGGCAGTTTGTGCGGGCTTTGCTTATGCACTCGCTATTGCCGATGCCTTTATTCGTTCAGGAAGTTACAAGAAGGCGCTAGTAATCGGTGCTGAAACTTTCTCTCGTATTCTCGATTTCCAGGACCGCGGAACTTGTGTCTTGTTTGGCGATGGTGCTGGAGCAGTAGTACTTGAGGCTTCTCCTGAGGCCGGTATTCTTTCTACTGCATTGCATGCAGATGGCAGTCAGCGCGATATTTTGTGTGTACCTGGTCGTTCCGGTAATGGCGAAGTGCATGGTTCACCATTTATGACTATGGATGGCCCAGCCGTATTTAAGTTGGCAGTGAAGGTTTTGGAGCAAGTTGCTCACGAAGCCCTCGATAAAGCTAATCTTAAGCCAGAGCAGATAGACTGGTTAGTTCCGCATCAAGCCAATATTCGCATTATGGAAGGTACCGCCAAAAAAATGGGTATGTCTATGGAAAAAGTAATTGTTACTGTGCATGAGCATGGCAACACCTCTGCGGCTTCGATTCCATTAGCATTGGATTTTGGCGTCCGTTCAGGACAGATCAAACGCGGACAGCACCTCTTATTAGAGGGTGTTGGGGGTGGTTTTGCTTGGGGTGCAGTCACTATCAAGTATTAACTTCTGACATGGCGCGGATCATATAAGTCATTCAATATTTTTAATTCTTAAACCTCTTCATTTAGCGAACTCATCACATGACATTTGCATTCGTATTCCCAGGTCAAGGTTCTCAATCGGTAGGCATGCTCAACTCTATTTCTGAGCGCCTAGAAGTGCGTGCCACATTAGAAGAGGCTTCAGAAGCATTGGGTGAAGATATTGCTAAGCTGATTTCTGAAGGCCCTACTGAGGCGCTGTCACTGACTACGAATACTCAGCCTGTAATGTTGACTGCTGCCGTAGCCTTTTATCGCGCTTGGCTCACTGCTGGTGGCTCTGCTCCGAAGGTGATGGCCGGTCACAGCCTTGGTGAGTACTCTGCTTTAGTTGCTTCAGGTGTGATTTCTTTTCAGGATGCAGTGCCTTTGGTACGCTTTCGTGCTGAAGCAATGCAAACTGCAGTACCAGTCGGTACCGGTGGTATGGCTGCCATTCTGGGTTTAGATGATACAACCGTTATTCAAGTGTGTGCTGAAGCAAGTAGAACATCTGGTAGCGTCGTTGAGGCTGTGAATTTCAATGCTCCCGGTCAAGTGGTTATCGCCGGCGCAAGTGATGCTGTTACTAAAGCTTGTGAGTTATTAAAAGCCGCTGGTGCAAAACGCGCATTGCCATTGCCAGTATCTGCACCATTCCACTCTTCTTTGCTGCAACCAGCCTCTGAAAAGCTCAAAGGCTACCTAGCAAATATCGAATTTAAGGCTCCTACTATTCCCGTTATCAATAACGTCGATGTTGAGATCTTGAATGATCCAGTCGCTATTAAAGATGCCTTAGTACGTCAAGCTGCTAAGCCTGTACGTTGGCAAGAAACGATTCAAGCTATGGCCGGAAAAGGCGTTACTCAAGTGGTGGAGTGTGGACCTGGCAAGGTATTGGCTGGCCTTACCAAGCGTATCAACGACCAATTGACTGGTGTACCAGTATTTGACGAAGCTAGTTTGAATGAAGTACTGGCAAGTCTTAAATAAAATAATCAAAATAGCGGAAAACAAATATGAACCTCGACTTAAGCGGACAAATTGCCTTGGTAACTGGCGCCTCACGTGGTATTGGTCAGGCAATTGCGGATGAGTTAGTGAAGTGCGGTGCAAAAGTGATTGGTACGGCTACTTCAGAAAGTGGTGCTAAAGCAATTGATGATCGCCTGAAGCCGACTGGTGGTGCAGGCAAAGTATTGAATGTGACTGCACCAAATGCTTGTGAGGAAATTATTGATCTGGTCGTTAAAGAATATGGCGGCATCAATATTCTGGTGAATAACGCTGGTATTACACGCGATAACTTAGCGATGCGTATGAAATCTGAAGAGTGGACTGATGTGATTGATACGAACCTCAGTTCTGTTTTCCGCCTTTCACAAGCAGTGATGCGTCCGATGATGAAGGTGCGCGGTGGCCGCATCATTAACATTACCTCTATTGTTGGTCACATGGGTAATCCTGGTCAGGCAAATTATGCTGCGGCAAAAGCCGGTGTTTCTGGTATGACTCGCGCGTTGGCTCGTGAAATCGGTAGTCGCAACATCACTGTCAACTGCGTAGCCCCTGGATTTATCGACACAGATATGACTCGTGCATTAAGCGAAGAGCAGCAAAATGCACTAAAAGTGAATATTCCTTTGGCGCGTTTGGGCAGTCCTGAAGACGTGGCTCAGGCAGTGGCGTTTTTAGCCTCTCCAGCGGCGGGATATATTACGGGTAATACCCTACACGTCAACGGCGGGCTCTATTTAGCGTAGCGGCAAGCCTGATTTAGTCATTTTTTGGCGGATTTGCTAGTTTGTTCCGCCAAACTGATAAAATCCTTCAATCGTTTTTTACAACCCCTGGGGAAATTAATGGACAACATCGAACAACGCGTTAAGAAAATCGTCGCTGAGCAATTGGGCGTCGCTGAAGGAGATATCAAGAATGAATCTTCTTTTGTGAACGACTTGGGCGCTGACTCTCTTGACACTGTTGAACTAGTAATGGCTTTGGAAGATGAATTCGGCATCGAAATTCCTGATGAGGAAGCTGAAAAGATCACCACAGTTCAACTCGCGATCGACTTCGCTAAATCAAAAGCTCAGGGTTAATTCCCAAGCTCAGGTATTACTGTGTCAGCATCAAATGGCCGACGCCGGGTAGTAATTACCGGCCTTGGTCTTATCTCACCTGTTGGTAATTCGGTTGATGTAGCTTGGTCTAACTTACTTGCGGGTAAATCAGGCATCGCCACCATTACTAAGTTTGACCACACTCCGTTGAGCGTTCATTTCGCTGGAGAGGTGAAAGATTTCAATGTCGAAGAGTATGTTTCTGCCAAAGAAGCGCGCCATATGGATACTTTTATTCATTACGGCATTGCTGCTGGTACGCAAGCGATTCGCGACAGTGGTTTAGAAGTCAATGAACAAAACGCTGAGCGTGTTGGCGTCATGGTCGGCTCCGGTATTGGCGGCCTGCCCATGATTGAAGAAACAGGCGCTGAGCTTCTGGCCCGCGGCCCTCGTCGTATCTCCCCATTCTTTGTCCCAGGGTCGATCATCAATATGATCTCTGGGCATCTCAGTATCTTGTTTGGCCTAAAAGGTCCAAACGTTGCAGCTGTAACAGCATGTACAACTGGATTACATAGCATCGGTTTAGCCGCTCGCTTAATTCAGTATGGTGATGCTGACGTCATGGTGGCTGGTGGTGCTGAATCCACTATTTCTGCATTAGGTGTTGGCGGCTTTGCTTCCGCAAGAGCACTCTCAACTCGCAATGATGATCCTGCAACCGCATCACGCCCATGGGATAAAGACCGTGATGGTTTTGTCTTAGGTGAAGGTGCTGGTGTTGTAGTGCTCGAAGAGTATGAACATGCCAAAGCACGCGGCGCAAAAATTTATTGTGAATTACTTGGCTTTGGAATGAGTGGTGATGCGTATCACATGACTGCCCCAAATATGGATGGTCCGCGCCGTTGTATGGTCAACGCAATGCGTGATGCCAAGCTCAATCCAGACCAAATTCAGTATTTAAATGCCCACGGCACTTCAACGCCTTTGGGTGACAAGAACGAAACAGAGGCTATTAAAGCTGCTCTGGGCGATCACGCCAAAAAGACCTTAATTAACTCTACCAAGTCGATGACTGGACACCTGTTGGGTGGCGCCGGTGGCTTGGAGTCTGTATTCACGATTTTGGCTCTCCATAACCAAAAATCCCCACCTACGATCAATATCTTCAATCAAGACCCTGAGTGTGACTTGGACTACTGCGCCAATACTGCTAGGGATGTGAAGATTGACCATGCAGTCAAAAACAACTTTGGCTTTGGGGGTACTAACGGTACCTTGATTTTCGGTAAATTGACCTAATATCCTTTATATCTTCATCGTTGGTTTTCACCAAGTAGGTCTATAGCATTATGAAAAAGTACTTCATTGCACTCTTGGCTATCTTTAGTCTTGGGCAACTTGCGTTTATTCCCTCTGCTTCTGCGCAAAATCCCCGAGTCACGATCCCAGATTTTGCGGATTTGGTTGAGCGTGCCAGCCCAGCTGTTGTCAATATTCGTACCACTGAAAAAGTTATGGTGCAGCAGGCTCAAGGCGGCATTCCTGGGATACCTGAAGATCAAGCAGAATTCTTCCGCCGTTTCTTTGGTGTACCTATTCCTGGGATGCCGAATGGACCGAAGCAGGCGCAACCAAATCCTGGCAAACCACAAGAAGCGGATCGTGGTGTCGGCTCTGGTTTCATTATTGAATCCAATGGATTAATTTTGACAAACGCACACGTAGTTGAAGGTGCTACTACTATCTATGTAACGCTGACGGACAAGCGTGAGTTCAAAGCAAAGTTACTTGGTATGGATAAGCGTACTGACGTAGCGGTTGTCAAAATTGAAGCACGTGACTTACCGAAACTGCCTTTAGGTGACTCATCTAAGGTACGAGTAGGTGAGTGGGTTCTGGCTATTGGTTCCCCATTTGGTCTTGAGAACACTGTCACTGCGGGTATTGTGTCGGCGAAGAGTCGTGATACTGGCGACTACTTGCCGTTCATTCAAACAGACGTTGCAGTTAATCCAGGCAACTCTGGTGGACCACTCTTAAATACTGCTGGCCAAGTCATTGGTATTAATTCCCAAATTTTTAGTCGCTCTGGTGGCTATATGGGTATCTCCTTTGCAATCCCGATTGATGAGGCAATGCGTGTAGCAGATCAGCTACGCACGAATGGAAAGATGACGCGTGGTCGTATTGGTGTTGCTTTGGGTGAGATGACTAAAGAAGTGGCTGAGAGTTTGGGTTTAGGTAAGCCTCGTGGCGCCTATGTTCGTAACGTTGAACCTGGTGGTCCGGCGGCTGCCGGTGGAATTGAAGCGGGTGATGTCATTTTGAGTTTTAATGGACGAGACATTACTAAATCAACGGATTTACCAAGAGTGGTTGGCGAAACTAAGCCAGGCACTTTAGTACCAGTGCAGGTTTGGCGTAAGGGGGGTGCTCGTGATTTAACGGTAACTGTTACAGATACCGAATCTACTCAGGCGGCTAAAAAGCCAGAAGCACCAGTCACAAAAGGCGACAGTGCCAATACTCTTGGGGTGGTTGTCGGCGAGCTATCGGACTCTAAAAAGAAGGATCTGAACATCAAAGGCGGGGTTGAAGTTACCGGCCTAGGGGATGGCCCTTTGGCTAGAGCAGGGATTCGGCCAGGAGACGTCATTATTCGGGTTGCGGATGCCGATATTACGGGTGTAAAGCAGTTTGAGGCTCTGGTTAAGGGTTTGGACGTAAATAAAGCTGTTCCGGTCTTTATTCGCCGTGCTGACAGCACTTTAGTGGTCCCTGTAAGGCCTAAATAATCCCATTTCGGGCCTAAAAATTGGGTTTGGCGCCTCATGGGCGCCACCCATTACAATCCTATCAAGACGACTTTTTGCAGCGCATCATCGTGGTGCGTTCTGACAAGGCGTTTTTTGAATGACTTATTAAGACGCTATGGATTTAATCCGCAATTTTTCTATCATCGCCCATATCGATCACGGCAAATCGACGCTTGCTGATCGCATTATTCAACTGTGTGGTGGTCTCTCTGATCGTGAAATGGAAGCTCAAGTTCTCGACTCAATGGATATTGAGCGTGAGCGTGGTATCACCATTAAGGCGCAAACTGCCGCCTTAAATTACAAAGCTAAAGACGGCAAGATTTATAACCTCAATTTGATTGATACCCCGGGACACGTTGACTTCTCATATGAGGTCAGTCGTTCTTTATCTGCCTGTGAAGGTGCATTGCTGGTAGTGGATGCTAGTCAGGGCGTCGAGGCCCAAACAGTTGCTAACTGTTATATGGCGCTAGAGTTAGGTGTTGAGGTTGTGCCAGTCCTTAACAAGATCGACTTGCCGCAAGCTGATCCAGATCGCGCTAAAAAAGAAATTGAAGATGTGATTGGTATTGATGCATCTGAAGCAGTAACTTGTTCAGCTAAGACGGGCTTGGGTGTTGCTGATGTGATCGAAGAAATGATTGCTAAGGTGCCACCACCGACTGGTAGCGCTACAGACCCTTTGCAAGCTTTAATTATTGATTCTTGGTTTGACAACTATGTTGGTGTTGTCATGCTGATACGTGTAGTAAATGGCACCTTAAAGCCAAAAGAAAAAATTACTCTCATGGCCAATGGTTCTAGCCATTTAGTGGAGCACGTTGGCGTATTTAGTCCGAAGTCAGTTGATCGCTCGGAGTTATCTGCTGGTCAGGTAGGTTTTGTGATTGCTGGTATTAAAGAATTAAAAGCGGCTAAGGTAGGCGATACGGTTACCCATTCTCCTGGTCAGCAAGGTCGAGCGCCTGCAGCTGAGCCGTTGCCTGGCTTCAAAGAGGTTAAGCCACAAGTATTTGCTGGTTTATACCCTGTTGAGTCGAGTGAATATGATCAGTTGCGTGAATCTTTAGAGAAGCTACAACTCAATGATGCCTCTCTCTTGTATGAACCAGAGGTGTCGCAAGCTCTTGGCTTTGGATTTCGCTGTGGTTTCTTGGGTCTTTTGCACATGGAGATTGTGCAAGAGCGTCTTGAGCGACAGTACGGCATGAATCTCATCACCACTGCGCCAACAGTGGTGTATCAAGTGGAGCAGTCAGACGGCACTATTGTGTCTGTAGACAATCCATCGAAGATGCCTGAGGCCAGCAAAATCAATACGATTCTTGAGCCTATCGTGACAGTCAATTTATATATGCCCCAAGAGTATGTGGGTGCAATCATTACCTTGTGCGTTGGTAAGCGCGGTATACAGATGGATATGAATTATCTAGGTCGTCAGGTCAAACTCACTTACGAGTTGCCGATGGCAGAGATTGTTTTGGACTTTTTTGACAAGATGAAATCCATTTCACGTGGCTATGCCTCCATGGATTACGAGTTCAAGGAATATCGCCCAGCAGACGTTGTGAAAGTCGATATTCTGATTAATAGTGAGCGCGTAGATGCCCTTTCAGTTATTGTTCACAGAAGTAATAGTCAGCATCGCGGGCGCGAAGTCGTTGCCAAGATGCGTGGGATTATTCCGCGCCAAATGTTTGATGTGGCTATACAGGCGGCAATTGGTAGCAATATCGTTGCACGCGAGAATGTGAAGGCATTACGTAAGAACGTCTTGGCTAAATGCTATGGTGGCGATATCTCTCGTAAGCGTAAGCTATTAGAGAAGCAAAAAGAAGGTAAGAAACGTATGAAGCAGGTGGGCAATGTGGAGATTCCACAAGAAGCCTTCTTGGCTATTTTACAGGTGGAAGATTAATGAACTTTGCTCTCGTCCTATTTATCCTGGTAATTGTTTCTGGAATCGCTTGGGTTGCTGACAAACTCTACTTTGCTCCTCAAAGACGCTTGGCTGGTAATGACCGCATGCCCTTATGGCTTGAGTACACCGCTGGTTTCTTCCCTGTAATCTGTGCAGTATTTGTGTTGCGATCTTTTATTGCTGAGCCGTTCAAGATTCCCTCTGGCTCCATGATTCCAACTTTGCAAATTGGCGATTTCATACTGGTAAATAAATTTACTTATGGTATTCGGTTGCCAGTCATCAATCAAAAAGTAGTTGATTTAGGTTCGCCTAAGCGTGGTGATGTTGTAGTGTTCCGCTATCCACGTGATGAGTCAGTCGATTACATCAAACGTATTGTCGCTCTTCCTGGCGATGAAATTACCTACGAAAATAAACGTTTGACGATTAACGGTCAGCCTTTGCAATACAACGGTGGTGAGCCTTATCTTGATCCAGAGAATATGCGTTACGCCAAGCGTTTTTCAGAAACTTTCCCAGCGGATTTGGGCGGTAATCGTCATGACATCCTGAACGATCCCGATCGTCCTGCTACTGTATTTCCGACTGAGCGCTTTCCTGGTTCTGAATTCTGTCAGTACCAACAGTCTGGTTTTACATGCAAGGTACCTGCAGGACATTATTTTGCAATGGGTGATAACCGCGACAATAGTGCTGACTCTCGTTACTGGGGTTTTGTGCCAGATAAAAATATTGTTGGTAAAGCCTTCTTCGTGTGGCTAAATCTTGGCAATCTTGGTCGCATAGGCGGATTCGAGTAAAGATCATGAACGCGCGCGCCGTTATCGAAACTGGACCGCTACAAGAGCGACTTGGGTATACCTTCAAGAAGCCAGAATTACTGAATCAGGCTCTCACGCATCGTAGCCATAGTAAGAAAAATAATGAACGGCTCGAATTTTTGGGTGACTCCATTCTCAATTGCGTTGTTGCTGAAATGCTGTATGAGCGCTATTCGGATTTAGATGAGGGTGACCTTTCGCGTGTGCGGGCGAACTTGGTAAAACAGCAAGCTTTATATGAAATCGCCCAAGCTTTATCACTATCGGACTATCTGCGCTTAGGTGAAGGCGAACTCAAGAGCGGCGGCTTTCGACGTCCCTCAATCCTTGCTGACACCCTAGAAGCTGTCACTGGCGCGATTTTTATGGATGGTGGCTTTGAGGCTGCTAGGACAAGCTTACGCAAGCTGTATTCCATCATTCTGGCAAACGT
>Ga0007809_10000615_pt1 | contig 15111 bp, 8 predicted proteins | sample CryBogCBE02Aug07_FD_60383 | JGI IMG/M metagenome (GOLD analysis project Ga0007809, IMG submission 60383) | Freshwater microbial communities from Crystal Bog, Wisconsin, USA - CBE02Aug07 | ecosystem: Environmental > Aquatic > Freshwater > Lake | place: Crystal Bog, Wisconsin, USA | collected...
GAAAACGGGATAAATATAAAATGAAAATGGCAAATGAGAATGGTTTTTCAGTAATTCGTTTAATACAATTAGATGTTCTTATTGATACGTATGATTGGTTAAAGGAATTACAAGATAATATTACTATAATAGAAAGTAGTGGTAAAGTCCAAAATATTTTCATTTGCAAAAATAATGAATATGATGTTTATAAAGAATAAGTTTTTTGATTTGCGTTTCAATTTCGTTTTTTCTTTTTGCTTTACTTCTTATATAATTATAATAATTATCTTGATTCTAGATTTTAGAATGACTAGTTTAAATCTAAAAAAGTTTGATATGGGTTCTATACCAAAAGGTAGCATTGTTGTTATGATTGGCAAACGAAATACTGGTAAGTCTTTTTTAGTGCGAGATTTTTTATATTATAAAAGAGATTTGCCAATTGGCACTGTTATTTCAGCCTCAGAAAATTCTAATAATTTTTATAGTGAAATAATTCCGAAAATTTTCATCCACGATGAATACAGCCCAGAAATCATAGCAAATTTAGTTAAAAGGCAGGAATTAGTTACAAAAAAAATGAAGCAACAAATTGCTATGTATGGTAAAAGTAATATAGACCCTCATGGATTTTTAGTTCTAGATGATATGATGTTTTCTGCTAATGAATGGTTAAAAGATGCTAATATTAAAAAAATATTTATGAATGGTCGCCATTTTAATATTACATTTTTACTTACTATGCAATACGCACTTGGTTTGTCGACAGCCATGAGGTCTCAGTGCGATTTTGTCGTGTTGTGCCGCGAAAATTACGTATCAAATCGTAAGAGATTGTATGAGCATTATGCCGGTATGTTTCCAACATTTGAAATATTCTGTCAGGTAATGAATCAATGCACTGAAAATTATGAGGTTTTGGTTATTAATAATCAAGTAAAGAGTAATAAGCTAGAAGATATGGTCTTCTGGTATAAGGCAGATTCGCATCCATCATTTAAACTTGGTGCACCTGAATTTTGGCAATATCATTCAAATAATTATTCTGACCAAAACGAAGAAGAAGATGATACCATTGACTTAACAAACATTAAAAAGAATAAAAATGCTATCACCGTAAATGTAAAAAAATCATATTAAAATTGTAATACAAAAACATTAACATTTTATGATATTCTAGGATAAATAATAAAATTGATTTAAAAAATTTCTCCTATTTACTACAATATCAAATTCAGATATTCACATATCACCCACCATCACTAATGTTCCGTGCCTTAATAACTAGCATTCCATTCACGCGAAAATCCGCGCTTAACAATCAAGAATGGAATGTACTTCCGCGTTCAATCTTACATGATATCACCCAATTTATCCATCTGGAACGCTTATTCTATCCCAACAAACCATCATTATATAACACTAAACCATTTATTCATATAGCAAAGAACGCGCATCAATATTCAATGGATTCTATTCCTCTACCAGAATATAAACCATTAACCCATAAATATTGCAATACCTATCTAATCGATACTTTTACCCGTGATTTATCTGTTTATAATTTTAATGATTTATCGCCTGATAACAAGATTTTAGTATCTAGAAATTGGATTAATTACAATCAAACTTCAAAATTACTACATATGCTATCGGTGCAAGAAATATTTGATTATCATGTTGAATTTGCTGCATATATGAAATATTTACACAACACACAATGCCATCCTGATTTTAATGATAAAGATTATAAGCGATTCCTTAGTAAATTACAAAGCTAGGATATTTGATTTTTATTTTACATCTTCAAGGGTGTACAGTCTTAAATTTAATTTATTACACCAGTTTTAAAATATTTTTGAGTGGAAAATAATATTTTTCCATCATGTATTATTTTATTCTATTGGTATAATAAATTAAATTTAAGACGGTAGCCCAAAGGGCTATCCTTAAGCTGTGGCTTTCGGTAGGGTAAATTAAATTTTAACAAAGAAAAACAAGTAAAAAAATGGATTTTTTTGATTTTTTTGAATAAATTTGAATTAAATAATAATAATAACAATTAATATTTTTTCCTCATCTCTCCTGAGAATGTCTTCCCCTTCGAGTGTGTGCTACCCATCAATGGAGGCTGCCTTGTACAATCCCTATGAGTCTGATGAGACTACCGTTCTGGCACTTGATGTGTCAGGATCTATGTACTTCAACATGGGCCCTGCAGCAGGGCTACTTAAGTCAATCTTGGGTGAGAGTAATTTCCCCAAGGAGAAGATGTCGTTGGTCACCTTCTCGGACAGTACTGTTCCCCGTCCCCTCACCTATATTCCAAGAGTAGAGGGCATCACGAACGTGGCTTCATTCTTTCGCCATCTGGCCAATCTGGCTGGAAAGCTTTGCCCGAACACTACAATGAACGTTGTCATCGTCACTGACGGCATCCACAACGCAACCAGTGACGAGGATCTCCATCAGTCCATTATTGAGGCAACCAAGGTCTTCAAGACCAATGGAATTCGACTCAATCTGGACATGATTCTAATCGGATGGTACTGCATCAACAACCCCTGGCCGTTGACCATGGTTTCTGGCCTAAGCAGCCATCGCCACCTGATCGGTGAGATTCGAATGGCGATGGTGGATTCCTGCCCGGAAACTTATCCGCACCAGGAGTCCCATGCCTGGTCCATCAACACGGTCGACAAGCCGGACCTCCATGACCTCATGGTGGCAACGGCTGCGTGCCTTGCACCTCCTTGTCTTCGCGATGAGGTGAAGATTTGGCGCGATACTATGGCTCAGCAAGCCAAGGGTTCTGGTGAGAATCAGCAGACCCTATCTCTGGACACTGCCATTGCGGCATACCATGTCAGCTCTGAGCAGCTGACCCAGCTATTCGAAAACAACAAAGTGAGCTGGGAGGGCTTCTTGCTCTGGCTGTCCAAGCAGAAGATTCCAACTGGTAAGGCGATGGTCGCCTATCTCCTGGAGTGGTCTGTCTGTAAGAAGACGGACATCAAACTTCCTTCGTTGTTCTTCGGCAAGATTCCTGCTGGACTGACGGATGAGGACATCAAGAAAATCTTCGAGATGTTTTGCCAGTTTCCGGAGTCGCTCTCAGTGATTTTGTCGATTCCTTCGGTAACCACAGTGAATCCTCAGACTCAGGAACTGTCAACAACTACTCTGCTGACGTATATTCTCAAGGGTCTGATCCCCATTATCGATCCACTCCAGGTTGTGGAACACGGTTCGGTCGGCGGCATTGTCCGGCACAATGTGCTCTTCCATGTCTTGACGATCATCGGTGCTGCCCGCAATCCTGGATGTCCCCCTCTCAGCAAGTTTTGCACTCTACTCGAGCAAATTCCCGAGTGGTGGTGCAATCGCCTCCTTTTGGACTATATTACATCCAAGGAGTTTGCACCCAAGTTGCTCGCACCTGGAAGATTGCAAGAACTGTGGGGCACACTGATGCAGGACTACCACACTTCTAGTGGAACCCAAGCCACGACCTTCAGCAACGCTGAAACGGAGGCCTGTGGACAAATCCCGCTGTCCCTGCTGGCATTTCTCCTTTGTCGTGGCGACATGCCGATGGCGGATGCAATGAAGGTCCCTCTTGCGACCCTTCGCAAGTTCTTCACATCTTTGTCGACCTCTGGAATTGATCACAGTGATCTCAAGCTGAAGCCGTTTGAGTTTCTGGTTCTGTTGGTTCGGGCTCTGAATCTGAATGTGGACATTCCGGAAGAAAACACCCCCGAGACCTTACCTGCTTTTTCGAAGCAGGTTGCCCGTGAGTTTTACATTCAGGGATACAACTGGGATAAGGAGATGAAGACTCTTCAGGGAGCCACAGGAGAGCGAGTCACTATGTGCGATGTGATGAACGGGATCTGCGTCGCGATTCGAGCTGCGAAAGATAAGATTGCAGCTTTCGCTGGAGTGATCTCATCATTGCAGAAGACCATTGATGATGGTAAGAACCCTATTGCGGTCGCTGACGCACACAATGCGGAATACCACAAGCTCACGGAGGAGAAGAATCTTGCTGAGCAGGAGCTTGCCCAGATGAAGGCCGAACTTGTGGCTTTTCAGGAAAAGGTTCAGAATTCTCCACCTTTTGACATGGCTAGTTACTTGACATCGCCGGCTTATGCCGCATACCAGAACACGGGTCGGCGTTTGTCAGATATTAACTATAATATCTGCATTGCACGATACTATCCCAACCGTTGCGGGACAACACGTCCTATTGATTTGTCTGAGCTGGAGCGTCAGAAGGAACTCCTTCAGGCACAGCTTGATGCGGATCCTCGCAAGAAGTACGAGAATGAGTCTCGTACCTTGCAAGTAGCGATTACCAAACTTCAGAACGCAATTCGGACTCTCGAGAAGAATACCATCCATTGCTACCAGAGTCGTTTGAACAACATGGGTGGTCTGAAGCATCCTGACAAGATTGTCGAGGACGCTCAGGCTGCTCAACACACCCTTGACGATACTACCGAGGCACTTAAGTCGCACAAGAACCTAGTGAAGGCCTTTAGTGCTTTCACCAACGCGAATGAGCTGACCTTTGATCCTCTGATCCTCATGCTGGTTGAGATGGCAGGTGCACTGGGAATGGATCGTGAGCTGGTCTCTCGTCTCGAGAAGGAGATGAAGGCTATGGTTTTCGATCTGAATCCCAACGGATGGCGCCTGCATGACATTCCTCATAGCATTGAGGCTCTTGAGTGCTCAGTCTTCTGGTACATGTGGATCAACTCTCCGTTCCCTCACATGTTCGAGTCTGCACGCCAGGAGATTGTTGACTGTCACTTTCAAACGTGGCCTACAACTTCATGCCAGCCTGGGGAGCGCTTTCATTGCTCTGACTGTGGCTTTGAAGGCCCCAAGGCTAACAATCATCTGCGTGTTTTCGGCATGAAGACCGTCCGCGGTTTTGCTAACCAGGTCAACGTGTGTGCTGCACTTGATGAGAAGAGTCTGCTTCAACTGAATGTGGGGAAGCTGTCTCCATATGATGTCCTGTTGCTGCATCTCTATGCCAAGGAGGTTGCAAAGCGGTGCAAGAAGAACACCGCTGCGATTCAGATGATCTTGCAGATTTTCCCCAAGTATCGTGATGAGATCATTGGAATTGCCCCTTCTGCTGCCGCTACTGCTGCAGTAATTCTGAACAAGGTACCCTTGGTTGAGCTTGCCACATCTGCACTCATTACTGAGCTTCAACTCTTCATGCCTTTTGAACAGTTCAAGAAGTATGTTGATGAGAAGACTTCCGTGTTGACTACGTGCCGATCGTCTTTTGCTGCTTACTGGGTTGACTTGATTATGAAGGGCTGTCCTCTGATCCTCCACCTGAAGACTCTGAAGATGGAAGATTTCTTGAAGACTCAGTGATTTCGCGAAAAGCAAACCGATTGACAACATATCTTGCTTTGTTGTAAATTTAATTGCAATATTTGTTTAACACATAAACCTATTGTATATAGAGTATATAGAGTAAGGTCTTTTTTTTTTTATTTTGCAAAGCATATTATTTTTTTCAGTTAAAGATTACAAATTTTGCAAATAAAATGGAAAATAGAAAGAAATATGGCAGGACAAATATCTTTCTAGATATATATTAGCCAGATACAATCCACATATACTAGCTAGGAATGTCATTTCAAATCCGTGCAGATGGAATTATGGATCCTGAAGGACGTTATCCGAATCCCCTTACCGGACAACCTTATTCAAAAGCATATCGATATTTGGCAATGGAAAAACGTAAGCCTGATGGTAGACAAGACGGATGGGTACAATTTGATACCTGGCGTGACCGTATCGATATTATAAAAAAAATACATAAATCCAATATTCTGTTTGTTAAAATTCCACCAGGTACAGGTAAAACTGTCATCATACCCAAATTGCTACTACATTATTTTGGATATCAGAAACCAGTAATATGTACTGGCCCAAAGCAAGTAACTGTGGAAAAATCAGCAGAGTTTGCAGCTAAATGCCTAGATGTTCCATATTATGCTATGGATGATAAGGGTAATGAGATTAAAAATCTAGAGATAACAAAAGGTGAAAATAGATATCCTACTGGATTTCGTATAGTAGGATATAAACATGGTAGTGAAAAAAAAATGTCAAATGCCACTACCAAATTACTATTCACTACTGATGGATGGGTTAAAGAGAATATTATTCGTGATGATGCCAATCTTTCTAAATATGGCGGTGTTATTGTTGATGAAGTCCACGAACGCAGTGTCAATATCGATATAGTAATCGCACTCTTAATGGAAATAGTCAAAAGACGCCCAGATTTCAAAGTGATTTTCGTAAGTGCCACTATGGATTTGGATTTATTTCAAGATTATATGAAAAGAATTGGTCTGGGAAATGCCTATTCTACATATACATTACAAGAATCTAAATCGCCATATACACGGACCTTAGTAAAAGATGCAAAGCGCGTAGATTCCATGCAACTAGTAGATATTGTTTACAAGAAAATCAATGAAATCATTCTTAATCCAAGCCTACCTGTTGGTAATATTCTTGCATTTGTCACCAGTGAATCAGAAACTGGCAAGATAAAGAAGAAAATAGAAAAAAATATGAAGAATTATCCAATTAATAATAAACCATTCCCAATTGCATTTAGCCGTGTAACACCAGACTATGAAAGAAAGTTAGCTACTGATAAGAATAGTCTAGCTACGGTTAAACCTACACCAGATGCGCCACAAGGATTCAACCGAAAAGTAGTCATTGGAACTAACGTAGTAGAAAGTAGTGTGACATTTGATGACCCGCTGGTATATGTAATAGAAACTGGTCTATCCTTTGAAAAAATTTATGATGCTAAGAACTACTGTTTCAACACCGGTAAATTTGAAATTGCCAAGGCTAGTATCGACCAACGATGTGGACGAACTGGTCGCACCTGTGATGGAACCTGTTATCAGCTTTATAGACAATCTGATTTTGATAAATTTAAAGAATTTACACCGCCAAAAATCCTACAAGAGGATTTAACCGGTGATTTTCTTAATATTATGATAATGCCAATGAATGGTAATTTACAGAAGGGGTTAGAATTTATATCCCGCATGATTGAACCACCTAAGAATTATCAAGCCACCATTTACCGTGCATATAACAATTTGCTTAATATGGATTTGATTGATTCTGCTGGTAATATTACGATGCTGGGACGTATTTGTAATTCATTTAATAAGTTTGATTTGAAAATCGCGAAGATGGTGATTGGTAGTTTTTATTTACAATGTCATAATCTAGCTATCCCGCTAGGAGCTATTTTGCAGACTGTAATGGGGTTTGATGATATCTTTTTCAGACCACCAGGGATGGATGATGACCCTGTCCTAGAGAGACAATATGAAGCTAATATCCGTCGCTTAAAAGACGACCGTGGAGACCATTTGACTTTGTTGCGGCTATATTACTTCTGGGTAAATTCGCCAGACCCTAATGCATTTGCAGAACAAAATGGTTTAAATATTCACATACTTAGAAATATACAAAAGGCAGAAAAAGATTTAATGAAAGAAGCAGAAAAGGTGGCACCATATTTAGCAAATTTGAAATTATTTAATATGCCAAATCTAATACCCGGCGTTCAGGCTGGAGGACAGCAATCTACAGCGCCAGACTTGAATTATTTCCAGCCATATAGATTTGATGGTGAAGTTGATTATGAGGATGGCAGTGAGTATGACTTGCTAGGGGGTGGTGATGAATCAGATTCTGATGCCAGCTCTAGCGATGAGGATGAAGCGGAAATACGTGCCATGACACACATGCCAGATTCTGAAGAGATATCTAAAATTATTAAGGATATGAGTGGCGGTGTAGGTGGGCTAAGTGGGCTAAGTAGTCTAGGTAATGCGGATGATTTTTCAATAAAATTAACTAGTTCATTATTAAATAATACAAATACCCGCTCAGATAGCAATGAAATTAATAATACAACAAATATTCAAAATTATAACACAGGTACTGACATATATGATATCGCTAGTAGCAATGGTGGAGGAAGGAGTTATGATGATTCTAGACCATCTAGAAGCATTGCAACAAGCCAGAAAAACGGGATGCAACAAAGGAAAACACGCAAAAATACCAGGGGAACAGGATACGTCGGAAGTGAAGACAACATCACTTTGATAACCAATCTAACATTTGAAAGACAAGTTCCTACTTTAGAAGGTGGTGGTTCTAAAGAACAAGAAGATAGAAAAGCAAAACAAGAAAAACCCAAACAAATCATTAAGCCAGATGATGTAGAGGTTAAAAAGCGTCTAGAACGTAATAAGAAAATTATGGAAGTAATTACATTAAAAGGTTTACCACAAAAGACTCTTGCAATACCTGCAGATGATATAAGTCGACTGTATGCTGCACTATTTTATGGATATAGTAATAATATTGCGGCATATATTGGTTCGGGTAAAAAGTATTATGTTAAATTTAGCCCTGAAAAAGGCAGTATCAATAAGACTACTTTTGATTATAACACTACAAATCCAACACCTGCATGGGTTATATATCACGAATTTAGTATAACTAAGTCCCCTGGCAGACCAGATGATGCTAAATTGAGTATAGTAAGCGAACTAAAACAACAAGATTTCCTAACATTTCTAGATATTAATGATATTAGAAAGCAGCTTTAAGTAAAGAAACTTAAGGAACCTAGGGTTCCTTGAAAACTTCCTATTATTATTTTAGAAAGTAGAAAGATATATCTTTTTTTTTAATTTTTATTTATTTTGCCACCCAATTATAATATTCTTATTATACTAGCGAATTATATTTTTAATATTTTTTTATAAATTCAAAGTAAATAGAAACAAGGGATTGCTAGATATTATATTTTCTGAAATGAATGGTATAATTGCTGATAATATAGCGAGTTTCTCAGAACAAATTAAATCTGTTCTAGAACAACAAGTAAAATCCGGGCAATTAATTACTACTGCAGATAACGTAGATGAAAAGCAATTAACTATTTCTATTTCCACTACAATTGCTAATAATGTTGATATTTATCATTTAGTAAGAGATGGTGTATTATATGTGTATATTTTTCACACTGTTAGAAAGGGTAAGAAGAATCTAGAGTCTAGAGATAAAGAACAAATCCACGAACAAACTAAGGGGAAAGAGCTAATCATTCACTATAAAGATGCTGTGGCTTATAATATCATCCTAGCAATTAAAGGTATTGCTAATATTAGTAAGAATGTGAAAAAACATAAGCTAGAAATGATTACCCGGCTAAATCAATCACAGACTTTATATAAATTTATGAATAAATATCTTTTTATGGTAGATACAAATGGCACATTATTTTACTACCCTGATTCTATAGCTATTACATCTTTGGAATCATGGCTAGAATCATCAACAAACAAGAATAATCTAGCCGCCATTCTAGATGGTAGTATTACTCTAGAAAAATATTTATTGCTAAACAAATTTGTTTCTCTAGAATGTCATCTAGATGCAACTGCATATGGATTATATGATATTCTAGGATCTAATTCCCCTACGGCAAGTAGTACGGCATCCCAAATCGGCCAAGAATTAGAAAATAAATCAAACCAATCAAATCAATCATTAATTACAAATATTTCGGACAAATGTAATAAAACACAATCAGAATGTATTAGTGATAGCACAGATGCTAGTTATTCTGCTCTAGGATATATTTTGTCTTGGCTAAATCCACTATCATATTACAATAGTATTTCTAGCAATACTGCTAGTATTATTGCAAGCAACACTAGCATTACATCTGGTTCAAATTCTGATAATTTGGAAAATAAAACAATTGCCATATCAAGTCTGGATAAACAACAAGACACCCGCTATTTTCTAGATGCATCCTCTATAAACTGTGATTTAATAAATATAAGAGATACACAAATTAAAATATTAAAAGCACAAAAAATAGAAATACCCGCATTCATCACTGATATCGCAATTGATAAAGTTGATAATATAATTATATCTGGAAGAATAGATAATCAACCAATCAATTTGAAATACAATAAATATATGCTTGGAATGCATCTGGTGTAGGTATGCATCTAGTGTAATAATCTCAATATCTCTAGATATCTCTAGATATCTCTAGATATCTCTAGAAATTAAAAATATGCACCACCTTCTTGCATTTTAAATCCGCCGGGAATTTCATTTCCAGACGGTCGTATCCATGCATCATTAACATATTCTTTAAATACTCCATTAGTAGTATCCCAACGTGCACCATATACTCCGAACATCATTTGCAAACCACCACCTAAATGAAATGCAATTCGGTTTTTAGTATTCTTAATATAAGAACATAAAGGCAGACTATAACATCCTGCACCTAGTAATGCTATATCGAAATCCCCGACGGAATCAATTTCTTTTTCAAAACGTTTTAATTTGTTTGCGAAAAAATTAGATGCCTCTAGATTAGGATTTGCTTGTTCTTCTTTAGAAAGTAAAGACCATGGATGCTCAAACCGTATGAACTTGAATGTAATATTGTCAGGCCAGAAACCAGACCATCGTCCACGCCATACTTTCTCTCTCTTGTCGACCGCTAGTTGTGTTTGTATGGAATCTACAAATGGTGAAATTACCAATACACACCGACCAGCAAATAGGGTCTGCCACCAATGCTCTCTAGAGGTATAGAATGATTCCAATGCAGTTAACTCTACTATTCCATTCTTAGGAGATAAAGAATTACTAGCAGATATAGAACTGGGGGAAATATTAGGGAAAATATAGCTAGAATAAAGAGCATATTCAAAATCAATAAATCTATCATTCCAACTAGCGAAGACATCTATACTACGCAGCGATTCTAGATATACCTTAATAAAAGTTTCTATAGTTGCTTTATCAATTGGATAAAGACCGGCACCATATTCAATTTCTCTGAGAACATCCGGCGGAAATTCTTTCATACGTCCTTGTGAAATAAGATGATAACAATATATAAGAAGCAATTCATTAGTTCCTATTTTACCAATCACTATTGGTTTCTTAGCCTCTAGGGCATGTTTAATTTGTTGATAAAGAAATTCATAGGCTTTAGTTGATTTTAATCTAGTGGCTAGATATTGCGTTATTGCTAGATTTGGATTAGATTGCATCTTGTAATTCTGGAATTATTGAATTATCTAGCAAACTAGTATAATTTATTTTTTATGTTTGGATTTATATTATGCTTTTATAAGGTTATTTATTGAATGGATAATAAAATTATTGAAAAAGTAAAAAACAAAATTATGAGTGCTAGATAAATATCATATTCTTTTAGGATTGCAGATTATCTTTACTACTTTTTCTTTTAATTCTTCTAGGGTACCAGTATTCTCTATAATTGAATCAATCTTATCTAGAGGTATTAATTCTGGTTCTTGCTGGGTTATATGTGCCTTTACGCAATTGCTAGATGATAGGTTGCCTCTAGTAATCTTTATAAATCGTGCATTTGGAAACGCATTGCTAATAGCATCTAGTTCGTGCAATCCACGCACATCAGTTATAATTACTTTCTGGCATTTCATTCCTTTAATCTTATTAATGAGAGATTGAACCCAGAACCATCTTCTAGGGATGGTAGCTTCTAGGTTGGGAAGATATTTATAAATATCGAATTGCATAATATCAGTACCAAATTTTTCAAAGAAATCCCGCGGTCGAATACCCCATCTCGCATCTAGAACATCTTTCTCAGCATCAAATAATTGCGATTCTGAAAAATTAAACATAATGCGGGCAATATCCTTAATTGGGTCTGCTAGAGCAAACCGCTGGTATTCAGGGTCTAATTCTTGAATTATATCTGCCATCGTATCTTTACCTACACGCTTTTGGCCTATTAGACAAATTACTTGCATCTGCATTTTTCCTAGCGCACAAATAGAAGAAGAAACAAATACTTCTAAATTGATATTGGAAGTTAATCTTTGTTTAATCTTTATATTGCGACCAAACATTACTAATAAATTTTCCATAAGTTAGATAAGATAAATACATAAATCCGACTACTAGAAAGAATATACAAACAGGATAAATCTTTGTAAGATAGCCTTTTTGTGCTTGATAATTAGATAGCATATTCGAATTCAGCTTGGCAACTTTTTCTACTTTTTCCAATTTATTTATCTTATCAAGTTGATAATTATAATCAGCATTCTGTTTATTATATTTATCTTTTTGTCTTGCTAATATTTTCTGATTCTGTGCTATCTGATTATTAGTATCTAGCAATGCACCATTCAAATCACCTATGAACTTATTATAATCAACTAGTGCAGTATCACTAACTGCAAGAGCGCTTATTTGCTGTTGTAATGGTATCAGTGCATTATTATTTATATATTGCAATGTGATATTTTTCTGATTATTTATTGCACTGAGGACCTGATTTATGGTATCTGATGTTATATTAAGACCTTGTATTTGAGGCAAATTATTAATAAGATTTTGTTGTGTAGTGGGGTCTATCATACTATTATTTTTTATGGATTGCATGCGGGTATTATAATCACTGGATGAAAGCTGATATAATCTTTGTTGATTTTGCAAGTAATTTTGTATGTAATTTGTTATATCTGCATAATTATTACTAACGATGGCTTGCAATTTAGTAATAGTATCAATACTAGCTTGCAATGAAATTTTCATCACTGCATTATTTTTATAACTGGTTAGAATATCTTCTTTAAGAACAGTGTATTGTGATACATTCATTGCTAATTTGCTATCTGGGCTATCATCATTACTTGCTCGGGCGGATATAGACCAAATCATTGAATCATTTTGGCCTTGTAGGATACTAAGCGTATTTATAGTAGAATCATATACTAAGTGAAATCCTGGAAATTGGGTTGATTCAATCATTACCTGACTAACATTAGCACTGCTACTTGTAGAATTCGTCATTTTTACCACATTCCATGTAGATAATGGTCCGATACTCTTGCCAGTAAAACCCGCATTATAAGTATTATCTGTTGCTAGAAATGTGCCATATGGGGATAATATAGCAAATGCCGTTTCATTAATAGGTTGCAATGTAAAATATAATTCTTTTTGATTTACTTGTGGGTCATCGGTGTTTGGTACTTCATAAAGACTCCCATCAGGTTTGCACGCTAGTGTCTTTTTGTTTGGTGCCATTAACATAATTGTGTTAGTATTATTACCACCATCGGAATTAGCAATAGAACCAGATAATTGTTTGGCACGGGTATTGTATAGACTATAATCCATATTCATACCATATTTTGAATCAGTAATGCCGCTAGAGACTTGCCCAGCAGTTGTATCTTTAAAACTACTAACACATTGGTCGAATTGGTCGGCAGATAGAAGACCTACTTGCTGCATTTTATTACACCAATTTAGTGTTTTCGTTTTAACATCTTGATAATCTAGAAATCCTTCTTGTTTATTGTTGTCATTGGTTATGGTATTGGTAAGATTGTTAGTTTTCAATAAATATGTAGTGCAATATGTTATAATGGCTAGAATAAATATAAATAAAAAAATAATTGTAATATCATTCATTTTGTGGCCTAGCAATTCTATTAAATAGACATAAAATAAAATGTATAAAACGAAAATTTAAAACTATTCTAGCAGAAGTTAAAATTTATTTTTAATTGTTATCAACTTCCATTTGAATGATGTTGCGAATTTGCGAAGTGGTATAATTCTTTTGATTCCTATGTTTCATGCCACTACGATTACACCAACGAACCAGTACCCGCAGCATATTAATTTTGGAATATCGTAAATTAGCAGTATCAGGTTCATTTTTCCAATTATTCATGATATATGAATATTGTGATTGAATTTTTCTGATATTCTGTTGCTCTTTGTTATCAGGAGTACGTTTTCTAATATTACCAACCATAGTATGCTTATATCCATAAGGTGCGCGACCGAAAACGTGTCCTTCTTGTCGTAACCGTGCCATTGTGGTTCGTACTTTTTCACTAGCAATATTACTGAATTTCTCAGCGGTCTGCAGTTCTTGTTGAACCATCGCACGTCCAGCTGCGGAAATTCCAGCGTGAAACACTAGTTCATGTGTAACAAAATGAATTCGAATTCCTCTAGCAGCCATATCATCTAGAAATTGCATGCCTTTTATAAGATGACGAGAAAGTCGGTCTACAGAGTAGATAATAATATGACTACCATTTGGAATATGTTCTTGCCAGAACCCGAGTTCATGCTTTAAATTACCCATATTCCTTGCTGAAATGTTATTATCACTTTGATAACCAAATGACAGCAATTTTAGGCGGTGTTCTGCGGCATATTGTAGACATGCTTTACGTTGGGTTTCAATACTAATATCATTAGTACGGCTACTACGGGCATAGATGAATGCATTTCCAGCACTTGGCTGGCCGGATCCTGCTAATTGTTTTGCTAGTTGATTATTATGTTCATAAACGATTTTACCTGTTTCTAGAGCATCGGGAGAAATATCATTTGCTGCTAGTTTAGTAGTATCACCACAGACCATTACAGCGTTATACATTTCATTAGGAAATCGGGTATTGTCAAAGTGAGCATGTTGTTTATCAACAGGTATTAGTTCAGTAATAACATTACTTCCATATGATTCTTGCCCGAATTCAGCATTATATTCTGCCCGTTTTTGTATTCCTTGCATGTTATCGTCTAGTGCATTGTCAAATAATTGAGCGAGTTGTCTATCTTGATTTTGCTCTTTAGATTTCTTTGGTTGCTTCTTACTCTTAGGTTCTGGAATATGAACCACATCTTCATCATTATCATCAACATCATCATTATCCACGTCATTATCAACAGCCGCTGTTGCAGCAGCTGCAGCACCAACTGCATGTTTAATAGGAATTGCATCTTCAGGTTCCTCGTTTAGTTCATTAATCTGTACGATATCTTGGATATTACCATTATGTGATGGTGCAAATCCGCGTGCTGGAGGTGGCAACATCATCATAGGTTGTTGCATGGGTTGTTGCATGCCTTGTGGTGGCATCCATCCCCAATTAGGATAAGGATATTGTTGTGCCGGCATCCAGC
>Ga0007809_10000617_pt1 | contig 15101 bp, 7 predicted proteins | sample CryBogCBE02Aug07_FD_60383 | JGI IMG/M metagenome (GOLD analysis project Ga0007809, IMG submission 60383) | Freshwater microbial communities from Crystal Bog, Wisconsin, USA - CBE02Aug07 | ecosystem: Environmental > Aquatic > Freshwater > Lake | place: Crystal Bog, Wisconsin, USA | collected...
GGAAGGGATTGTTAGGCCTCCCCATCCATACCTTCCTTCCAAACAAATAATGAGACTCGATCATGAGTTTTTCGGGATGACAGGATTCGAACCTGCGACCCACTGCTCCCAAAGCAGTTGCGCTACCAAACTGCGCTACATCCCGTATAATAAAAACCTAATTATTTAGTAGTATACCTGGTTTCGGGAGTCTTTTCAAGGAAAAGACCCAGGGGAACCACTTTTGGTCGGTTGGTTAGGCTATTAAACTTCTCTGTCGTATTAGAGGGTTGTTAGGGGAGGGATGGGGGGCCCTTCCCCGCTCTAAGAACAACACGGGCATTCGGGACGCTTATTAGGGAATGTTAGGCTCCCCCATCCTTCTATCAGGCCTAACAAACAACTTCCAAGTAAAGATACGACGCAACTTGGGATACAAAGTAACCCAGTTTTGGGTTGGACTAGATTCGAACTAGTGTAAGCTTAGCTAATGGATTTACAATCCACCCCCTTTAGCCACTCGGGCACCAACCCTTGTTTGCAGGTAAGGAACCTGCGTTATTGCCCTGGATTGTTATGGGCGGGATGCTTGTTAGGCCTCCCCTTCCCTTTCAACGTGTTAGGAAGTGTTAGGAAGGGTGTTAGGCCCCCCTTCCTTCCTTCCATTTAAAAGGAGTTTGTTAGGGCAGGATGCGAAGCAACTGCGAAGCAAGACGTTTTACTGATTGCTTGGCTAGGTCCGTGCATCAGCCCTATCAGGATTGTTAGGCCTCTCCTTCCTAACAGGATGGGCAGCCCTACCGGCAAGAATAATTAATTCTTTCAAGCTTGTTCGATAATTGGCTAGGCTTGTTAGGCCTCCCCTTCCTAACACTTCCCTACAATCCTAGCCAATTAAAGTAGTTTGGATAGGATGTGTTAGGGGTTGCTTCGCATCCGGGATGGGGGGCCCTTCCCTACAAATTTCTAAAAAAGAAGGGCTGTTAAGGCGCTCTATCAGCCTTAACACCCATCCTAACAAACAATCCACCCTGTGTTTTATATGTGGCTAGGTTAGGCCCCCCTATCAAGCCTAACAACACATTTTTTAAGAAGAAATTAGCGATTTTTAATTAGGGTTGTTAGTTAGGGGTACCCCATCCGGGCCTAACGAATACCAAGCAAAGGTCAATGCCTTAGAGAGGAGTCGAACCTCCACACCGTGGGGCGCTTGATCCTAAGTCAAGTGCGTCTACCATTCCGCCACTAAGGCATACTATTATAGTACCAAAAAAAAAATATTATTTCAAGTAAAAAATAGCTTGAGTTTTGGTTAGAAACCGAATTTTTCTGTTGCTTCGCATCTAGGAAGGGATTGTTTGTTTGTTTGTTAGGCCTCCCCATCCTAACAAACAAACAAACAATCCTGCCCATCAGTCCTATGAAGAACAACTCCGATTTAGAGCCTTGTTAATAGGGCACCCGCTGCGACCCTTTTTTTAAGTTAATTTGGTCCCTTCTTTGATTAGGAAGGGGAAGGGAAGGGAAAGCCTAACACATCCCTTCTATCAGCCCTTCAAACCTGACTCCTACTACTTTTAAAAAAAGAATTGTTAGGAAGGGGGGCCTAACAAACAAGCAAAATAGCCTTCAACTGTTTTGATGGGGAGGCCTAACAGCCTAGTGGATGCTTGTTTGTTAGGAAGGAAGGGGAGCCCTAACAAGCCTTCCTAACACCAAAAAAGGGACCACAAAGGTTAGGGCCGCTTATCACAACTAACGGGCTAGGGCCCGATGCTGATTGTTAGGCCTGATGGGGGGCCCTTCCTTTCAACGAAGGATGGGGGATCCCATTGCAAATCATCGCCTATCAATGAAGGATACAAAATGAAGGGATGGGATGTGTTAGGGCGAATGGGCTGCCCTAGCCTGTCCCTTTTTAGGAATGAAGGTTAGGGCCCCCCATCGTTGCTTCGGATGCTAAGCAACTAGGCTATCCTATCAGCTTATTCATTCTATTTAAACCATGTTGTAAATTCTCTAAAGAAAGTGTAGGCTCCAGGCAGGAAGGGGGGCCTAACACCCTTCCTAACACCTTATCCCTTCTAGCAGTTCTATTTTTTGAAATAGAATAAAGAAGAGCTTCATTTACTAGCCTAGATAAGTGGGCTGGACTATAGTTATTTGTATATGTACCGAAATAATTCCAGGGAATTGAAATCGTTGATGGAAGGGGGGCCCTACCATCCTGCTTACTCGACCAAGCAAAGTAACTCGAGTGAGCGCTTTCAACAAGTTTTTTAGAATAAAATTTTAAAATATCAATTCTACCCTTTTTAGACGGGTAGGAAAAACCTAAAATGCGGTCAAAACGACCAGCTCGAATAAAAGCTGAATCCAAACTTGACAGAGAATTTGTTGTCCCAATTACAACAAAACGATCTTTTATTGAAAAAGAATCCATTTGAATTAAAAATTCCGTAAATAAGCCCCCATCTTGACTTGCCCGATCAAACAAAAGACTTCCCTCTTCCGCTGAGTCTAAACGGCTAGGGAAGGGATAGGAAGGGGGGCCTAACACCTTCCTAACAATCCTTCCTGATAAGCTGGAAGAATTTGTTGCTAGGAAGGGGATGGGCTGCCCTTCCCTTCCCTTCCCTAACACTTTTTGTTCGCTGGGATTTTGGCTGGAGCCCAAAGCTTTGCTTAAGCCTTTTTGGTCGAATGATTTGTGGGATGGACCGGATGGTTCAGGGACTTCATTTGGCCCCTTCATTCCGGCCCCTTCATTAGAAAGTAGTTTGTTGTTAGGAAGGGGAGGCCTAACAACACCGCTTCGTTGAAAGTTGGTGCTGATTGTTAGGCCTGATGGGGTACCCCTAACAAGCATACAACCAGGTTGCTTGTTGCTAGGGCCCCTCATAAAGCCTAACAATCCTAACAATGAGGTTTTGTTGTTGGAAGGGCTGATAAGGGGCCTTTCAAACAGACGCCCTAACGACTGATGGGCTGCCCTAACCTCTTGGGTTGCTGCGAATCCGGCTAGGGTGTTGATAGGGATTGAAGGGTTGTTTGTTAGGCCTGATGGGGGGCCCGAACTATCAATCAATTCTTTTTGAAACGAAGTGAAGCTGATAGGAGAGGGATGGGGAGGCCTAACAGGCCCCTTATCAGCCCTTCCATTCAGCGAAGCAACCTTGTTAGGATGTGTTAGGCCTTCCCTTCCTACCAGCTCAAGGGTTTTCGAAGCATACTGGTCGTAACCTTCGGAAACTAGATTTGCTACGGATTCGCTTTTGAAGGGAAGGGGTACTCCTTCTCTTCCCAAAATAGCGGCAAGATCACCTCGGGAAGGGATGGGGTGACCTAACAAGCGAGCCCCTCCAATTGCATCAATTTCATCCAAAAATAAAATACAAGGAGCTAACTTTCGAGCTTGATCAAATAATTTTCTTAAGCGTAATGCTCCAATTCGTGTTCCTATTTCAATTTGTTTTTGAATTTCACTTGCAGATAAACAAATTAAAGGAACGCCAGCTTCTTCGGCGATAGCCTGAGCTAAAAGTGTTTTACCAGTTCCGGGCGGCCCGACAAATAAATACCCTTTTGGGGCATTGAGAATAAAACTAGGCTGATAATGGTCCCTTCTTTGAAAGGAATGTTGGGCCCCCCTTCCTAACAATACCTTCTTTGGAAGGGAAGTGTTAGGGCGGATGGGCTGCCCTAGCTCGTCCCGGGGGCGAATCCGCTTTTTAGTTGAAAAATTATAAGGATTTAAACTTAAAAGTAAAATCTCTAAAATCGGCCGAAAAGACTGTATAGCTTGAAGTCTACCCAATCCTTTATTACTAAAGCCCGTATTTCCTTCAAGTGCTGCAGGATTGTTAAGGCGCCCTATCAGCCCGTTGTTAGGCCTGATGGGAGGCCCTGATGGGAGACCCTTCCTTTCATTCCTAAAAAGGTTTGTTAAGCCTCCCCATCTCATTCCTAAAAAGGTGTTGTTAGTTAGGGAAGGGAAGGGAAGGGAAGGCCTAACACTTCCTAACAGTTGGTTTTGGTCCCTTCTTTCAAAGTTGTTTGTTAGGATAGAGGGGCCTACCTTTCCTTTCAAAGAAAGGTTAGGGCTCCCCCTTCCCTTCCCATCAGGCCTATCAACCCCTAAAATTTTCGAACAAAAATGACCAAAGTTTGCGAAATTCGAAGCAACCAAGTTGCTTCGAATCTTGTCAAAAAAAGGATTTCCAGGTGATAATAGAGAATTGATTGGGCGAAACTGTCGACTTAAGAATAGCACACTTTGCCGCAAAAGACTTGTAGAAGGCCAAAGAATTCGAGCCAAGCCAGAGTCAGTAGAGCTTAGCTCCCCCGACCTTTTCGAACCTCCAAGGCCTCCCCGGCCACTCATGCAAGGTCGAGTAATAAAATTATGAAAAGCCCAAATAACAAAAATTTTACTTATATAATCAGTAAAACGTAAAAATTCATAGGATAATGGTCGGGTTGAGAACGAAGTAAACATTTTGTTAGTTGTTAGGCCTTCCTTTCCCCTAACTAGCGTGTTGTTAGTGCTCCCTTCTTTTAGTTTGCGCTCGCATACCGGAATTGATTCGAGGAAGGGATGGGGAGGCCTACAGTTAGGGTTGCCTATCCTTTCAAAGTTGTTTGTTAGTGTGAAGGGAAGGGGAGCCCTAGCATCCTTCCAAACATTTCCTAACAACAATTCTTGAGATAGTTTTGATAGGCCTGATGGGGGGCTCTTCCCTTGTACTGGCAAACCAGACGGCAGTGATCCTTGAAGTTGAATAAAACTTTGGCCTATTCCAAGAATACTTGTAAAAAAATACATAAAAATTAAAGGAGTACCCGGAAAATTAACATGAAAAATTGCCCTTCCTTTTAGCTTTTTCATTTTATTTAATTTGAACCCTCGAGCCGCCCCCATTTTCAAAAGAAGACTTCGGCCAAGATTGCTACAATTTTGGGCTGCTACGAGTAACTGAAAAAAAGGTGTGTTAGGGCCGATGCGGAGCAACGATTGTTGGGCCCCCCTTCCTAACAAGTATCCCTTGAATGCGAACGAGGCTCCAGAGTTGAAACTAAGATTGAAAGTATGGGAAGGCTTTCTTAAAGTGGTTCCTACCTTTTTTAATTCTTTCTTGCGACGAAAGGTCTGCTTGGTTGTTAGGCCTGATGGGAAGGGAAGGCCTAACCTTCCTAAGACCAACGAAGGGACCACAACCGGGGGAGGTAGATGCTGATAGGGCGCCCTAACAAGCGGTTGTGGTCCCTTCGTTGAAAGGAAGGGATGGGCTGGCCTAACTGTATCGCTGATTGCTTCGCATCCGGCCTTAATAAATAACCCGGGAGCGAAGCGTGTTGGGATTGTTGAGCCCAATTCTTTTTGAAAATTATCCAAACCAAATAGACCAAGGAATACAATAAAAAGAAAGCGTAAAACATTTGTTGAAGGTTGAAAAGCAAAAGAACCTTTTTGAAATGCCGTTGATCGTTGCTTGTTAGTTAGGGCGGGTATCTCAGCTGGTTTGCTCCGCAGCGTTAACAGCTCAATATTGTGCTTGTTAGACCTCCCCATCCTAGCCGTTGAAAGTAGTTGCGAGATTGTTAGGAATGTTAGGAAGGGGGGCCCAACAATCCCGCTCAAGTAGGTTTCTTTTAAGGTAGGGGCCAGATAAAGTGAAATCAAATAAGAATTGTTTAAAATTTGTTTTTTTACTTGAGAATCTAAATCGGCTTTTGGGAATATTAGGCTCCCCCATACTTCCAGTCCTAACAACTTTGTATCATTGCCCCCTACTATAGGTGCTGGGTCCCAACTACTTTCCAATCTGTTAAGGGAAGGGATGGGAAGGAAGGGGGGGGAAGGAAGGGGTGTTAGGCCTCCCCTTCCCTTCCCAACTACTTTTAAATGAAGGGGCAGATGCGAAGCAAGATTGCTTCGCATCCCGTTTGCTTTACCTCTTTTGTCAACCCCGAATTTTTCTTTTTCAAAACCAATACGACAATACAAATAGTTAGTAACATTGAAATTAGATAAATAAAGGTCTCCCCGCATACATAAATATTTGTTAAAGTTATTTCTATTCCCGCGATACTCCGCCGATGCGAAGTAATCAAACAAGTCTTATCCTAGGTCTTTTTGTCTACCTTATTTTGGACCCTTGATTGTTTGTTAAGGGGGCCTAACAACCAACTACGCTTGTTTGTTAGGCCTCCCCATCCTAGCTGCGACCTATCACGCGAAGGAAGTATGCTTCTTTGTTAGGCCTGATAGAAGGGATGGGTGTTAGGGCTGATAGGGTGCTCTAACTAACAAACCTTTTTAGGAATGAAGGTGTTAGGCCTTGATGGGTGTTAGGCCCCCCTTCCCCTTCCAAACAAACAACTAGGTTTTGATAGGAATGCTGGATCCCAACTACTTTACAAGGAAGGCATGGAAGGGAAGGGGGAGCCCTAACAATCAAGGCCTAACAATCCTAACAAAACTCTCAACTAGTTGCGAAGCATCGCCAGGTTAGGATGGGTTGTTAGGGCTCCCCTTCCTTCCCCTATCTCATCTGTTTTTATAGGGTTGCTGATGAGCGGTCCTAACAGCATCGGGGCTTATCACAATTGTTTGTGGTGGCTCCCTTTGTTAAAATATTCTTGCGACCCGGATGCGAAGCTATTTGTTGGTTAGGGTTGATGGGCGGCCCTAGCACGATAGGGTTGCTTCGCATACGGGCCTATCACACAAGAGGTATGCTTCGCAAACGGGAAGGGCCCCCCATCAGGCCTATCAAGTCCTAAAACAGACTAGGTGAAACTCGAGGTTTGTTTCGAATCTTCGAATGGGTGGCCTAACTCCCAACTTTAAAAGCATCAACAAAAACACCTAGTAAAAAACCAATTTTTATTGCATTAAGTATTTTACTTAATTCTAAGCTGCTGGACTGCGCTAAAGCACAAATAGAGGTTTTTAAAAAGTACTTATAGGCCCGTATGCGAAGCAAGATGTGCGCAACCTTATTACTTATTAATTTTCTTTTCCTCTCCCCTGTGTATTTCACAACAATTTTGTTAAGAGTTCGATTTTTTCGTTCGATTTTTTCATTCTGGGTCCCAATTACGCGCCCTAACAACTTTCTAATGAAGGGGCCGAAATGAAGGGACCTCGTTTGTGGTCGCAAGTTGTTAGGGCGGATAAAGCGGCCTAACTTGACAAAAATATTTAAAAAACGAAGTGGCCACTTCAACAAAGTCTTCGTGATAGGAAGGTTAGGGTTTGATGGGGGGCCCTTCACAACCCTAGAAATTTTGAAAAAAGACTGTCGGTCGGTATCTTGAGGAACAACCAAGGGTATTTGTAAGCTCCTAATAGAAGCAAAACTTTTTATTAAAAAGTTCAAGAATTCACAAAAAAGCACCAAAAAAAAACCTTCTTTTAGTACTAGCGAGTCAAGAATAGATGAATCAAAAAATAAAATTTTATTTTGGTTGTGGCCCTCTGTATGATTCGAGTTGGTGATAGGGATTGAAGGATTGTTAGGAAGGGGAGCCCTAACAAACCTGTTACTATTTGAGCCGAATTCGTCTTTTAAAATTTCTAAGTGGAAGGAAGGGCAGCCCTCCCCTGATGGGGGGCCCTTCCCTTCCTTCAATCCTTCGAAGGTAGGGCACCCCATCCTAGCCCCTAACCTCGACGTAAGACTTGGAGCATGAATAGTATTAAGCCAAAAATTTATTTTTTGAGGAAAAAGAAAAAAAATTCGTTCAGACGTAGGGCTTAAATTTCCTAAAGAAAAACCAAAAAGAACAAAAAAAATTTGAAAAAACATATCGGCCCCTCTTCGAATTTCAGCACATCTTTAGTTGAAGGTGATTGTCAGGGTTGCTAGGGTTGCTAATGAGCAGCCTTAACAGCATCGGGGCCCATCACGAGGGAAGGATGGGCAGGCCTAACAGATAGTGGGGGTGGGGGGGTTGCGAAGCAACCCCCCCACCCCCTAACCTTTATTCTCCTCTCCATTTTTTTATTGGTAGGAAGGGAAGGGCTGCCCTAGCCATTTAAAAGTAGTTGAGACCCAGGAGAGCAAGCCCGATTCAGAGCCGCATGCTTTGGTTTCTTCGGATCCGAAGCAACCAAAGAATGATGCTGATAGGATAGGCCTGATGGGGGGACCTTCAAACTACTTTTAAACAAAAGAGATGCTGGGTCCCAACTACTTTACAAAGTGTTAGGGTTGCCTATCACAACTACGCTGATGGGGTGCTCTTCACAACTACCGAGCCCCTTCATTATAAAGTAGTTGTGAAGGGCAACCCATCAAGGGGGGCCTAACAATCCGCTTCGTTGAAAATTGTTGCGACTCAGCCTTCCAAGAATGAAGGATGCGAAGCACTTTTGCTTCGCATCCCCCAAATACGATGTTAGGCGGGTTGCTTGATAGGCCCCCCTAAGACACCTCTGATGGGGGGCCCTTCACAACTTCTTTTAAATGAAGGGGCCAGGGAATGAAGGGCTTGTTTGTTTGTTTGTTAGGCCTCCCCATCCTAACAAACAAACAAAGGAATGAAGTGATGGGGAGCCCTAACAGGTAGTTGTGGGTTGCTTCGCAGATGCTTGTTAGGGCGCCCTATCAGGACCTAGCGTTAAACAAAACTGCATACATTTGCAATTCGTCATGCAAATATGGATTTTTTTGTTTTTGGTCTTTAGAATCAAATAATTGCGGCAGCCGAGTATCGAGATTTTCAGAAATAAAAGAAAAACCTTTTGGTGGTTTGCCTTTTGTATTATTTTCTAAAATTCGAGGCGTGTGATCCCTTGTGTGGAAGGTATTATTAGGCCCCCCTTCCTTACCCCCATCCCTCCCCATCCCTTCCCCCCTTCCCTTCCCTGCTAGTTGGTGCCCAAAATACAAATCTGGGTTTTTAGACGACAACACTTCTTTAACTTTTTCCAGGTATTCTGCTATATGCAAAGACACGCGTTCAGATTCAATCCAGTTATTCTGGAGCATTTCGACCGCTCCTTTATTGGAAGGGATTGTTAGAGGTAGCCCATCCCATCCCACTACAACTTTTTTAAGAAGAATGGGACTCGAAGCTTCAAAAGTTTTACCAGTATGGAATGTTGGGCCCCCCTTCCTAACATCACCATCCAAAGGAACACGATTTCGAAAATTTATTAGTTTATTTTCCAATTTTCCTTCGAGATTATTTATAAAAAATGAATTAAATCGGAAATAAGCATCAGACTTCTGTTCTTCATTTAGTGGTGATCGTCCACTTAATGTTCGTCGCGTATTCATTTTTTCAATTGGAAGATGTCTATCAACCGGTAAATTTTTATCTCGATGCCTAATATTTGAATCAAAACTTGGAAATTCACGCACAGGAAGGATGGGCTGCCCTAACAGCATCCCGGAACCTTGGAAGAATTGCTTGCCAGCATTTTGGAATAGGTTTTGCTCACTCGTGTTTTCCGAAATATTTGTATTTGCACCCTTATCCTTATTTAAATTCTTTGTAGTGTCATTAGTTAGTTTGCTTCGCATACCATCAGGCCTAACACCTTCCTTCTCAACTCCTCGCAAAGAAGGGATGGGGTGGCCTTCAGTTTCGCTCAAATTAAGCACTGAATTTCGTTCTGTAACGACAAGATTATTTCCGAATGATGTACCATTTAGAATTTCCAACGGATATTGCGTAAATAGACGCCAATTATATTGAAGAAAAGAATTTAATAAACACCCAATAATTAGAAAACTGAAAAAACCACGTTCAATTTGAGGCGATGATTGGAAGGGATAGGGAGGCCTAACAAGCTTGGATTTCCAGGAAGGGGAAGGAAGGGGATCCCTAACAACCCTTCCCGAGCCTTTTTCTGCAGCTTCGCTGGTTTGGTCCCTTCTTTGAAAGTTATTGGGACCCAGGAAGGGGTACCCGAGCCTTTTAGTAAAAATTGTAGGGACTAAATATGAGAAACTTTTCAAAACGAATGAAAAAATCAATGGCCAAACCAAGCCGATCATAATGAAAGCCGAAATAAAAAAACCGATATTATAGTTAAATAATGAATATCCGGGTCCCACCAATTTAGTGAAAGATTCAAAAACTTTAGCGGAGCTGTCTGAGTCCCAACAACTTTTATCGAAGAGACCACAACTACTTTCAAGAGGCAATAAATTAGGTGCGGATAGAATAATTCGGCTTGAATTTCCAGAAAGACTAGGGTTTAAAAGCATTAAAATAAAATTTAAACCAAAAGATCGTAAAAACAGAGAAAGAAATCCGGACTCCCCAAAGAATAAAAAGAAGGGGATTGTTGGGCCCCCCTCCCTAACTATCCCTTGAATCGTGAATTCTTTTCCACTACCTGATCCCGCACCTCGGAGAACAGAGGTGTCTCTGGTAAGAAGAGCTTGTCCTGTCCAAAAATCGGTAGCTATTTTAAAAGAAATAAGGAAGCCCAAAAGAGATAAAGCAGGTTCAAAAGTATACCAAAATGAAAGAAATGAGGATAAATAAGCCCCTAAAATGCCGTTATGTTCTGAGTTCCACGAGGAAGGGCCCCCCATCCCGGAACGTAAAAAAGAAAAAAACGCAAGTTGACCGAATACCGTTCCAAAAGTAGAAAGAAGACCAGAGATAGGGCCTTCAATTAAAAATCGATAAATTGAAATAAGAATCGGCGCAGAAAATGGTGAACTAAATACTAATCCATGAAAAATACCATCCAAAATATTTAATCCTGGGCTTAGAGGAAAAGAGGAAAAAAGTGTAGAAGGAAGTCCGATAAAATTTGAAATCAAAAATCCTGGTCGCTCCGCATCATCAAGATTTACGTGTATATCTGAAGCTAATGAAAATAAAGGGTAAAACTCCATATTCGATTATTCTATATGTTGCGGAAAGGTTAGGGTTGCCTATCCTTTCAAAGTAGGAAAGGGTACCCCATCCGCTTCGTTGAAAGTAGTTGCGACCCAGCATCCTGATAGGGTGGCCTACCAACAACTCTTCCTTACTAACAAGCATCGTTTATTCTAAGATATTTTGTGTGCCTTCTAACCTTAGTTTCAAAGAAGGGGCCATAACTGATCAAAAAGTATAGCACATTTTTTTGGTTGATTGTAGGATGGGGAGGCCTAACTCCATTGAGGGATCCGGCTGCTTTGGGGGGGGGAACAAAGTTTTGGTGCGGGATTGTTTGTTAGGATGGTATGGATGGGGAGGCCTAACAATCCCTTCCCTTCTATCAGGCCTAACAAGCTCTTTTTTTAATAAATTGTAGCGGCCACAAAAAGGGAGTGATAGGATGGGCTGCCCTAGCTCTTATAACCTCTTTGATTCTTGTTAGTTGTTGATAGGCCGCCCTTCAACTCAGCCCTAACAACTAACAACCCCCTAAGGATACTTAATGATTGAGTGTTAGGGCGCCCTAACAAGCAAGCGTGAAAGTCAGGGAAGGGGGGGGCCTAACAAGCGTATGCTTGTTAGGGGAAGGGGGCCTAACAATCAGCTCACATTTTTAAGTTGGTGAATTGTCACAAACATATTTTCAAAGTACTGCATTGCCTCGTTATAAAGCGGTTTATTAGATCCTATAAACGTTGGGAGGGGTTGCTTCGCATACGGGAAGCAACCCCTCCCAACGTTTATAGGAATGAAGGTGCCCTTTGTTAAAAAAAAAAGAGGGGAAGGAATTGTAGGCCTCCCTATCCCTTCTCCCCTTCCCCAACATCGAATTGTTAGTTGTTAGGGCTGATTTGAAGGGCAGCCTATCAACCCTAATATCCTAACAACAAGCCAGAGACAATTGGTAGGGGTTTGGGCGGCCTAGCACGTTTGGGTTGTTTCGCATCGCCGAGTAGTTGGGGCTGATAAAGTGCCTATCGAGCATACCGCCCTAACACGTATAAAGTTTTTAAATAAAATTTTGATAGTGAGCTAGGGCCGGATGCGAAGCAACCCTAACAATCCATGATAGGATGGCCTGATAAGCGATGGGATGGGTGTTAGGGCTGATGGGCGGCCCTAGCCCAGACCCATAATCTGGCCAGAATCTTTGGTTCGTTCTAGCATCGTGTTAGGGTGGCTTATCACGAAGAAGTGCAAAATAATAATAGGCGAACGACGGGGTTCGAACCCGCGAATGATGGAGTCACAATCCATTGCCTTACCACTTGGCTACGCCCGCCGAAAGTCATTTTTTTATGGAATTATACCATAAAAAGACCCTGCACAAAAAACTGCGCTCAAAAAATCTTTTTATTTTTTCGTCGAGAGATTTGTTTGTTAGAGGATGCTTGTAGGTTGTGAAGTGTTTGTTAGGCCTGATAGAAGGGAAGGGGAGGCCTAACATTCCATTCCTTTCAACGAAGCGTGTGAGAAGGGGAGGCCTAACAACGCGCTCTAACCCCTTTTAAATGAAGTATGCTGGGTCTCACCAACTTTCAAAGAAGGTTTGTGGTTCCTTCTTTGAAAGTTGGTGAGACCCAGCATACTTCATTTAAAAGGAATGAAGGGACCACAATTTTTTAGGAATGAAGGTTAGGGTCCCCCATCCTTTGTTTAAAAAAGAAGAGAGGGACTGGCCCCTTTATTTAAAAGGAGTTGGGTGTTTGTTTGTTTGTTAGGATGGGGAGGCCTAACAAACAAACAAACAAACAAGCCATTGAAAGTTGTTGGGACCCAACGCCCTAACTAACTAGCAACTATGAATCTATTTTAACGAACTAATCACTAGAAGTGTTTTTTTCGTTATTTTCATCTAATTTAGTCAAGGTAGTTAGGGAGGGGGGCCCAACAATCCCCTTAATTTCTAAATTGTCGGAGCCAGAATAACCTAAAGATAATGCTTTTAATGCTTGTGATCGAATAAGTAAATTCCATTGCGTGCGGCGAAGAAGTTTTCGCATTCTTGACATTCGTTTTTTCGGAACTGCCATGGTTTTTTCCTCCTATAATTTGAATTCTTTTTCTTGTTTTTACCCTTGTTCAGCTGGGCGAGTGGGCATTCGAGACGGAAGAGAACCTTCAATAGGATTTATTGAGGTTGTTGTAAAACCAAGTAAACCTAAGATTCGAGCTTGTTTAACCGCTTTCGTTAATTCTCGTTGTTGCTTTGCTGTCAAACCGGTAACGCGACGTGAAAGAATTTTGCCCTGATCAGTAATAAAACGACGAATATACGAAAGATTTTTATATTCTAGCGTCGAATTGCCTGGCTTACTTTGTACCCCCAAGCGCTCCAGTGAGGAGTCTTTTATACGAGACGACCCTGAAACAAAAGGTAACGCAGAAACTACAATTCGAGATTTTAAGTTGTTGGGATAGGATGGGCTGATAGGGCGCCCTCCCCATCCTCTCATCCCTACTAACAAGCTAAGGGGAGCAGCAAATCTTGAGTTAAGTGGTATATAACTGCGGAGCGAACTTTGCGATGGTGAACAATAATGAATTGAGTTGAAACGCTCTTTTGTAATGAATAAAGCCAGCCTATTGTCTGAGTTATAAGTTCCGAAAAAATGTTTTGTCATGGGAATTAAATAAGAAGTAAACGAGATTCAACCGATAGGCCGTCCTAACAATACGGAAGGTTATTAACTGATAGGCCGCTGATAGGTTGCTTCGCATCCTGGGTCGCAACTCCTTTCAACGAAGCGACCACAAACTACGAATTATAAAAATGAGGGGTTGTGGTCGCTTTGTTGAAAGGAAGGGAGGGGAAGGGCGGCCTATCCTAACAAACACTTCCCAACCTACAAGCATCTTAGTTAGAACTGGTTGCTTAGCATCCGGGATGGGGGGCCCTTCCAACTCACAAGCATATCAGCATCTATCTTTTTTACCAAACTTAAGATTTATTTTGACCTGAGAGTCGATAAATTATACGACCTTTTGTTAAATCATAGGGGGTTAACTGAACTAAAACTTTGTCACCAAGTAGAATCTTAATAAAATTTTTCCGAATTTTTCCAGAAATATGCGCCAATACAGTGAACCCATTTTCTAAATCCACCCGAAACATTGCATTCGGTAACGATTCTGTTATAATTCCTTCCATTTCAATGAGATTTTGTCTCTCCAAGCGGATCCTCCTATTTATGTCTTTTAAAGGATGCTAAGTTTGGGGGGGTTTCAGCGCACCCCCACAAAGGCCTCGCCCCAACTACCCGGCCCCTTCATTTCAAAGTAGTTGGGTCCCAACTAGTTGCGAAGCATCGGTTGCTTCGCAGTTGCTTCGCATCGAGGCCTAACAAACAACCAACTTTCTAATGAAGGGTATGAGATGGGGAGGCCTAAAAAGGTTTGTTAGGCCTCCTCATCCTAGGGTACGAAGCAACTTGTGGTCGTTTTGTTAAAAGCAAGGGATGGGCTGCCCTAACTGCATCCTCGTTGGGTCGCGTACTTGGGATCCAGAATCAAGAGACCAAAAGAAGCGGAGGGTGCGAGTTGCTTGTTTGTTAGGTTAGGGCCCCCCATCCTAGCCCCCTACAAATTTATTGAAAAAAAGAGCTGATAGGATGGGCTGCCCTAGCTCTACCACAGTGTACATAAAACTTCTCCTCCTACGCCAAGTTTTCTTGCTTGATAGTCTGTAAGAATCCCTTTTGAGGTTGAAAGAATAGTTATTCCCAAACCACCTAAAACTTGAGGAATCTTAGTTGAATTTGCATAAATTCGTACACCGGGACGACTTACACATTTTAAATTTGTTAATACTCTTGCGTGTTGGGCCACTTTACTATTACCTAGCAATTTATTGGATTCCGTCACCATGCTACCATCACTGGTTTTGGTTGCTGCGTATCCCCCATATTTTAAATAAATATCAAAAGTAGCGGGATGGGCAGCTCTACTCGTGTTACCCAGATTAACTTGAACAGAATCAATAAAACCTTCAGCTTGTAAAATTTTAGCAATGCTTAATGTTAAATTCGTAGATAAAATAGAAACTTTGACTTTTTTTACTCGAATACCATTTCGGATTCTAGTAAGCATATCTGAAACAGCAAAATTAACCATATTAAATTTCTCCTATGCTAGCTTTGGAAGGGGTTAGGGCCCCCCATCAGGCCTAACAATCCCTACTTTTGTTTAAAATCGGGTCCTAGCCCCTTCATTTAAAAGTCGTTGGG
>Ga0007809_10000619_pt1 | contig 15048 bp, 5 predicted proteins | sample CryBogCBE02Aug07_FD_60383 | JGI IMG/M metagenome (GOLD analysis project Ga0007809, IMG submission 60383) | Freshwater microbial communities from Crystal Bog, Wisconsin, USA - CBE02Aug07 | ecosystem: Environmental > Aquatic > Freshwater > Lake | place: Crystal Bog, Wisconsin, USA | collected...
GAAACAACTGAAACAAAAAAAGACAACACCAAATATATATTCTTTAATGAATAATGAAACCTGAAACCTGAAACCTGAAACCTGAAACCTGAAACCTGAAACCTGAATCTTGAATCTTGAATCTTAAATCTTGAATCTTAAATAGCAATATATTTAATAATCGATTTTATCTAAAACACGATTTCTTCTAATATTTGTGTTACTGGCAGGAATATTAGTAGGTTTAATTATAATAAAAGAACATACTAAATCTGCCGATACTTTCATTACTGAACCATCATTACCACAATTACCGCAATAATTTGGTGCACTGAATACTGTTACTAATTTATTATCTGCAAAGAACTTATAACCTTCACTTACTAGTTGATGTGCGCGGCATATGAGCTGCAATTTATTTCTTTTTAAAAACTTTTCTACTGAATCTGCACTATATGTGTATGAAATTCCACGAGAATTCGTTCCCCATTCAACAGGTGCCAATGTAGGATCCGACCACATTAAATCACAAAGTAAACCAGAATCAGGTATTTTTCCAAATCGCATTATTTTATTGATATCATCCAATTTATTTAAATTGGGGGAAATACCACCGTGAACGCAAAATATTTTATTATTTATTACCGCACAGAGTGGTAAAGCACATAAAACTTCATTGATTTTTTCAAATACAATATCCTTATCTGCACCAAAACGAGACTCACATTCCGAATATAAACCATAAAGTCGATTCACTTCCGGACATTCATGATTACCCCGGATTAAATATATACTTTCCGGAAAAAGAATCTTCATTGCAAATAATAACATGCAAACCTCAATACTATTATTGCCACGGTCCACATAATCACCTAGAAAAAGAAACTTATTATTAGGTGGTAATCCACACATTTCTAGAAAATGCACTAAATCACTAAACTGACCATGAATATCACCAAATATATATAAAGGTGCCTCTAGATTCAAAATATTTGCTTCTGCTTTGAATATTTCTAGAGCAATTTCGCATATTCTAATTACCACTTTTGAAGATATATTAAAACGGAATGGTAAATTATCCGTGTTAATGTCAGAATCTAATTGTCCTGAATGATTTGTATGTTTTGCATGATTTGCATTGTTCTGTCTCTGAAATAATTCTTGTTGCTTATTAAATGTAAGCAGATGATTAATAAAATCTACAAAATTCGATTGTTTATTGCTTCTAGACATATTTGATGCCATTCTGTCCGATAAATAAGCTATACTTTGAAAATATTTTATTCGTATATAATAAACCAGACTACATTGGAATACATTGGAATACATTATTACACATTGCATTACAGAAAATGGGTTTGCTATGCGAAACAACTTTATCAATCATGCAAATAATTTTATGCATACTAGTACTAATCTTGATTATCAAATTATTTTTTAATAGTGATATATATAGTAATTTGCTAGATTATATTACATCAACTAAGAAAGACAATATTAAATACGCAGATGCCCTGGATTCAGCCAGGTATGAAGCTTTTAGAAACATTAATCGTGTAATTGAAGAAAGTTTTACTAATTCTAACACATTGGTAAATGACACATCTGTAAATCCAGATGGCTATATAACTAGCTATCTTAACAAAACTAATCGAATCAAACTGGAATTATATTACAAACCAAATTGCCCGCATTGTAAAACGTTTATGCCAATTTGGAGTAAAATATTACATGATTTACCGGCAAATGTCACATATGAAGAAATAAATTGCGATACTAATGATGGTGAAAAAAAGGCTAAAATTAGTGAAAATAAGATTACTAGCGTTCCTAGTTTGATGCTGTTAGTTGATAATCAAAAAAGATTTTATATGGGTTCTCGTACTTATGAAGATATTTCCAGATTTCTACGTTTGCACGGTGTTAACTTAATTAAAAGAACATTTGAAGATTTTGATTCAACTTCTAGTGGCTCTAATGGTTCTATCAAATCCGGTGGTAATCCTCATTGTCCTGCAGTTACATTTGATAAGGAAATTGATATTGCCAATGATAATTATATGTATCAGATATTCAATTCTGACGGGCAATATGGATACGCTTCTGGTGGCAATAATTCTGATAAATTACTTACACCATTTCAAGCCGCATATTCCACAGTAGATTCATATTTATCTAGTCTACCTGATGATACCGATCCAACCAAAAGTTCTTATACCCATATAAATGAATGTGCTAACTTATATGCAAATAACATAATTAATTTCGGATTATGTGATCTAGACCAACTAAATACAATTCAAGGTTATCAATCTAATGTCGCTAGCGGTATTAGCAATTCCTATATAGATGGTACTGATTATGGTGGTAATTCAAAAGTTGTTGGTGCAATTATGAATGCTTGCGGATTTAACTCCTAGAATAAAAAAATCCATATCCAAAGATATCCAAAGATATCATAAGATATCATAAGATATTACAAAATAAACCAAACCAAAAAAAAAAAAGTAAAAACAAAAACCCTTATTAACAAAAATAACTAATCTAGTACAGGGTGAAATAATTCAGCAGCCTCTTCTTTAATTATATTCCAAGTGCCAACTAATGTTCTAATTGTGATATTTCTAACTGTTTTTAATAATTTACTTGCAAATGTCATTTCATTTAAATCACCAATATCTTCTGCAATAGGTCGATAATTTAATTCATCTTCATTATCACTATTATGATCTACTTCATTATTAATTTCATTATCATCAATTGCTGATTCCTCAACTAAATCATCGGTATCCATGTCTGACTCATCATTTACTTCTTGGTTTTCATTTTGACTTTGGCTTTGATTTTCGTTTTCAATCTTGGCTGAAATATTTAATTCTTGTTCTGTAATAGACTCTTCTTCTATTATATCTTTGTTTTCCTTGTTTTCCATTTCTATTAAATAAAAGTGATATTTTAAAAATAGATTACTTGTTAATAATTTTTTAGTATTCATATCATTCAATATTGTTTTCTTTATTTCTTGATTATTCATTAAATAGCTATAAATTCCCGAATAATATAGCCAAGATAGAAATCTAATATGTGACATATTAGCATCACAAATAATATTATCAATTACAATTTGATAATCATTTTCTAGACTCTCATCTAAACTCATTTTTCTAGAAATAGCATCATCCATAAAATAAATATTTCTCCAATCATTTACTACTGTTTTATAATATGCATATGTATTAATATCCGATTCTCCATCATAAAATGACCCACGCTTCTTGAATATATAATACAAAATATAATTACGTTCTAATGAATTAATATCTAGAAGTGAAATTAAATCTTTCTTTTCATCAAGATCAACTGTTTCATCATCAAATACATTATCGAATACCATATCTGGAACTTCTTTAATATCATCATTACCTTCTAGAACATCTTCTACTTGCCGTGTTTCTTCCAGTTTGATACTAATTGCAAATAGAAGATAATAAAATAGATTCAAACTTACTATATTTAAAATACGACTAATCCCATCACTGGGAGGAGCATTAACTGAATGATTAAATGGATTTGCTAGATATTCCATAGCTTATCTTCTTGTCTAAGTATAGTATCGTTGGATATTAAATTTATCTTATAAAAAATGCGGAGCTTTTAAACCAGTATTTTTTATTTATTATATTATTATCAAACTTTATTTTAGAAATACACTAGTTCTAGAACTACTCTAAAAAAACTTTTAACAATCATAGATTTAATAAAATGTTACAAAAAATAGAAAATAAAAATGAATATGAGATCCTAGATATTAAAGAAGGATTTGATGGTATTCGTAAATCCAATTCCAGAATAATATTTACCATCCTACTAGGAATAATTATTATGGATTTTGCATATGAATGTATGCAAACTTAAAAATCAATATGCTTTTTAGTGCCTCGGCGCTTACTACAATTACATGAATCCGCTAGGTTAAATAAATTCGTCTTTGTTTTTTCATTATATTTTTTAATTATCATAGTTAGCTTACCCTTAGTACTAGAACTAGCACTAGCACTAGCACTAGAACTAGAACTAGAACCAACTTGTAGTAATTTATACTTTCTAGATTTACTACTGGGACTTGCACTAGAACCACCTGCTAGAATTAAATTACTGGAAATAGTAGGGTCAGCAAATATGGCTTTGTATCTATCACTAAATTCTCGTAAATATTTTGGCAATTCTAAACTTTTATATAACTCTAGCATTAAGGATTCCTTATGAGTAGAGAATGATTTAGATTCTAGAGATAATATTTTATGCGCTAGCGTAAATATATCACTACCATAAAATACATTATCATCCACTCCAATCAATTGCGCGTGATTATATTTAATATCAGCTGCTGGTGTTGTGGAACTATATTTGGTTAATAAGTGCCCGATAAATCTACTAATTATTTTATAGAAGTTTGGATTTAGAGATTCACGCTGCCCGGCATAATTATCAGGTTTATAACTTGGCTCTATGAAATCTTTGAGTGATATAACTTGCTTTGTATATGCAGTGAAAAAATTATGGTTATAAGGTGTACTAGGTTTAGCTATTTTAATTGCTGCATCTATATCCATTTTATCTTTTAGCCCTTTTAGATAACAATAAACAAATTCTATAAAATCGGAATTAGTAGATACCGATGTTTTTGCCTTATAGTACTTATAAACAGGAATATTCCATTGACTTTCATTAAGTAAGTTGTAATAGGTTAAATACAAGAATAAATTCTCACGTAAAAATTTATCTGCATATTCCCGCACCCTTTCTATATTAATTGTATTATTAAATAGTTCTAGTAATTTAGGTGCAAGTGTGGTATTTAATGTATTTGAATCTAGAATACCGTTTAACTTTAGATATTCATCTCCACTAGCAGTTTTTTCTAGAGTAATTGGTGTAGGTACTGATGTCGTGGAAATAATTTCACTAAATAATTTCCTATTACTATCATTAAATGCATTTAACAAAGAATACCAATTATCGTATAATCTTACAATGGAAGTCTTCATATTAGAAACATTACTACGTGTACTAGCAACATAATTTTTAGCTTTAGACCATTTTTTATAGAATTCAGATGATTTACTAGATGGTGTAGATTTTTCTGTAGGTTCTTCTAGTGTTTTCACTAGAATTTCAACAATTCTATTACGATAATTATCTAGAGTGCTTGGTGTACCTGTTTTATCAAAATTATATTTTATGAAATGTAATAAAGTATGCTTGACATTCTGATTAGCAATAATCTTTAAAAAATTCTCATGCAATGGGTTAGTAATTTCTTTTCCACCAACACCCCAGGCTTTAATTGCATCTGCTTGCGTTGTTCCAGATATTCTTGTTGGATTATAATTAAAGTAAGGATGTGTATATATTCTACAGTATTTATATTTATAACGTTCTTGTATTTTTTTAGCTATATTTGATGCATCTCGTAATTGCAAAAATTCTAGAATATCTTTTGTCTTATCAGTTTTAATCTTTTCTGCAACTACATGTAATCTTGTATTTGTACTAGTTAACAATTCTTTATTAATATCCGTATTATCTAGAATATTTACTTTTCGGAAATAATTCTCCAGCAGTTTGGTACTGTTTGCATAGAATTCCAAGCCTTTATTATCCCCGAAATAATTAGTATTCGTCTTATTCAATAATTCAAAGAAACCTAATTTAACATCGGAATAAATATTATATTTTAATGAACAATCAATGTTTTTCATATTCATATAACCTAGCATAGATGTTGCTAGAAATAAATTATTTCGATGAACTAAAGAAGACTTAGTGTAATTGCTAGAGAGAGGTAAAGGAACTAGACTTATTAAATCTAGCAAACAATCTCGGATTCCATCTAGAAAATCTTCAATATTCCAATATTCGCGTTGTAATAAATTTTCTATTCTACTGTAATTATTTGGATTGTTAGTTATGCTATCATAATTTCCTTTATCATTTTTATTAGGTTCTACAAATGTCAATGGTCCTGTTGATACTGGTGTTCCGGATGATGTTGGTGGTGTTCCTGATGATGCTGGTACTCCTGATGATGCTGGTACTCCTGATGATGTTGATACTCCTGATGATGCTGGTACTCCTGATGATGTTGATACTTCTGATGATGTTGATACTCCTGATGATGCTGGTACTCCTGATGATGCTGGTACTCCTGATGATGCTGGTACTCCTGATGATGCTGGTACTCCTGATGATGCTGGTACTCCTGATGATGATGCTGGTACTCCTGATGATGCTGGTACTCCTGATGATGCTGGTACTCCTGATGATGTTGGTACTCCTGATGATGATGCCGGGTCCAATTCTCCTCCTCCACTCATTATTGTTTCTAATGCATAGGATTTAATATCATATAATTTAAACCAACCATTCTTAGATTTTAATAATTTAATTTTTGCATTTAAGCTTTCCATAATTTTATTAAAAAGATTATGAATTTCTTTTAATTTTGTTTGTGTTGATTCATAACTAGGATTTTCTTTTTTAAAATACAATTTTCTTATATATTGTATTAAATTTTGTAAATCAGTTAGCGGTAAAATACTTGCATCACTATGAGGAATATCATGACCTGTCCCAAATTTTTTAACAGTTGTATATGGAATTAATATATCTGCAAAATATTCTTCGATTATATCTTTTATATTGCCACCACTAGCACCTCCACCATTAAACATATTTTCTTCATTTTCATCTTCATATTCTGCATCTTCTTCCTCTTCTTCCTCTTCTGCCTCTTCTGCCTCTTCTGCTTCTTCTGCTTCTTCTTCGTCATTTTTATCAGATTCTAATACTGCAGGTGATGGTGCGCTTGATGTTGCAGGTGCTAGTTTTGCTACACCAATACCAGGCTTATATATAATGCTTTTAATCTCTATCTTCTTATCACCACCATTAATTAATTTTGTAATTTCATTCCATTTTTTACTACCATATTCATTATTACCTTCTATTTCATTCTTTATTGTAGTATTATAATCTCTTTTAATTGTTTCTTTATTACCTTCCCTAAGTATTGTTTCATTAGCACCAGCAGAATTTTCATTTACAATACCTTCTATAAATAAATCTATATTTTTGGTATTATTGTGATAAAAATCATTTGCAGAAGTAATAGCAGAATCTGAATAAAAGTTAAAGTAAGTGAAATAATTTATAAATAAATCTTTCATTTTATTAAATATTTTATAATTATAATATTCAAATTTCACCTTTTTCTCATCTGTATAAATATGTTCCCCATCAATACCAGCTGGGTTTTTAAAATAAGGGCATTGTAAATTTGGATTCGGTGCATCAGTACCTTCACCTGCGGCATTATAAGTCCTGTGTTGCAATACATTATTTGTTGCAAAAATATCAGCAAAATATTTTGTATTCAATGAAACAGATTTATTATTAAATAAATATCCATTATTAGTCATTGATTTTACAAATGTAATAATATCTGGATTCGTTAAATATGACTCTAGAATATTAGTATCACCAATCGCGTAATAATTACCTTTTCCATCCTTACATGTTATTAATCTATTAACAAAGTCAAATATTTCCAAATCAGTATTAGATGGGGCAGTTGCTAAAGTAGCTGCAGCTGGCGCAGAGCTCTTAATAAATACATAATCCGGCAATTTTCCACTTGTAAATGCTTTACCTAATGCTTCTAGATTAGTTTTAATTATATCTATCATTGATTTATTCATTGTAATTCGTTCTTCTGCATCCCGTTCTTCCTTCTCTAATTTTAATGAAAAATATGGCTGCATTAAAGTATTAAGCTCATTTTTGAATATATCTAGAATCATATTAAATATACCTGCCATCTTATCCTGATATTTACCATTGCCAAAATCTGATATTTCATCGGGAATTGGGATATAATATTCTAAAGCAAAAGCCATACAATCCATTATGGCATTTATTAATTTTTTGAAGTGAAATAATGGATTGCTAGTATCATCACTTAGGCGTAAATCATTTAGTTCTAAATTAAATAATACTTGAGTTAATTGAAATATTATTTGTTCATGTTTATGTTTTTGCAAAAATTCAATTATATTCTGTAATTTATTAATATGATTTTGAAATTCAGTATATTCACAAATATTTGATAGACCAATTCTAACATCTGCAATATCTTGTGTTATGTTCGTAGGTTTTTGTAAAGTAACTAAAGTATTATCAAATATTAAATTATAAAAGCTAATTGCGTCTAGATAATCAATTATGCAAAATAAATGTGGTAATCCTTTATCACTTCCTGCATTTAATTCTAAATTATATTTCTGTTGATAATCATGTAATAAACCGTGTTCTCTAGTTCCTAGCAATACGTTTAATCTTCTAATTAAATAAATTGCCTTTAGCAAATCATTAACACTGGACTGTGTCAAAGCCCGCGCAGTATTTATAAATCCCATTACTTTCATACAATTATTGGCTTTGTTATTTGAATCATTGTAAATCTCTCTGGCAAATAAATTAGATTTGCAGACGCATAATGATTTCAAGTATGCGATTACAGTGTCATTATTTATGCCAGAGATTTCTGTTGCAACCTTGGGATAGTAATAAGAAACTTTATCTTTCAAGAAATAAGTAATAAATTTATCTATCCATTTAAATTGGGTATCTACCGGTGTAGTATTTATAATTGCTCCAATTTTGAAATACAACGCAGGGGTATAATTTTTAAGTGTGCTAATACCTAATATCATAAACGCGAATTCTTTTATTTCTTCTGGTCTCTTCGGTTGGCTAGGATTATGATTTAGAAGATATGAAAGAGTAAACATGGATGTTAAAACTAATTTTATTCTAGCGCCCTTATTTAGACATTTACCATTGGAATCTTTCAGATTTGGATTTTCATATATCACTTTCAAGAAATAACGTCGCAAGAATTCTAGGTCTATAAACATATTTTCATTGAATTCTATCTCATTTCCATGGAAGTAATTAATACAGAATTTTTTACCATCAGTTAATCTTGCTTCATTGGCAGTAGTTCCCTTATCACCATATATTATACTTATAAAACCTTCATCTGGTAATGCAGGATTTACTTTTGTTTGTTGTGTAATTGTAAATCGTTTTAAATACAACAAGTTATACAACAAGAATAGAAAATTATTATATGGTCTACCAGGAGTAGCAAATTCAAAATCATTTGTAAGTGGACCATAATTATTTAGCCCTCTAGCAATATAATCTGAAATATCATCATCAATACCAATACCAATTATATCTTTAAAAATAGATTTTAAGTTTTCATTAAAATTATGGTGTGATTTATTATTTATAAAACCAGCAGTGCTATTATCTATAATTCTATTTTTTTCAAAAAAACTAGAGAAAGGTTCCGTATCCAAATCAACATCTAATCTTACAATACTATTTTCTGTTGTATTTAAATATAAATTATCAATATCATCCGAGTGATTCTTACAATAATCAATAACATCTAGAAATAGATATAACATAGAATTATCAGTCTTATCCAAATAATTATCATATATTTCTCCTCCAGGAGTTCCTGGTATTTCAAAGTAATTACCTACATTCAAACTAAATATACTAGGTTTATAAGTAGTTATAACCTCATTTTCTAACTTTGTAGCAGCTGTATCACTATCACAATAATCATTTGCCTGCAGATTTCTTATCTGCTCGGATATCCTAGAATCTAATTCTTCCATATTTTTCAAATTATCCATTTTAAATTGATTATAATTAACTTCAACACTTGCTACACCAGATACATCTGTTATCTTATCAGTTTGAAACTGCATTATTTCATCATGACGCACAAAATCTTCATAATTTTCCAATCCTTTTAATGCTAGTATAGTTGTATTACCTACTTCTCCATAGTCCAACTGATTTGACAAAGTACCCAGTACACCTTGAATATTACCCGATATGAATTTGATATCTGTATTACTACGAGCAATATTAATGGCATTTACCGCATTCCCTTTTGCTAGAACATATTTCAATTTCCTATATAATTCATTTAATGCAGGTGCACCAGGTGCCGCGAGCTTAGTAATTAATTCATCATTATCAAATGCAGTGCCCGGAGTGCTAGTAAATGTATTAGTAATATGATATGCAAAATCAATTAATACCCCTAGCGGTTTTACTATATAGCCGCATAATTGTTTATTATGTGATGATTTTCCAACCATATCATTGAACTGTACTAGGCTAGAAACTATTTCATTTAATAACTTACTTAATTCAACTGTTGGTTTTGCAGCCGCTGCTCCGGTCTTAGAAACAAAATCATATGATTGTTGACCTATTTCTAGAATATCCATACTAATCCAAATATAACGTGAAATTTTAATGAGTATTTCATAATTTTTCCTTAGTAATTCAACATTGCCATTACCACCTTTCTGTACAGGATGATGATGACGATGATTAAAATTATTATAACCGATTTCTAGCAAATCACAAAGTTGTTTTAATTGGGTATAATCAACTGGTGTAGGTGCAGGTGCAGGTGCAGGTGCAGGTGCAGGTGCAGGAGTAGGTGTGCCAGCGGGTACAATCGTTGCGGTCTTGGGTTTATTTGGATATGCGATTGATATGATACGATTAAAAATTAAATAGGATGTTCGCAGTTGAATATCATGTATTGTCGGTTCATAATGACCCTGAATTGTGGTTACTGTTTTTTCTCGTGGTAATTCTAGTGCATTTAGAAATGAAAGTTGTAAATCTGTGTGTGTATTAGGATTTTCTATATGGGCTTTAATGTCTTTCATCTGGTTATATAAGAGTTCCACATCTCTAGATAATTCAAATGGTAATTTTTTAATTGGACCAATGGCTTGTTCTGTATCTTTAAATATTGAATTTAATTTGGCTAGAATATCTGCTTTAGTTAGTTGAGGAGGATTTTCATCATTATTTTCATATAGAATTAGCAGATGGATAGTTTTGTTATAATTTTCTAGAACACGTATGATATCAACAAAATATTTCTGCCAAACATCACTTATCTGATTTATATTTTGCAATATAGTTCTACACCTAGCCAATATATCATTTGCCATTGCTACCTCTTTTGGTTCAGCAACCTGTGTTTCTCGATGAATCTCAAGTATACTTGCTTCTAGATTTGCTAGTTCATATTCGGTCGGGTTAATACCAGCAACACCTTCTGCTAAATTAGTTTTATTCTTAAAAGCTGCAGGAGATTCTAATGTTATTATTTGATGTTCTAGAATATTTGCAATTGTTTCTAGACGGGCACCTAATTCATTAGAAAGGAATGATTCCATATATTGCAATCCCAATAATTTCTGTTTAGCCAATTCTGCAATTGGTTTGGGTGGTATAGATGTTTTTTTATAACCTTTAGCAATAATACCATATAAACTATCCGGGTCCTTCTCTGTCTTCGGTTCTAAGAGATATGCACCAGTTTGTGAATCAGTACGGATTATTTTCACATTATATAATATTTTGTTAAGCGGTTCTGGTGTATTTGACAGTAGTTGCGTGATTGTATCAAATAGATTTCCTGCAATGCTTTTATCTTTAATGGAGTGAATTGCAACTTTTTCTAATTCAACAGTTTCTTTTTGTTCCTCTTTAGTTTTAATATTGTATAAGGCTACTTGTTGGTCTATGAATTTTAATCGTAAGAAGATAAATATAATTTCAAATAAATCTAACACAGCATTACCGTCATTTAAATTATGTAAATGACCGTCTGCAGTTTTTTCTAATAAGTAAGATAAAATATTATAAGAGGGCTGAGCGCTTACAGAAGCATCGCTAGACGGTCCTGTCCTTGCTTGAAGAATCTCACTCAAACGACCTTCTAATCTAGATGTGGCATATGTTGCATAGAAATTTTCCAATGCAAGAGTGGTGAGTTTTCTAAGATTGCTAGCACCGTGCTTTTCCAAGTCTATACCCATAACTAATTTCAAATGCCGGCGGGGCATCATGAATAGGCGAATTGCAATATCTGGTGTTAGTAATTTTTCTTCTGGATTTGTAGGATTTTCAGCATCAGCTAGAATTTTAAGCTTACTCGGAAAACTAAATGTATCACCACTAACACGTTGGGCACTGCTAGTTGTTTGATTAGCACTATAAAATTCACCTGCCTTAGCGGCATTCGAAAATTTGCCACTAGCTTGGAATAAATAAGTATCGATGATACTAGGGAATTCCTGGCAATACAAATCTTTCAGTTGATTGAGTCCTGCTTGATTCTCTGGATAATTTGCTACATGGTCTAGATGCGAAAATTTAATTTTATTAATCGGTATCTTTAATAGGCTTTTACCGGTTCCAAATGCCTTTTTATCATATAAACTCGGTAAATCACGATTACTAAATACTCCACCATCCCGGAGACTTAAACATCCCAAATCGCGACGTAAATACGGGGAACGACCAAATGCAAAGTTTGCCATCAAATTATCAATAACTTGCAATATTTTTTGCAATTCTTCTTCAGTAAATAATTTGATAATATCTTGTGTTTTGGTAGTTGTATTAATAGATTTACCTGCACGACCTTGCAATGCCTCACCTAAATTTGATAAGTTGGAACTCACATCGAAAGATAGTGATATAGGAATATTACCTCCTAATTTTGCAATATTATTAATCTGTGTAGCTGCACTATAATTAGTTCCAGCAGAACCTTTGCTAAAAATATAACTGGAAAGTAATGGTGGGGATGATTTAGTAATGGTATCCCCTGCCGTATTAGGTGCAATGGTATATGGTGAATATTTCTCTAGAGCATCACTAAACCCATTAGATAAATAAGAATTAATATTACCTTCGCCGGTTACCGGATTCGTTAAGAAATATTGCACTAAATCAGGATGTTTCTTTTTAAAAAAATCCCAGGCTGCTTGTTGATATGTTGGTCCGGTTCCAGTTCCAATTGTATCACCTAGTTTTATAATATTGGCTATATTTTGCACTCCTACATGCGGGGTATTATACATACCACCCATATCACCCACCAAGAAATCAGGCATTGAACCATTATAACTTTGAATCATTTTCAGGATGCTAGTTATCTGTGCACCGCGCAAACTTTTAGCGGGTTTGCCATCTAGACCAACATAGGAAAAATCCCGAATTTTATTTGCAAAAAACATATCATCCTCACGACTACCAACTAATTCAGTACAAACAACACATATACCTTGTCCGGTGCGATTTGGAGTCAATATACCATTAACTATACTATCAAAAACAAAATTAGCTGCTGTGTAGCTGCGACCATTATTTTCCCAGGTCATCCCAGCTGGAAATTCATTTAAAACAAACCTGCTAGATTGATTAGCAGGCTGCAAATTCTTAATATAATCTGGTTTTGCAGGGTCGGGGGAAATTATATCTGTACGGACGAATATAATATTATATTTTCCATTACGATGACTAGAAAATGATAAAGGGATGTATTTTCCTCGTAAAAACCCTGTCGCGAATGCGCCCGTTTTTTTCGTCATTTCTTGAGTACCATTTTGGATACAGATTATTGTAGGTGGTTTACTTTGTGTAGTTGTATCATATAAATCCTCTATATTGTATCCACTATATTTGAACCCATCCATATTCATTGATAAGAAAGTGAGAGCCGTAGGAGCGGAATTCAAATGAATAAGTGGAATTAATTCACCTAGAGACTTATCCACCGGAATTAATAAATCCTTTCCCTTTTCGGCAACATTCTTTATTACATCTTCAAATTGTTTTATGAAATCGGGGTCCATAGCTAATTTAGCTAGGCGTTTTGGATTAGTAACCTGATACCCTTTTTCACCTAATATCTTTTGAAACATCCGTTTCTTTTGCGGCTTCATACCTGCATATCGATGAATACCATAATTTTCCATAATACGAAAGCGCTGATTTATTTCCTTAATTTTTTTGTTAAAAGCGGCCATCATATCATTTAGTGAACCCATTTGCTCTTTAAATCTGGTGCTAATAGCTTCTTGTTTTTCTTTAGCGGCGGTATCGGTGGCAACATCATCAGATAATGCTTTTGCTAGGATTTTATCTTTTGCTTCGCTAGTAGTGAAAGTATCGCAAGTTTGATTCTCCACGAATTTTTCTTTTGCATCAATACCTTCAAATCCACTTATATCTAATAATTGCAGTTCAATTGCTTTGGAATTACCAGCACATCCCTGATATGCAGTAAAAAACGCTTTTATTTCGTCTCGAAATCGGCCAAAATATTTATTAAATTTGGCTTCTACCTTACGATATTTACTAAGAATGCAAAGGAGTTTTTTATTTTTAGGAACACCTAGTATACCTTTGCAACCTTCCATAAGGTCATAACTATTTTTGAATACAAATGCATCAAATAATTTATTGCGTTCTTTATCCTGTTTTTTTACTATTTTTTCAACATCCTTTGGATTTATACCTTTCTTACTACCGACCTTTATAGATATTTCATTTTGTATATCTCTTTGATAGGAAAAAATTAAATCCATTGAATGCCGTGCTTCTTCTATTAGAGACGTATTGCCATGATTCAATATGATTGTTAATTGCGTTAGTTTTTCAAAATAAAGATTAAACTTAGCAAAATGTAAGTTTGCACGTAATAGAGCTTTAAACATTAAATATTCTTGTTCACGCATTTTACCTAATTTTCTGCGAATTGCGATTCTAATCCAGGATGCCCTTACATCTCTAGCACGTTGTGCATATTCCTTTTTACTTTTTACAAAATAAAAATCTGGTGGAATTTCAGTATAAGTCTTTCCGAATAATTTTTCTTTAGTAGCATATTGCTCACCTCCACCTATTTGAGTATTCGTATTTATTTCGTTTATATACCCAGTTTTATATTTATGCCTATTGTTTGGGCTAAATTCCTTTTGTTTTTTTGTTTTTGCAGCTAGGTTAATAAATTCACTAATTTCATGTTTCTTTGTTTTTTTACCTTTTACTTTGCTTAATATTTTTCTTAATTCCATTATATTTCTAGATTGATTAACCTAG